>Ga0310691_10004045_pt1 | contig 16835 bp, 18 predicted proteins | sample 176DNAGHGlowgp2_FD_203887 | JGI IMG/M metagenome (GOLD analysis project Ga0310691, IMG submission 203887) | Sheep rumen microbial communities from Palmerston North, Manawatu-Wanganui, New Zealand - 1766 DNA GHGlow gp2 (v2) (version 2) | ecosystem: Host-associated > Mammals > Digestive system >...
ATGCAGGAGTACGAGGAGAGCCTGTCCATCATGGGCGATCGCAACTCATACTCCAAGACAGACCACGACGCCACTTTCATGCGGATGAAAGAGGATGCGATGTGCAACGGACAGCTCAAGCCGGGATACAACCTCCAGATAGGCACGGAAAACCAGTTCGTCACCAACTATGCCCTATACCCCAACCCCAACGACACCCTCACGCTCCCTTCCTTCCTTGACCACGGCAGGGAGCTCACTGGCACCCACCCTGAAAGCTGCACGGCAGATGCCGGCTATGGCAGCGAGGCCAACTACGACTACCTCGAGGCCTGCGGCATCCTTCCATACGTCAAGTACAACTACTTCCACAAAGAGCAGAAGCGCGCTTTCAGCGACGACCCCTACCGCCAGGAGAACCTCCACTACAACGAAGAAGAAGACTACCTCGTATGCCCCAGCGGACAACACATGCACCGCGTAGGGGAACATCTCGCCACCGACCCCTCGGGCAACCGCCACACTATAACCACCTACCGCGCCTCCCACTGCGACACCTGCCCTCTCCACCCCCGATGCTTCAAAGGCAAAGGCGACCGCGAGGTGGAAGTCAACCACAACCTACGCCGCCACAAGGCATACGCCCGCGAGCTGCTCACCTCCGAAGAAGGACTGCTCAGACGAAGTCACCGACCGATAGAGCCAGAGGCCGTCTTCGGACAGATGAAATACGACAAACAATACAAACGCTTTCGCCACTTCGGCAAAGCGAAAGTCCACATGGACCTCGGACTCTTCTTCATTGCATTCAACCTCCAGAAAATGATACGGGGTGGCCTCCGTACCATCATAACTGGCCTAAAATGGCTTCATGAGAGCCTTTTCGAGCGACTTTGTCGACTTTTCTGCATTTGCACCACCACTTATTCAAAAAGCTTCACGGTCACCATAGCGACTTCCTAATGCCAAACCTATTAGTTATAAAAAGTCAGAGGGCGCCTTTTGAGACACCCTCCTAATGACACACTCCAATCACCTGTTTTTAGAACAACCCATCCACAGCGGCACTCGCCACACTCTCGGCATATTCGTCCAATGACAACTTCACATACTTATAGAACATCGATTCCGTGCGATGACCGCTCACGCTCATCATCTGTGGGACGGTGAACTTTTTGGAAAGGTACATATTTGTGATACAACTTCTACGGGCTGTATGGCTTGCAACCAACTCCCAACGTGCCTTCAGCGGATACCCCTTTTCGTCGTATTCGTACAAAACCATCCCTTTCTTCTTTGCAGCTTTCTCCGCTCTTCTTTCTTTCAAGGTCAATACCGTCCTTTCCTTCTTCTGAAGGCTTGGTACCGTTAGAGACAGTCTTTTACATATTTCCTTAATTGTTCTATTGAGGTTCTGGTCCCAAATATGGGGAATGTTATAGTCGTATTTCTTCAATAATGCCTCCAACCTGTCATCCATTATGGGGATAACCACAGTCCTGGCAGTCTTCTCCTGCCTGAGCCGGATGACCTTTGTCCCGTTACGGGTGATACCGATATTCGCCTTTTCTATCCTGCTGTAATCGCTGTATCGCAAAGCTGTGAAACACCCAATCAGGAAAACATCCTTAACCTGTTCTTCAAATCCTGTGAGCGGCATATCATATAAAGCCGACAACTCTTCTTTAGTAAGGTATATTTCCTTGGCTTTGTCCTCCTCCTTGATTTGTGGGCTCTTAAGAAAGCCACAAGCGAGGTGGTTGGAGTGCAGACCTTGCCGCTCCGCAACCTTAATCAATGTCTTGAACAGGCTGATATGCTTGTCGAGAGTGTACTTCATATACCCAATACTCTCCAGATATGAGATGTATCTATCAACTAGTGATTCGTTGATGTCGTCCCACCCAAACGGTCTTAGGCTGTAAAAGTCCAGAAACACCCTTTTGAACTGCTGCCAGTTCTTGATTGATTCCTTGGCATATTTCTCTTTCTTTGAAGTACGAACTTCTCCTTTCTCAATACCATTGATGTAATTGACGACGAAAATCTTGACATTGCTTCTTTTCCTGTCCTCAACATACTTCTTGAGTTCTTCTGCCCGTTTCAGTTCATCTCTCTTATCCGCCAACACGATATTCTCGATAGTACTCTCCAAATTCTCTTTGGTCAGTCTATGATGTCTTCGCATATCCGTGATAGCCTCTCCAATAAGGGCGACCTTCTTGGATATACCTTTCTTGTTAAGATAGTTGTTCAGCTTCCTCTCGGATTGAGAGACTTCATTCCATTCTGCGACATCAACTTTCATCAACAAATTGACCCAAAGGACAGCACCCTCGACATTCATTCGAGTATGTAAAGGGTGCAACCCTTCTTTCTGCTTGGTTCGTAATACCAGTTTCATTAGCAAGCGGTTCTAACCAATCCTTCCGACTCTGCGTTCAGTACATCCCTCATCGAATAGATTTTTCTTCGACCACCAAGAGGCAATGGTTCAATTATCCCATCCTTCTCCCAATTGTAAAGAGTGTTTCTTGAAATACTCCATCTCTTACACAATTCTTCGGCATTCAACCGTTTGTCATCGATATTGGCATTGCACAATTTGTCATTGATGACCTCTTCTACAGCCTCTTTAACCCATCCTTTGAAGGTTTGTTTCAAACTTTCTGCGACATCTACCCAGCACCTTGTGTTCAGCAAAGTCAACTCATTCCTATATTGTTCCATATCTATTTCTCTTTAACTGCCATTTTGGTGACATTCAATATTAAAACACATATTAAATCATTATTATAACGAAAAAAAATATCAAGCATTGCATTCGCGCTAAGTCTTTTAGCTTGTTTTTGCCATTGTCAAAAAAGGCGGAACACAATTCAATGGCATTCCGCCCCACAAGCCATAGATAAACTAATCCTTTTTCACGAGTTATTATTCTTGATAATATCTCATTATGATTTCCTCGATTGCTTTGAATGTAATCTCTTCTCCTTCATAGCATCGTTCATATTCAAACGCTTCAACATAATCATCATAATTCGGGTCATTTTGGGCTTTTTCTTCCATGATTTCACTAAGGCATTTTTGGCCAATTTTGTAATCGATATACCAAGCACATGCTTCAGCCAAGTCTATCAAGGACTCATTAGATAAATTGTTGATAATTTCGACCATACCTTTACGGTCAATTTGATACATTGGGCTTTCTTTGCTTTCCATGGCAATCCTGATGACAGCCTCTAGAACCAAGAATCTAAATGTTTCATCATTTTTATCATAATTAGCATCATTCGTTTGGCACTCTCCACCCTCAGGCAGTGCGACAGTCATTCCATCCTCGTTGAAACAAGGGTTATCCTTTATACTTTTACTCATAATTAAATTATTTTATTGTTATTAGATATTCCAGTGGCGCTTTCAGTTATATCCGAATCAACGGACGATTTATTTACACAATCTATTAGTTTAGAATGCAGCTCTGCTATCAGATTGTCCAAAAAAGTCCTATAGGCTTCACAAAACTCTTCATCGCTTGTATTATCTCTGCGAACAGGCTCATTTTCTATCATGTACTCTTTTCCCCACAGAAAATTCAAATTATCTATTTTTCCAAAGGCATTAAATCCATTGAATTCTTCGTGAGAGGAGACATATACGTTAAGGTTAAACCTTTTCTTGATATACAAAAGCCAAAGGTCGGGAAAGTACCATGGTGTATCACCCGACATCAGAATGGTCGTTATGCCTTTAGAGTCATCTATACAGAAAGACTCCAATGCCACATCACAGTCCCACTTACATCCGAATGCCACCAAACAGTTATAGTCATACCAACCGACCACTCCATAGGTTTCTTCTTGATACTTGACGGCTTCGTCATACTCCCTGCAATAGGTTTCATACTCATCGTCGGACTTGAAAAGAGGTTCTTTTGTATCCCAATCCAGAGCTCCCCTTCTCATCTTTTCGTTTGTGGTGTCGTACTTCGTGAATGTTTCTGGGATAGGCCTGAATGTGGCCATTGTCACTTCGTTTTTCCCATCCCAAAGACTACGGATAGCATCACTGATATTGTCCTTGGTTTCCATTCCAAGATTCTTCAGTCCTTCGTTTACAAAGTTAAGGACATTTTTTGTTGCAGCCTTTACTGCGTAATTGTTATTGCACCAATTCGGCATATTTATAAGTTGGTTCACCTATACACCATAAGGTTCTAAAAGTTAATGATATATTTAATTAATAATCTATTCTTTCAGATGTTATGCGGTCAACTGCTCTTCCTTCATACAATCGTAAGCTGCTGACCCCATTTCTTCACCGATTTCTTGTACCCTACGACGGAATAATCTATTAATGGGTATCCGTTCATTCCTTTTAAACCAAGAATCGACACTCGACTCTACCATAAGAAGAATTTTGTCAGAAACTGCTTCGATAGATTCGTCAATCGTGGTTTTGATGTCCTCCACATCATTAAAGTGTCCATAGTCATGGAGAAAGTCCATTGCAGTGAAATAGCATACTTCAATAATGTAATCTAGGTAAGGTTCGATTGCCGAGTCGGCGATATTAAGTGACCCTTCCCAATGTGGAACCAAAGAGTCCATTTTCAAATCGGACGCGATATCTATATAGTCATAGTCCGAAAGTACCATAAGACTTACTGCACTTGCCCACACGAATGAATCCAGTTCTATTTCACTATGTCCTTTGAGTGTCTTTTGCAGCTCTAAAAGTTTGGATGCGTTTTTTTTAATATTGTCTTCCATTTGTAAATAAAAATAATGATTAATATAGTTAATTAATTACTATTGGGTGTTCTCTACTTGACCCTCTTATAAAAAAATAACAAAAAATTATGCCCTTAAACGAAAAAAATTATTTTTTTCCAAAAAATGAAGACAAAATGGGAGTCGGAACAGCACGGCAAACGACAACCTATATCACAAGATGGTGCTGCGCATCTGCCATATTTAAATCCATCTTAGCATCGTGTCATCAGTATTGCCTTTCTCAAACCAAAACCATGCATAAGAAACGGCAGAGCCACCGCCGGCTTTCATCTCGTCAAACTGTGCATTCTTTGCACAAAGAAGTCTTTCCGTGAATTGAAATACATACTTTAAATACTTATTCCTATAAAACTCATCGTAACGTGCCTTTCCTTCAAGTGCTGTCGTTTTCAAAAGGAAAATGGCAGGCACTTTTTCTGGGAGGATATCAAGGGCGTGGCGAATAAATTCCTTGTGGTATTTGTATGGAGGATTTGTCAGTATCGCCACGTCACTCAACGTATCAAATGGCATTTTTGTTGTTTTTAGGAAATCAACGATCGTATCCCCATATCCCCTGTCGACAAGGTCGGAAGAAAAAACATCGTATCCGTGTTGTTTCAGCCGTTCTGAAAGATGTCCTTGTCCACAACTGCATTCCCAGATATGTGTGGGGAGTGATACGACCTTCAGGAGTTTGTCTATCGCTATGGGGTCTGTTGCATAAAAATCATTCTCATCGCGTTCCTTGTCCGTGTGGTTCGACGCACCGAGTGTCTTAAAAATACTATTTTTGTTACCCGTCCAATCCATTCTTATTTTTTTGTCTTATTTTTTTCAAAATCGCCTTCACAATAAAAATAACAAAACCGTTCCCGAAAAAAATATTTTTTGATGTTTTTTTGAAAACAAAGTGATTATATCAATGATAATCAGAATATAAAATAATAATTATTTTGTGAATGGCACCAACATCAAAGGTGGTGTATTCACAAGGCAGAACAGTCTTGGTAGGAGTTATCTTTTTTCACCTCATATATAATAATGTCTTCTTGTTTGTTGTATATAAAGATAAGGTTAAAAAAGATAACTATCCTTTATTTGTTTCTTATGAAAGAAGTCTTTTATACTCAAAGAACTGCTTTCTCCCAATACTATCTTTATGTTCCAAGAGAAACTGGTAAGCTTCCTTTGTCATAGAGCATTTAATCATCCTTTTAAGAACAGTGATTGGTTTCTCCTTCGTTAAGGGATTATTGTTAGAAGAAAAGTAGAAAACATTATTCTCATCCAAGTATTTCTTTAGTGTCCTGAGAGAAACTTGGTGTTTGTCTTTGCTTTCAGCATAGTATCGCTGTATTAATATAAGGTTGTCTTCAATAGACAGAGCGCTGTCATACATAGAGAGCATCTGATTGGAGTAGTATTCCTTTGCTTGTTTCTTAAAATGTACTCTGTTGCCATATTCATCATATTTCTTCACTTTGAACCGTTTCTTTATTGTAATCGGACTCTTGGCGTTGAGCGGTGACTTCATCTCAGCAATCACAACGTTAAAAACAAATTCACGCGGAATTGTGTCTTCCGCATCATTCGAGAAGTATTTCAGAAAGCACTTCGTGGTTAGCACCAGCAACTCTTCCAGTGTGCAGTCTGGATACATCTGGTGTATCAGTGAGCAATTCACGGTCAGTTTCTTTCTCCGGCCCTCTTTGTCGTGCCAAGTGTTCGGTAAGTAATAGTCTCCGTACTTGTGATAATAGGACCCATTGAGCAGTTTCCGCACTAAACATTTATAATCGGACCAATAATAAAATGTCTCATCCTCGTCGTCTGGCATGCTCTCGTATCGTAGAACTTTGTCTATGGGATGCAACGATACGTAGTTTTCAAATGTTCCGTCCCAAGACAGGTAGTCACACATCACTTCGTATTCATCGAAGCTCAACTTTACATCGAATCTGCGACAAACCTTCACCTCCGGAAGGTAGGCGTCAATCAGTCGGTCGAAATCAGTCTTTTTGTAGGCGACATAGTTGTTTGTTATTGGTTTGTTCGTTCCTGCGATATTTTGTACGGCAGAAAACGAGACCGGGTCGACCATATCCTTGTCGAGGCAGCCTGTCTTTTCCAAGATGATATGGGCGATTGCAGAATACTCGGACATGCTCATAATCTCTTTGTTGAGCATGTATCCCAAGCGGTATCGCTCTCCGTCTTGTGAAGAGAATGTCTCGTAGTAGAAAGTCGGACGGAGCATGGTCTTTCTCAGGAATTCGTCCAGTTTCGGCGGATTGTGTTTCCCGTCCACGTCAACCATCACCACTTGTGTCGATACAAGTTTTTTCTCTCCGTCGTTTCTTGTGTTGCCCAGATTCGCCCTGTAAGTGTGTCCGTTCCCTAAGAGTTTCAGCAGGTCATCCAAGTCAGTGTCTTTCTCGACCCATTTCATTCCTTTAAATTCTTGTTTTGTCGGTTTTGTCTTTGAACCATTGATACTAATTTGATACTTCATCGTAAAATAATAGATGCCCCCCAAAGTGGTTCTTCCCCAACCACTCCAGAGAGCATCATATGTCATTTTGTATAGTGGGGGAAGCACTCTTCCCTTTATTTATGCAAATCGAAATCGAGCCTTTTTAGTGTTTGCCTACAATAAGAATGAAGGAAGAACACAAAAAATGACAGAGGAATTGATGAAAATGAATTTAGAGGGTAAAGAACAAGTAATATTTATGGAGAATGTCCCATATTTGATTATCCTTGTAAATTGCTGTGCACAGAAAGAGCGGTCTTTATGGAAGGCAGTGAAATGCATCACTGTGTATTTACATGCTATTGGGATCGAATCAAGGACTACGAATATCTTGCCTTTGCTTTTGATGTTCCAGCGAGATTTACGCTTGGGTTGGACCGAAAAATGGCGAATGGGTATATGAGCATACTCTTTTGCGTGTGCTTGCATCGCAAATGTGCCCGAAACGACTTCATTGGTATTGGTCGAACGAAAACGATAACGAAAAAGAACACGGATGGTGCGGGGACTGCTGTAAGGCGGTGAATGCATAGGATAATGATAGTATCAAGGACGAGAATTGCTCGGGATTTTTTTCGTAAGCTTGCATTAAACCCAAATCGGTCGTTAGATATGATGCAAATGGCATATTATACATAAATACAAAGCATTACAATGTAATTTTTCCAATGACCGTCATTAGAAAAAAAATTACAATACATTTTATTGATTACCTGCTATTTACAACGTGTGTGCCATATTTTTCCTCTCTTAATGACCGATTTGGGTTAAAAAAAGAGAATAGAAAGAAAGGTCGGAATAACAACGATGGCTCTTCTTTTCGCGTGCGGGAAGGAAGAGCCATCTGTAGTTTTGAGGATGTATATGCGGTTCATGGTTCAAAGTTCAGGGTTGACATTTTGTGTCGAGTTTACTACGCCATGGCATAGCTATTGCGAGCATCGCTCTGCACATATGGCTTAAACGGAACCTTCAGGGTTCATGGTGAATGGTTAAGACGTATAGGAAGATAATAGGAAATAATGCGTTAGGAAATTGTAAGAATGGAAAATAATGCGTTTTAAAATAATATTTTTGGTAAAAAAGTGCGTTTTAGAATTTTTTTCGTACTTTTGCAACCTAAATAACAAACGTATTATTTCTGCATTATATGAAGAAGAAAAGGAAATCAAGGTGATAGACAAGCGAGTGCTGGGGTACGTGTTCACTACCTCCATCTTCTCTGACGCAGAAGAGCTAGTGAGAATCCTAGTATCTCGCTGTAAAAAGCTCGATACAGAAGGCTGAAGTATGAAGGCTGAGGTGTGAAGGAACGGAATTAAGGACTATGGATCAAGATACCAGATGGTTGATAAGATACAACGAAGTGATGGATTTCATGAAGAAAAACAATAGGAATCCGTCTCGTCATCGTATTGGAGAACACAATTATTTGAACTGGATTAAAGCCTATAGCAAGTTGATGAATGCTGGAGCGTTGAAGGATGAGCGGCTTGTGAAGGTCAAGGGGTTGTTGGCATTAAGCGAACAATATAAAAGGAAGAATCAATACCAGTAAAGATTATGATAACCATAGATTCCCTTTCTGATCTTCTTGGCGCTTTTGTAGATAGTCAAAACAAGGTGCTTGATGCAATGGACATTAAGCATCCAACCACTATTGGGTCTATGTACGAAGGCTTGTCGAGGGATGTGCTTCAGTCTGCTATCTTTAAGGGAATTGACTTGAGGGTTATCACAAATAGTTTCATCAAAGGATGTGATAGGGAGTTTGATGTGATGATAGTTGAAGGTGATGGTGAGGAAATACCTTATACAAACAGATTTAAATATCCCGCCAATCAGGTACTTGTTGTTGTTCAGGTCAAAAAAACATTGTACGGGAATGACTTGAAGGATAGTTTTGCCAATTTGCAATTCATCGTTGACCAGTATGAAAATGTAAAACCTGAGCCATGGATGAACAAACTGTTTGTTGATTCATTAAGAGGTATTTGTGGGAAAACGCCAGAGTCATACGTCAAGAATGAATTGTCTCTGTATGAAGATACAGTAAGTCAGTCGCTAAGAAGTGAATCACGTTTGCCTTTGAGGATAGTCTGGGGGCACAATGGCTTTGTTTCAGAACATGCTCTTAGGGAATCATTTGTCAAGTTCCTGAGCGAGAATATGTCAACAGCAGATAAACAGATTAAAGGGTTTGGCCCCAATAACTTCCCAAACCTTATTATTTGTAATGACTATACCATCATAAAGATGGATGGGATGCCGTTTGTTGCTCCGTTAGATAATGATGGATGGTGGACGTTTCTTGCAACAACGCATTACAACAAAATGCTATTCCTATTGGAATCTTTATGGACCAGACTCTCATACAAGTATAGTCTTTCGCAAGATATTTTTGGAGAAGACCTTCAGAAGGAGCCTGCAACGGTTTTCCTAAGGTTACGGTATAAAAGAGAAGAAGGGGCTGAAGGCTGGGAGTTTGATTACTGGCCTGCCACGGACAAACAGTTAAATGACAATTATGAAGTGGAGGAATGGATGCCTGTGGAGATAGACAAAGCGCAGTTGTCTGTATTGCGAGTAATGGAAAAACGTGGTGCTATAAACTGGGCTGATGACCAAGAATTACATGACTTCGTTAGCAGGGAAGGCTATGCCTCTATTGAGGATTTTGTGAATATTTTTTGTGATACACGCCTAGTTTGTTGTGAGGGTAAATATCTGAAATATCTCACTGACGAATGTGTTTGCGTCTGCTGCGGTGACAAGTGGTATGCCGCAGACAACAAGGACAACAGGCTTCGGAACTGGGTGTTGAAGCATGGACTAAAAAAGAGAGGAATTCAATGATGAATTATAAACTTGACTACCAAAACAAGATAAAGATTACGGATGATAGAGAAGTGATATATACCATCTCTAAGAAACACCGTGGTCGCAATCCAGATAAAAGTCATTGGATTATTAAGATGCCCAAGGAAGTGGCATTGTTCAGGGACGCTTTGAGGCTGGGCTATGAAGACAAAGCGAACTTTACAGCTTGGAATTTTCTTATAGTTGACGGGGAAATCTGTGTAATAGGAAAATCTGTGGATGATCTGGAATTAAAGATGGCTAAGTTCGTTGATAGCAACAAGAACGAGCAATGGCACGGGTATCCAGCAAACTATATGAAGAACAACCAGGACATTCCACCTGCCAGTTTACTGCTTTCGTGGCAGAAGGCAGGATTTATTACAACGGCCACAATGAAAAAGATAAAGGGAGGACAGCCATGCAACCTGTAGAGAATAACAAGATACAATTGACTCCGTTGAAAATAGTAATTCCGGGACATTATTATGATTGTCAGATTTATAGAGGGAAACTATATCTCTGGACAATGGATGGGTCTGTGCAGGTGTATGACTGGAACAAACTCATCAACCATGTGGTTATGCCCAAGTTCCAAGTGCGGCTTCCGTTTGTATTTGGTTTTATGGAAGGCAATTTTTTGTACAACAAAAAGGTTGCGTATATCTTTGGTGAAGAATGCTATAATACCGTTTTGTTGCAACAATACCAAAATCTGGCAAGCCAGTCGGTTTACCTTTCACCTGACGAAATGTCATCAGCAAAGCTACAGGAAATTGATATGCCTCTGAGTGAACTACCTACTGATACAGAAGTTTATGCAAACAATGTATATTTTGCGGTTGATTCTGGAATATACAGGCGTGTACTCCATAATAGTGCTTCAGAGCCTTCTATAGGACCTAAGGATACGCAGTTGTGGGATTGCCGGGTTTTGTCATTACGTGCCAATAAGTATCCGCAGATTGCTCTTTCTGCTGGCTCTGAAGGCCTTTATGAACTGAATCTGGTGAAGGAGGATGTGATTAGGCCGCAGGCGTTGGAAAGTGTTGATGAAACCAAGGTTTATAGAATCAGCAACAAACCGTCTAGTTTCTCGAATTACTCATTCCTTAGCGTTTTTAGTTCATCATATGTGGATGAGTCATTTATGGCTCTATTTAATTGGAAACCGTTGAGCGATGTGAATATAGCACGGTTGGGGAGTAAGAGTTTAAAGGTGTATAGGGATTTCGACGAGGTCATAGAAGCCAAGGATATTTTTGGAAATGTTTCTGATTCTGATATTTGTTGGGGTACTGATGATAAAATATATAGAATTAAAGGCAATGAATTGAATGTCCTCAAATTCAATAATACTGCAAATTTGGAAAAGGGTGAGCAGTATTATCAGTCTCTACAAAGTGTGATATTACCTTCGAATATAGGAAGACCCATAAGCGCAGGTGCTACATATTTTGGCATTGTGTTGGAATTTACAAAAGGAGTAATCGTGTTGCGAAGCGACGGAGGGGTTACGAACATCCCTGATGAGGTGATTAGATGGAGGGTCTATCCTCGTTCAAAGAACTACTTGAATCATTTGCATTTGGTTTATGATGACAGGTTAGAGGTGTACTCCTTTAATCACGACAGTTTGGTAAACCAGTCAACGAAACGCATAGGCATTGAATACCTGCCAGATGAAGATCCTGCATACAAAAATCGTAGTGTGAGCAAGGTGGCAACCGCCATGGATTTTCCCGCTGATATGCCGTTGCAGAGCGGTGATTTCAATGAATTTAAGTTAGATGAGTCGGAATTGCCGTTTTAATGTGATTGGAAATGAAAAACGGGTCGTATGAGCCCGCAGAGCCGTAAGACATTCTGGCACTATAACAACGGAGAGCTGGCGCAACCGCACCGGCTCTTCGTCGTTTCTGAGGTAGGCGCAAATGTGCCGTGGCCGCAAGACATGGCTCTTTCGCGCCGGGGTGGGCGGGGTCTTCCATAGGCAATCCAGCCAGTGGCTGTAGCCTGCGGAGGCCACGGACTGACACCGCTTTTTTGCAATCGATATGTGCATGCAATGCTCTTATCGATTTGGGTAGTGGGTGGGGATTAAAATCGGTCATAACCTATGTTGTTACACAGAAAGCGCAGAGAGCGCAGAAAGGATTCGAACACAAATCGCACGATTATTTATTCCCTCAAAGAGCTGAAAATGGAAAAATAGAAAGAAAAATGAGTATGATAATTCAAATAATAATAATGCGCTGTTTTTTTGTAGTGAACAAAAATTGCTGCAAATCGAACAAATACAAATTATAATCGAACAAAAGTATGTTAAAATCTCATAAAAATTCGGATAATTGCACATATGTCGATAAAAATTTGTATTTTTGCACCGTCAAAAAAGGCTAACCATTTATGCAAACAGAGGTACTTAGAATAATAGAAGGCGGATTAATGAACGACAAGCGTAAGATCCTTACTTACTCCACCAAGTTGGCTGACCGACTTGAACGCGAAGGAGACACGGCTTTGTCAAAATGTATCCGCCAGAAACTGGAAGATGGTGTTCCGCAGAATGCTGCTGTGGCAGATGCTATGCGGATGATACCTCTTGACCAGGATAGTCGTTTACAAATAGTAGAAGTAATTCCTTCTGACTCGGAACGCCACAGGGTGGTTTTAACTCCTGAAGTGAAAGGGCAAATGGCCTATTTTATCGATATGGTGAATCATGGTGCAGAATTAGAACTGGCTGGAGTAAACATTAAGAAGACATTGTTGCTGCATGGTTATCCGGGATGCGGCAAGACAAGCATTGCTCATTATATTTCCGAGCAAACCGGATTACCTCTGGTTGTTGCCAGGCTTGATGGGATCGTTTCATCGTTGCTGGGTAGTACTGCGAAGAATATCAGAAAGATCTTTGACTATGCTAACAGCGTTCCATGTATTTTGTTCTTGGATGAGTTTGATGCCATAGCTAAAGCCCGTAACGACCAGCATGAGTTGGGGGAGTTGAAGAGGGTTATCAATAGTCTTCTTCAGAATATTGATGCGATGCCAGCAGACAAGGTGCTCATAGCTGCTACCAACCATGAAGAGATGCTGGATGATGCTATCTGGCGTCGTTTTGTCCAGACCGTGGAGGTAGGGTTGCCTGGTGAGGCAGAGATTATGGAAATGATAGATATCTTTTCTGACCCATTTACTTCAGAACTAACTGATGATATCAATAAAAAAAGAGCCTTTGCAAAAGGTGCAAAAGGCATTTCTCCGTCTGACTTGAAAACGGCTTTTGATAGAGCCAAAGTGAAATGCGTTCTGAATAAACAAACAATGATTCCCATCGAGCCATTACTGCGCGGTGTCTATGAAATAAAAACAAAGGAGAAATCGGAAGAGGGATATGTCCGTTTTTTGAGTGAATACGGTATGCCTCAGCTAACCATAAACAAGGAAACTGGTATTGCCTTGAGAAAGATTAAGAGTTATTTGTCTGTAAAAACTAAGGAGGATGAAGTATGAAGGATTTGCCTATTCAAATAGTTAATACCCGAGGAGAACAGGATTTGTTTTGGAAAGAGGGCATGGGAGATAACAAGTTGCCCAAGTGGGCTACACAAGCTACGGTCACAGCGCATGCAAATATAATGTCGAGAGCATTCTCGGCTGTTGAACGTTGTTTTAACGAACGTGAGGAAGGAGCGTTGCCTGTCTTGATAGTGGCGTCACTTGATGAGAAGGCAACGAACCGGAAGTCTTTCCGTGCTAATGTGCGTGCAGTCTTCGACAGGAAGAATACTAGAAATGTGCTTGGAAAAGAGTCTCAGAGAGGCCTCTTAGTAAAGGTTGATAATAGGGATGACTTGCGAGCAATTCGTCATAGGGTGGAAGATGCAAGCCGTGGTGAAGGAAGTAAAGACAGACTCTGTGGGGTGGCTGTTGTTGAAGATCTTCAATTGTTTCATCCGTTTGTTGAAGAGGGACTTGATGGTGGCAAACTGAAGGTGCAATTGGTGGATTACCACAATGAGAGGTTGAATGCCAAATCTGCCGAGCTGTTGCAGGAATATGGAGCACATAATAATGTTGCTATTCGCAAGCTGGATTATGCCAAAGGACTTAGGTTGTATGCCATTGACAATGCAACATCAGATGTTGTGGCTGCCTTGGCAACAATGGACGCAGTAATAGCCGTTAAGAGGATGCCATATTTTGAATTGACCATATCTCCTGAACCTTACAATACTGACTTGGAAGTAAAGAGTCCTGACCCTGCGGAGTCGTATCCCCATGTTGGTATCTTGGATTCGGGGGTAGAGCCTATTCCTCATTTGGCCCCCTGGCTTGATGGGGAGGAGCAGAATATTGCAGATCTGGCAGAGGAAGATATTTGCCGCCGTCATGGGACATCCGTCGCCGGTATTATCAACTATGGAGATGCATTGCAAGGAGAGAGATGGACTGGAACAATTCCGTCACTGATTACTTCATGTGTGGTGAATACAGAAGAGGACGTTGTGCGGATATCCGAGGAAGAAATGGTGGAACACATTAAGATGGCTATTGCACAGAATCCTGATGTGAAAGTCTGGAATCTTTCTCAAGGATCGACCGTTGAAATTAAAGATGATGAGTTCTCTGATTTTGCAGTTGCAATTGATGAGTTGCAGAAAGTGTATCAAGTATTGATATGCAAATCAGCTGGTAACGTGAGACCAGAGAGGCCTGATAGCTTAAGAATAACACAAGGTGCAGATTCAGTGATGTCGCTTGTGGTGGGCTCAATAGCACACGTAAAAGTGACTCCTGAAGATGCCGAGGTTGGGAAACGTTCTCTATTTTCGCGAGTTGGACTAGGCCCTTCGGGGATTACCAAGCCTGACTTGGTCCATTATGGAGGTAATCGAAGCACGGGTGTTTATTCGTTCTCGGAGGTTGGATATCAGACAAATGTCTTTTGTGGAACAAGCCATTCTACACCTCGTGTTACAGCCTTGGCTTCCAATCTTGCATTTCGTCTGGAGAGGCAATTTGATCCTCTAATGGTTCGTGCTTTGTTGATTCATAGTGCCGGGTATCAGAATCTTAATGAAATGGGAAACGATGATGTTCGTGCGGAACTGGGATTTGGAAAGCCTGCAGTGCTTGATAATATTCTATTCAATGACCCAGATGAGTTTACGATGATTCTGGAACCTCAGTTCACTGATAGAGATTATCAGATTCAAGATATCCCATTCCCGGAGGAGTTGGTTGGAGAAGATGGATTCTTTGAAGGAGAGGTGACGGTTACCGTCGTGACAGAGCCTGTACTTAGAGGTGGTGAACGTGGTGAGTATTGCCAAAGTGACATTGATGTGCTGCTCCAGACATATGACCGTACTGGTTATTATGTGCTTGGCGCTTACGGTACTCCGAAGTCCTATAGAAATGCGGAAAGATTGGAGAACGCTGAGAATGTATTGACTAAGGGCCGTTATAGTGCACATTCGTTTAATTCACTTGAAATGACGGAACGCACAATGATATGGGGGGCTGATTACCTGCCTGTCAAGAAGTATCATGTGAATCTTTCCCAGATGACACCCGCACAGAAGGCGAAATGTTTGTCGGCTGACAGGAAGTGGGGAATGAGTATTAAGGCAATGTATCGGGATGCTACTATTTCTGACAAAGAGGCAGGCATCCCTGTAGACAACGTGAGGACGGTAGTAATACTCACTATTAGAGACCTGCAGCGAAGAGGTTTTGTGTACGATCGGTGTATGGCAAAACTTGATGCCCATAACTTTGTACATAATGCTATTTCGGTGAGACAACAGGTTAACATGAGAGGTGAGGAATAGGCGATAAAAAGTAACCTATAATAAGACGAAAAGGCTTTGCGATGGCGGAGCCTTTTCGTACTGTAGATTATTGTCAGATGAGGCTTTCGGCTTGTTCGTAAGCCTTTTCTGCTGTGGGGAGTGGAAGGCTTATCTAAAATATGACGAACATATCAATAAAAATTCAAAAACGTTGATTGAAAAGTTCTTGAGTCAAGGAAACATTGCAATGATTAATAAAGACTCCAACAGAAACAAAATAAATTTGACCTTTTATGCTATGCCGAATTAATTCCTCCAGAAATCACATGTTCAAAATATGCCTTTTAGAAATAGAAAACAACATACTGGGTTTTCGGTAATTACTATTTCCCGCATAATCTTGTCATTCTTTCATCCCCTAATATTATCGGATTAATAAACTAGTTTTGGACATCCACTTTTATTTATGCCACACAATACCCTTTCTCCCTCTCATGTCTTCCCATCTCTCTTTAGCGGTAAGCAGTATGTCGTACTTATCCACATCATTGATTTCTATATTATCGTCATCGAAAACGGCTAACGGAAACTTAGTCTTCTCGACCTTGGTCGCATATTCATCCCATACATCATCGCCAATACAGAACACTTGACCGTCTTTTTTGAAGGATTCCTTTCCAAAAAACTCTATCGTTTTGTCCTTGTAAATTTGCGCAATGACCAATAAAATATATCTAATATAGCTTCTGATATTCTGGGTTAATTGAAATTAGATGTGACAGGCTATAAAAAGTTGGCTACCCGGTAGAGGAAGAAGTCAAGGTCGCGTGAGCCTCTGTTCTTGATGGCGGCGAGCTGGATTTTGGCGTTGGTGCTTTCTGC
>Ga0310691_10004049_pt1 | contig 16821 bp, 9 predicted proteins | sample 176DNAGHGlowgp2_FD_203887 | JGI IMG/M metagenome (GOLD analysis project Ga0310691, IMG submission 203887) | Sheep rumen microbial communities from Palmerston North, Manawatu-Wanganui, New Zealand - 1766 DNA GHGlow gp2 (v2) (version 2) | ecosystem: Host-associated > Mammals > Digestive system >...
TCCGGATAGCCCACCGGTTCCTTGAAGAATGCGGCTACAGCTTTAAGCTTCCTACAACCCACATTCTCCGGAATGACAGCGAGATCGATAAGCTGGCGGAGGCCTATGACAGGATGGAAGGCTCCGCCGGAAAACCGGGAGTCATGTGATTATTCATCTTTCTGTCCGGTATAATATGCCTCCAGCTTCGGCCTGGCCTTGACATAGTAAGGCATAAGCCGCTCGTCAAACTGGGAGCCCATTCCGCCGATGATGATCTCGTTTGCCTTTTCGAAGGACAGGCTTTCCTTATACACGCGCTTACTTACCAGCGCATCATACACATCCGCGATGGCCATGATCCTCGCCTCCAGCGGTATCTCCTCTCCCTTAAGGCCCTCCGGATAGCCGCTGCCGTCCCAGCGTTCATGATGGTAATGGGCCACATTTTCCGCCAGAACCTTGAATTCCTCATCATCCGTATCCTTCAGGATCTCATGCACAATCCTTGCGCCCTCCGCGGCATGACGCTTCATCTGCTCAAATTCCTCCGGTGTAAAACGGCCGGGTTTTTTCAGAATATCATCATCGACGGCGATTTTCCCCAGATCATGCATGGGCGCGGCCTTCGCAATATCCTTGCAGAATTTATTGGTGAGCATAAAACGGTCATCCTTACGCATTTCCTCGACCAGGATCCGGACGCCCTCGCTGGTCCGCCGGACATGGCCGCCGGTGGAGTTGTCCCTGCTTTCCACCACGACCGCCATACTCATGATCAGATTATCGTGCATCTCCACGATACGCGCCGTCTTTTGTTCCACCTCCTCTTCAAGCTCGCTGTTGAACTTATCCAGAAGGTTGATGTATTTCTGATTTTCCGTGTCATCCCGGAAGAAAAGCTGGTAGCCGCGCTTTAAGAGACCATCGTAGAGATAGTTCACCTCCACCTGATACACTCTGCTCTCCTCTTCATTCTCCGGATCATGAAGGGTGAAGTTAAAGCTGACCTTTTTCCCCTCCTGCTTAAAATGCTCGATCCAGCGGTTGATGGTTTCCTCAAAATCCGATTTTCCGGTAAGCGGCTCATCCACACGAAGCCTGGACAGAGCAGGGATGATGCGGTTTGCGGTCTCATTGCTCCCGAGATAATGCCGTCTGAAATCCAGGGATACAAAACCCGTATCTCCGGTCTGCACCATGGTATCGATCACGTTGCTGCTGATATTATACAGAGACATCCGTCTGACAATGACCAGATATATGATCTGGGCGATCACATAGGTGGCCGGAACCAGATCAATATTCTGATGGCCGAACTTCAGGCCGACATAGCCCAGGATCGTAATGACCTCGGGAATAAGGAGTATCCGGAGTATCCACTTTGATACCTGCTTTTTCCGCCGGTAAGAATAGACAATAGCCAGAAGCCCCGCCAGAAAATAGACTGCGATCAGCACATAGAACATGAGATGAGCCGGCCCGTAGTCTTTCGATACAATGATCCTTCCGTTTTCCCGCCGGAATTCCAGATCCCTGTAGAATATGTCGGAATAGCCAATACTGAGAACACAGGAATAAAGTGTGCAGCAGACAAGAAAAGCCAGTGTTCTGACCCAGCGTTTTACATGGATCCCGCTCAGCCGGAACACACACATATTGATAAAAAAGAGCAGGAAGGCGCCGCCGATATAGACAACCTTGGTGGCGTTGATATACGCCTCCTTTGTCCTTGCAGAGTATTCAAATAAATACCCCAGGTTTGCCACCGGGATCAGCGTAAAGATGATGGTGATATTTACCTCAAAATGAACACGCCATTTGTATACGTAAAACAGGGTAAGAAGCAGTGAAATGGCAAATGTCAGAGCGTAATAAACGGTTATCATTCTCTTCCTCCGCTACCGATAGATCGCTTGTACATCGATTCTCAAATAACTGGCTTCATTGTACCAAATTTTCCTCCCTACTTCTACAGGAATTTATGAAAAAGGCTGCTTCGAACAACCGTCCGAAACAGCCTCCATTCTCATTTTTTATTATTTTCAGGTTCCCCAGTCCATCTGGTCGATCATTTCGAAAGCCCTGCCCTCCGGCTCCCTGTGGAGAAAGACATCCTCTCCGGTAAAGGGATGAGTAAAGGTAAGACGCGTCGAATAAAGCCCGCCCCTTTTCACCCGGACACCTGCAGACTCAGCAGATCTCCGGATCTCCGATTCCTGCCCGGGACCGGCAAGGAAAAGCACAAGCGAAAGGGGTCCCTCATCCGTATCCAGTTCATCCAGGACCTCATAATCGATCAGAACCTCGCCGCCATCCGGGTCGGTACCGGAGAGCTGTCCCTCCATATCGGGCATGAATCCGGATACGACCGCCTGGTAATGGTTTTCCACTCCGCCTTCGCGGACCAGCGAAGCAAGCGCAGTCCTGCTCTCCTCCGTTTTTGCCAAAAGCCGGATGCCGCACTTATCCAGATCAGCCCGGAACCATTCGTCCTCCCAGACCAGCTCCTTCTTCTCATTTCCGCTGTTTTCTCTGCTGTTCTTACTGCTGCTGTTCTTATTATTTCTGTTCTTATTATTTCTGTTCTTATTTCCGCTGATCTTACTATTCTTATTCATCCCGATATTTTCCTTCTGCGGCACCTGTTCAGTCCGTTTTGGGATATTACAGACTATGAATCATCGCCTCTTTTTACTTCAGGCGCTCCTCCAGTCTCTTCACAACCGTCTCCAGTGCCTTGATCCTGGCATAATGCTTATCGTTGGATTCCAGAATGATCCAGGGCGCAAAGGAAGTGGATGTCTTCTGCAGCATCTCATTTACCGCCACCTCATACTGATCCCATTTTTCCCTGTTCCGCCAGTCCTCATCCGTGATCTTCCACTGTTTTTCCGGCGTATTCTGCCGCTCCGTAAACCTGGCCAGCTGGGTATCCTGATCGATCTGCACCCAGAACTTGATCAGCACAGCGCCCCAGTCCGTCAGCTCCTTTTCAAACTCATTAATCTCGTTATAGGCTCTCTGCCAGTCGTTCTCCGTGCAGAAGCCCTCCAGCCGCTCCACCATGACACGGCCATACCAGGTCCGGTCGAAAATTGCCACATGACCTGTCTTGGGCAGCCTGTTCCAGAAACGCCACAGGAAATGCCTGGCTTTTTCATGCGGCTCCGGGCTGGCAATGGGATGCACCTCATATCCCCGGGGATCCAGCGCCGCCGCGATCCGCTTGATATTTCCGCCCTTTCCGGCCGCATCCCAGCCTTCATAGGCAATGATCACAGGAATCTTTCTGCGGTAGAGCTCATTATGCAGCTCGGAAAGCCGGCTCTGCAGTTTATCCAGCTTCTCCTGGTACTCCTCATCCGGGATAGACTTATCCAGAGAGACCTCAGAGAGAAGCGGCATCTTCTCCAGCGGAAAAACATTCTGCAGAAGCGTTGCCTCACGGCCTGCATTCTTCAGCGCCGTATCTATGCTCCGGTTCAGGATTTCCGTCACCTGAAGCTCCGCCCATTTCTTGCTCTTCGAATCAATAAAATACCAGGGTGCGGAGAACTGATTGGTCATTTCCAGATAGTCCTCATACACATCCATGTATTTTTCATAATGCTTATTCTGCCAGAGATCCTTCTTGCTTACCCGCCAGGATGTGCTGTGGCTTCCGGCCAGCTCCTCCAGCCTCCTCTTCTGTTCCTTCTCATCAATATGAAAGAAGAACTTCACCACCAGATAACCGCTGTCTGAAAGCTGCCGTTCAAAGCGCTTAATGGTCGTCAGCTGGTCCCTGTAGGCCTTCTTTTCCATCCGGCCATGAATATATTCCTCAGTAACGGCATCCATCCAGCTTCCGTCATAGAAAGCGAACTTTCCCGCCTCCGGGATTTTCGTCATATACCGGTAAAGGAAGGGGCGCCTCAGCTCCTCCTGTGTGGGTTCGGTCACGGTCTGCACCTTAAAAAACCGCGGATCCATATTTTTGATGATGCGGCCCAGTACACTTCCTTTTCCGGCGGCTCCCCAGCCCTCCAGAACGACCAGTACCGGCAGCTTCTTTTCCTTCACCAGGATCTGCTTTTTAGCCAGCTCCTCTCGTGCCGCCTGAAGGCGTTCCTCCATCTCGGCGGCATCCGGTTTTCTTTCCTTCGTCCAATCCTTCAGCATGCTATCCCCCCTTATGTCTATAAACCCCATCTAAGCCTTCATCCGGAAATATGCCCCTGCGCATGACACCCCTTTGCATTGGCACAGCTCCATAAACCGCAGCGCTACCCCAATCGCCTCCGCCTACAGCGTTTCCAGAAGCTTCTCCACACTTACCAGCCGTACGCATACGGTGAAAAGCTCGGCAGCCGTCTTCAGATCGTCCAGTGTCGGATAAGTCGGCGCGATACGGATATTGGAATCCTTCGGATCCTTTCCATAAGGCCAGGTTGCGCCTGCGCCTGTCATCACAACGCCGGCCTTCTTTGCCTTATGCACAATTGCCTTAGCACAGCCCTCCATGGAATCAAAGCTGATGAAGTATCCTCCCTTAGGCGTTGTCCATTCTCCTGCGCCGGTTCCCGCAAGGTTCTTCTCCAGAATCTCCAGAACCGCCTCAAATTTGGGTCTGATGATGGCCGCATGCTTCTTCATGTGCTCGGTCATTCCGTGAATATCCTTGAAGAACCGCACATGTCTCAGCTGATTCACCTTATCATGACCGATGGTCTGGTTTTTCATCTGGTTCATGATATCCTCCAGATTGTTGGGGGATGTCGCCAGTGCGGCAATACCGCTTCCCGGGAAGGTGATCTTGGAGGTAGAAGCAAACTTGTATACCAGATCCGGATTTCCTGCGCGCTTGCACTCTGCCAGGATCTCGATCAGATAATCCTGCTTATCCTCGTAGAGATGGTGAATGCCGTAAGCATTGTCCCAGAAAATACGGAAATCACGGGCAGCCGGCTTCAGTCTGGCAAAACGGCGGACCGTCTCATCCGAGTAGGAGTAGCCCTGCGGATTGGAATACTTGGGTGTACACCAGATTCCCTTGATCTCATCGTCCTCCGCTACCAGCTTCTCTACCATATCCATATCCGGCCCTTCCGGCGTCATGGGCACCGGGATCATCTCAATGCCGAAATATTCCGTAATGCTGAAATGCCGGTCATAACCGGGTACCGGGCAGAGGAACTTCACCTTGTCCAGCTTGCACCAGGGGGTATTTCCCAGAATGCCGTGGGTCATGGCCCGGGCAATGGTATCATACATCACATTCAGTGAGGAATTGCCGTAGATGATGATATTATCCGGATTATTTTCCATCATATCTCCGATCAGGACCTTCGCCTCATGAATTCCGGTCAGAACGCCGTAATTCCGGCAGTCCGTTCCGTCCTCGCAGGAAAGATCCGCCTGAGAGTTCAGCGCATCCATCATGCCCATGGAAAGATCCAGCTGTTCCCGACAGGGCTTGCCCCGGCTCATATCCAGATGCAGATCCATGCCCTGGAATCTTTCATATTCCTTTTTCAGTTCCTCATGCAGCGCCATAAGCTCGGCCTTGTCCATCTCACTGTAAGCTTTCATTATTCGTCTCCTTACCATTTATTCATTACCTGGGGAAGTCCCTCCGGTAATGGTTCACCGGGGAAAAGTCCCCTTGGCAGATTGTACCACTTTAACGCATTCTTTTCAATCCGACAGAAAAGCCTCGCAGAAGCTTTGGATCATCCTTGCCGTTTCTTTTCTGGAGGTACTGTTCTTCGGATTCAGATAATACAGCCCGCCGCTTTCGCTTCCGAAGATCACCCTCTGCCCCGTTGCCCAGAGCAAAGCCTCCTCCGCATAAGCCGAAACTCTTCCGGCATCCTGAAATCCATCCAGGCTGTCTGCCTTTTCCAATGAATATCCCTTAAAGGCAGCATAACGGTGAAGCATGGCGGCAAGATCCTGCCGCTTGATCAGATCGGATGGGGCAAACCTGCCCAGCGTCTCTCCCTCCTCCGGCTCATAGCCGGCCACTATTCCGTTTTCGCTGGCCCAAAGCACCGGCTTATAGTACCACTTGCTGCTGTCCTGCACATCCCGGAAGGGGCTCTCCTCCGTAACCGGGTCCGGGGAACCCTCCATTTGCCAGAGAATGACAACCAGCTCGCTTCGTTTGATCGCCGAATTGGGACGGAAGACTGTTTTTTCTTCCCCGCCCCCCGATTTATCGCCGGACATGATGCCCTTCTGCCATACGAATTTCACGGCCTCATAGACCCAGTTTCCCGGCCGCACCGAAACATCCAGGAAGGGCCAGGACTCATTCGGATCCTCGGGGTCATCGGACTCATCCGGATCGTCGGTAAAGGCCTTGATCCGGAAATTGCCCATTCCGGTACCCACCTTTTCTTCATCCGAGCAGTCCGTCCATGTGGAATAGACTCTGGCAAAGCTCTGGCCCTCCTCTATCGACGCCGTGAACCGAATGGTATCCGTGGGCGAATACTTGGTATTCGCGGAACGCTCGATGCAGATCATGGGCGCCTCATCCGCAGACTCCACCCGCACCACGACCGAAAATGTCGTTCCCTTTTCAAGGGGAACCGGCTTGGCCAGCTCCAGCTGATACACGCCCTTAACATCAAAGGTGCCGCTGATGGACGCCTCCTCTGCCAGCGTTCCGCTCTCCGGATTGGCAGGGTCTGTCAGGTTCGTGTAGATCTTGACCTCGTAATCCGTATTCCCGGTTTCGATATTCACCGACACGGCGGAAAGCTCCTCCTTCTTCTGTGCCGTGAATACATTTGCCGCATAAAACGAATGGATGGAATCCCCGTAAAAGAACTGAGCCGACGCCAGGGAGCCGTCGTACTGATAATTATGATCATGCCATTCCCGATCACCGGGCAGCGCATAGGTTGCCGTATATACCACGGAATTTGTCACCCCTGATGAGTTCTGAGAATAATTAAAGCTCTGATCCGCATAGGATATCCAGAAATAACCATTATACCCGGCTCCGTTCAGACCCCAGCTGTTCCGTGCCAGCCAGGCTCCGTTGATCACCTGATCGTCATCATCCTTCGGCACGGTCTTGAAGCTTTCCCCGGGAAAATCATCATCCCAGCCGATGATGGTGATGCCGTGGTTGGTACCAAAGGCATATGTATTGCAGTAATACGCATTTGTAGCTGTGTTATAGTAATTTTTGCTTGTATAATAGGAACCGGCAACCGCGCCATTCTTCATAATGGCCTCCTTCACCAGCTCCGGTTCGTCCACTACATCGATCTGCACGGCAGAGGTGATATGCGCCGATGCATCCAGCAGCTTCTCATTCTCGATCCCCTCTTCCAGAACAGTTTCCGCCAGGGAGTAAGGGATCTCGCTCTCCTCACACAGCCCCTGCCACTGGAAGAATGCGCGCATAGCCCACCAGCTGTTGCCGCCCAGCGTCAGAAAATTATTTCCATCCTCGGAAATGATCTCGTTACTGTCTCCGGAAAGGCCGCCCAGCGGATCTTCCACCACGTTAAATACGCTGTATGCCGTAGCCAGCTCGCTGAAATCCACCGTCCGGTCCACGTCACCATGATTGAGAAGATAAAGCTCCGCAGTCGCGTTGGCCGAAAACGCCCAGCAGCAGCTGTAGCTCCCCTGATTCCGGACATCCGGATAGATCCCGGTAAGAGCCGTCAGGTTCGTCGCTGTGATCCCCGCAGGATAGACAGAGGGAAGGGACGAGCCCTGCTCCACTGCCTCGGTGACGGGCAGCGCATTTTGAAGCGCCCTGTTTTCCGACGCTTCTGCTGTATGATCCTCTTCTGCGGATTCTGCTGATGAAGCCTGATCATCCGGCATCTCCTCCTCCGCGGATTCCCGGCTTTCTGTCTCTTCTTCAGAGAATGGCTCCTCCGGCTCCGGCGGGAGGATAAACTCCTCTTCGATGGGGATGATCACAACCTCCGCTTCCCCCTCATCCTCCTCTGCTGCCGTGCCCGCATAGTCCGTCGAAGAGATTGCCGCCGGTACCTCTGCATCAACCGCGGCAGCAGAGTCCGCCGCATAGTCCGTCGAAGAAATCGCCGCCGGTACCTCTGCATCAACCGCGGCAGCCGGCTCTGCCGACTCCCTCCGGACAGAAGCCTCTGCCGGGGCGGAAATGCTTCCCGCCAGCAGCATGGCCGCAGTAAACCAAGCCGTTATCCGGCTCCTGTACCTTTTCCCTCTCAGCATTTTATCTTTTTTCATGCTTCACCTCATATATTTCCGTGAAGTCCCCGCATCCGGATTCGTCAATTCTACTTATTCTCAGTAGACTCTCCGGACGGAGCCGTACGTTTCCCGTCAACTCTGCCTACTCCGCACTACTTACTCCGGAAGGCAGCGGAAGTCATCTGCTGTTTTCCGCCGTAATTCTTTCCGGGAGCGCTGCCGCCTTTCTTTACAAGAACGACCTGGATGCCTTCCAACCGGTAGGCATAACCTGCCGTCCCGGCAGATTCTCCGTTCTTTGCCCAGCCCATCCAGCCAAAATGCTGGGCATGTACCCGGTAGTACACATCATAGGCCGCAGCCATTTCGCCTGTAAGTTTAATCTCTATGGATTCCAGCCTTTTCTTCTCACCGCTGGTTCCCGCCATGGCGCCGTTGCTTCTCCAGCTCTGCCAGCCGTAGGTCTGCACATGGGTCCGGTAGGTGATTCCGCCCGACCGGTCTGCTCCGCTGAGCTGGATACGAATACCCTCCAGCCGCTTCTTCTCGCCCTCCGTGCCGCTCATCGCGCCATTCTCTTTCCATTCCTGCCAGCCATAGGTCTGCACATGGGTCTGATAGCTGACGGTCGGTCCTGCGCTCTTCGCCGGCGTACCGTTTTTATCCTGATACGCCTCGGTTATTCGGGATGTAACGCCATCCAGCTCATTTCCTGGCCGCATCCATGTCGGAACGACCACGATCTGCATAGCTTCCATTCTATAGGCGTAGCCTGCCGTCCCTGCCGGCTCACCGTTTCTCGCCCAGCCCATCCAGCCGAAATGCTGTACATGCACCCGGTAATATACATCATAATATCCTGCATCCTCGCCGGTGAGACGGATCTTCAGCGCCTCCAGCCGTTTTGCCTCGCCGCTGGTGCCGTTCATTTCGCCGTCCGTTGACCATCCGCGCCAGCCGTAGGTCTGCACATGTGTTGTATAGGTGATGCCCAGCCTGTCATTTCCGAATACGCCAAGCATCAGCGCCTCCAGACGCTTGCCCTTTCCGGTTGTACCGAAAAGGATGCCCTGATTCTCCTGCCAGCCGTAGGTCTGCACATGGGCAATACCTGCAATCCCGGCTTTGGGAATCACATGAAACGCCAGCTTCCTGCTTATGCCGGAGCCATCCGCCGCTTTCACCGTGATCGTTACATCCGTACCATGGCTCACCTCTCCGGCCATCAGCTTTCCATTCGCATCGACGCTGAGCGCCGTCGGATTGCTGCTCTCCCAGACCACCTTGCGGTTTGCCGCATTGGTCGGATAAGCCGTTGCCGAAAGCACCATGTTTTCTCCGGAATAAAGTGTTGTCCGCTGAAGCGCGGAAACATTGATGCTCGTCACCTTCTGATTCGGGTTCGGCGAACCCATTCCCTCTGTATATGCTTTGATCCGGAGATTACCGCATTCCGAATAGGAGCTGTTCATTTCAGACAGATCGATCATATCATGCCACATACCCCCATCCATACGGAAGTAATTCTGTTCTTTTGAAAGGCTGGCGGTGTGTACCCGGGATGCCCCGCCGGAAAAGCTGGTGGTTCCCGAGGTTTCGATCATAAAGCACGGATTATCGTTCGGCGCATCCGAAAGCGTCACCACAACAGAAAAGCTTTCACCGTAAAGGAGCTTCACCGGAGACGCGAGATTGACCGTGAATTCGCCTGCACCGTAAAACCGGCCCTCAACCGTAGCTTCCTTGCACAGCTCGCCGCTTTCCGGATATCCCGGTTCCGGATTCCGGTATACTTCGATCTTATATGCGGTATCCGCCGTTGCTACCTCGCAGGATACAGACGTCAACGCCTCCTGGGCATCCGCGGAATTGACCGTCTTACCCTTTGCCTCAAATACCGCTGCCCCGGAAACTACCTTGGCATCGGTTCTGAGCGTTGTGGAGATCGCGCTTCCGTCGTACTGATAGTTATAGTCCCAATCCGAATCGTAGGAATAGGTCGGAACATAGGCATTATTCGTTACCTTCAGATCTCCCACCTTGGAATAATTGAGAGAAGGATCATAGTAAGAGAGCCAGAAGTATCCATTCTGGGATAAAGCCGTATCTCCCCAGCTGTTTCTCACCAGCCATGCGCCGTTAGCCGCGTTTCCGTTTTCATCCAGCGGAGTCGTCTTAAAGTGGGACGCCGGGAAATCATCGTTCCATCCCACGATCAGGATTGAATGATTTGTGGAATAGTATCCGCTGCTGCAGTACGATGCATGATCCGCATCATAAAATGAATACAAGGAATAATATCCGGCCGCAGCCGCTGTTTTTTCTTCCATGATCAGCTTTTTCAGATATTCCCTGTCCTTTGCGATATTTACCCTGCGGAAGGATGTGATATGCGCCGCGTCCTTCCGGAGTTTATCTGAGGGGATTCCCACCGAGGCATAGGTCAGCTTGCCTGAGGAAGGAACATCCGCCTCGCTTACGGGGCCGAGCCATTGATAGAACATCTCCATGCCCATCCCGGCATTTGCCCCGGCGTGCATATAGTAGCCGATTGACGCATTCTGCAGACGGTTTCCTCCATCCAGATTTCCCAAGGGATCCTGTGTCGTGTAATTCAGAGAGTAAGCCAGCGCTGTCTCGCTAAGATCTATATCCCGGGAAACAAGGCCGTTTTTTACGCCGTAGACCTCTGCAGATCCAACGGAGGAATATGCCCAGCAGACCCCGTCCTCTCCCTGGTCCCTCACCGTGGGAAGCGCGCCTGTTACAGATGAAATATTGGTATTTGTTATGCCGGAGGGATAGACAGAGGGAATGGATGACGCACCGTATATTCCCTCCTCCTGGCTATCCGGTATATAAATAGAAGAACCATTTCCCATCACAACAGGCGCCGGAAGATCCAGCGGATACTGCACCATTTCATCTCCATCCGATCCATCCGCTACCGGCGTAAGGCATGGAAAGAGACCGTTTTCCGCCACTTCCTCTTCTTCCCTCTTCGCCTCGCCGGCATCCGTAGGACTTGCCTCATTTTCCGATGCATCCTCCTGCAGATCCAGAACAGCCGCCGTCTCGCTCCGCTCCGCTGCGTAAGGCATACTTCCATCTGCCTGCGCGGTCTGGCAGGCGGCAAGAAGGATAGCCGCAGTCATAAACCGGGCAATATGCCTTTTTCCTCTATTCAGGAATCCTTTTCTCTGGAATCCTTTTTTCACCAATCCGCATTTTTCCGATCTGCTTTTCATCAATTCTTTTTTCAGCATAGCTCAGCTCCGTTCTGCCTATCCTTCCGGATGGTCAATGCTCCAGATAGCTCATGATCATTCTTGCACACATAGCGCGCGTGGCCGTCTCCTTCGCACCGAGACGAACAACCGTCTGGCCGTTTCCATCCTTTGATTCCAAACCGGAAATAATGCCCATGCCGACTGCCCAGGAAAGATAGCCTGCATATTTCTCCGATATACTTGCCCTATCGGCATAGCCATCGATGGAGGCGGTGACATTTCCGTTCCCCTTGCCGAATTTATCTTCATAGCCTTTCAGCATGATGGCGATCTCGCGCCGCATAATATCCGCCTTTGGATCAAATGTTGTTTCGGTTCTTCCGTTAACGATCCCGTTATGATAGGCCCATATAACCGCATCGGTATAGTATGAACCGGCCGGTACATCCTTAAACGGATTCTGCAGGCCTGCCACCGATGGTCTTCCCTGCATCGCATAAAGCATGACCGCAAAGTCTCTGCGCTGGAGCGGAGCATTCGGTCTGAAGGTGGTCGGAATAGGAATGATCCCTCCTTCTCCATCTCCTGCCATGATCCCGTTCTCCGCACAGTAAACAATACCGGTATACTTCCAGTTGTCCGGATTCGCGGAAACATCCGAAAACAGCCACGCCCTGTCTGCGGTACCCCTGCGAAGCTTTACACTTCCGCCGGGAAGAGCGGTAAAGCTGTAATTCACACTCTTATTCGCCCCTTTCACCTTTACGGTGATCGGCGTATTCACGAATGTATCGGGCAGGGCTGCATCTCCCGCCCTGGAGATCGTCTTGGGCGAGATCACCTCGTTCAGGAACGTGCAGCCGGAAAACATATTCAGCAGGGATGCATCTGTAATTCCGGATAGATTAAACTTCCGCATATCCACCTGCGTCAGCTTGTTGCAATCATTGAACATACCCTCTGCATTTTTTAGATTCGGTGTTTCCCAGCCGGAAAGATCCATGCTGGAAAACAGCATTTTTTCCGCAGGATAGGTCGGCTTATCGCCGGCGGAAAACATTCTCTGCATGTTTTCGACCTTCTTTGTGTTCCAGTTCTTTATATCCATATCCGCCATGCTCTCACATCCGTAGAACATATAGGACATATCCGTCACGTTTTCTGTCGTAAAGCCGCTTCCCAGCTGAAGGGATTCCAGTCTTTTACAGCCGCTGAACATTCCGCTCATATTAGTGACACCTGACGTATCCACGCCTGTCATATCAATGGATTTCAGATAGATGCAGCCCTCGAACAGGCGGTTGCAATCCGCCGGCAGAATAACCCCCGGTTCCAGCTTCACGGATGTCACCTTCAGATCTTTTTTGTTGAAGATACTGCGGTGGATCGGGCTGACTCTGGGTGTGATCCCGACTTTATAGGTTGCGCCGTTAATATTTGCCGTTGCCGGAACAGTGATTTCCTTGTCTGTACCGGTGTAGAGATTCAGCCAGACGATCTTCGCGCTTTCATCTATTTTATCGATCGTATAGCCGTTCCATGATGAAGCCTCTTCTATAGCCTCAGTCATTTGCTCCGCATCTGTGATCGATACATCTTCCGTCTTTTCCGGTTCACTGATCCCCGCATCTCTTCCCTCTTCCACAGTTTCCTCTGCGGCTTCTGTTTCGTCAGCAGAAACGTATCCTGTTCCGGAGATCCCGCTCATCGCCATTCCGGCAGCAAGGATCAACGCCGCCGTTCTCTTTTTCCAGTTTCCTTTTCTCATGTCCGTTCACTTTCCTTCTCATTTTTATTCTGCTTTTGAGCCTACGCCCTCATTTCATATCATACCGCAAAACCCGCTTTCCACGCAATAATCACATGTGATTTTTCATCATTTTTTGCAGCAATCGAGTAGGGAGGATTTAATCCCCCTACTCGATGATGCGGGCTCGTCAAACAGGATACCACATAAATGTGTATCCTGATGACTCGCCTTCGCACAAAAAAAACTCCAGGGCGTATATTACCACCTTGAAGCTTTCTTTCGTGCCGGCAACCGGGGTCGAACCGGTACGGGTATCACTACCCACGGGATTTTAAGTCCCGGGCGTCTGCCAATTCCGCCATGCCGGCAAAAGACAGTATCCCTTTGAAAATAAAAAATAACACGACCCAGACGGGACTCGAACCCGTGACCTCCGCCGTGACAGGGCGGCGCTCTAACCAACTGAGCCACTGGGCCAGTGCACAAGAGGTATTATACATGAGTTTTAAATGATTTGCAAGCATTTCATCATTGACATTTCCCTGACATTTTCCCGAAACATTCCCCATACTATCCGAACACAGCAGATCACAGCCCGTCTCTTCCAGCCTCCCGCAACACACTCTTGCTTTTCGCAACATTTTGTTGCTTTATAGAATATTCTCTATATGCTTGCAATCTGATATTAATTGTGCTATACTCTATCCATCATCTAAGCAAGGGGCAGACAAGCGGGCACCGGAACAGCTTTTCGTACGAGACAGACTCGGGTTCCGAAAAAAGAATATATCACAATTTTCTACTATCTGTCCCGGGAGAGGAGGAATGCCATGAAAAGATAACGCAGAATAAAAAAAACTGCCGGGTGGAAGCCGGCAGCTGTTACCGTAGTATAGTATACATTACTCTGTACGGAAAAGAATAAGCACATGTTAAACGGCTGCAGCCTAGACCACTGCAGCCGTATTTCATTCCTCATCTGTCAGGGAGCACTCCCCGATTAACCCTCAGAGATTGCGCCTACCGGACAAACACCGGCGCAGGATCCGCAGGAAATGCAGGAATTCTCATCGATTTCGTACTTTCCGTCTCCCATTGCAATCGCACCAACGGGGCAAGCACCTTCGCAGCTTCCGCATGCAATGCAGGAATCACCGATCACAAATGCCATTTGTGGAACCTCCTTTCCTAGTGTTCACGTTGATTATACACACAATATTTATTTTTTTCTATTTAATCTTTGTTAGAAGTCTCTCACTTCGATTTCTTCGCTATGTCACAATTAGTTGATCTTTATGGTATTTTTCTTCTCATTTGCCTTATCAAGATCAATATTCTTCTTATTCTTTGCATTCTGGGCAGCATCAGCCTGTTTCTGAGCGTAAGCTCTCATAAAGCTGTCCTTCAGCTGATTATTTTCCATAAGCTTAGCCATATTCTCAGCTTTAGGACCATGGAATGCTTTACTCTCCATAAGGGATTCATGAACAACTCCTCTAAAGTCATCCATACTCTTTCCTTCTAAAGCTATTCCCTGTGCAAGTGTTCTCTTACCTCTGTTTGCAAGTATCTGACAGGTTATAACTTCTGTAGCGCGGTCATAGACTTCATTTACATCTGATTCAGTAGCATTTGCATCTAAGCCATCAGGATGATTACCTAAGACGTATCTTGTCAGCGGATCCTTCAGTTCAGGTGCTTTCTTAAATCTTAAATCATAATCCACAGCAAAATCCTTCTGCTCTGTTTCCTTAATCTGCTTCAGGTGTTCTTCAGCAGTTTCTATGATCTTAACACTCTTCTCCTGTATCTCATTCCACTTCTCAAGAGGATACTTATAATTACCCTTCATTACAGCCTTATAGACTGCATTATTCTCAAGGTCCTTGTTACGCTCCTCCATCTCTGCCTGAGCCGCATCAAGCTTTCTCTCGTATTCACCCTTTACAAGAGGATTAGCTCTGAAGGTTTCCGGTTTAACTACATTTCCCTGAAGTCCCGACTTAAACTCTATTCCTTTATATATTGTTCCAATACTCGGAGAAGGATTTTTCCCTTCAGCCTTTGGTGTATAGAAGCTTCTTGAGAGGATATTCAGTTTATCACATCTCTGATTGATAAACTTCTTCGCATCATCAGCCAGTCCAAGTCTTACCTGACCCTTTCCGGTGATAGGTCCTATGATCCTTCCCTTTCTTGCATTGTAGTAGATATCTGCTGCTTTCTGATACTCAAGCATAGCCTTCTGTATATCATCTACAGTTGCATTCTGATTAGACTTTACATCGGTTTTTGTAATACAAGCATTCAGTGCCTTTACCATATTCTGGTATAGATCACTTCCTTCAGCTTTGGCTCCTCTTTCAAAGTTCGCCTTTGGATCATCCTGATATTTCTTGAACAGGTCTCTTACCTTTATAAAGTTTTCATGCAGATCATTTAATTCCATGACATATGCCGTCATATCATCCAGCTGCACCTTAGAATAAGTTATCCTGTTATCCTCAACTTTTTCGAGCTTACCATCGCCACTTAAAGCATAGTTTTCTACAGAAACCTCTTTACCACCCCTTGTAATCTCATTTACAACCTCAGCTTTTATCATAAGATTTCGGTCAGCCTCATCCTCAATAAAAGCATACTTCTCGCCATATAATTCCTCCGGAGTTTTTCCATCAATCTTAATGGTATCCAGATCCGTCTTATTCAGGAATTCAAGCATCTCATCCTTTCCAAGAATAAGCGTTGTAAACTTGTCGAATGCGGAGTTTGTTATCTCCTGAACCTTCTGCCCAGCCTCAGAATTCTTCATTCTTTTATAGCTGTCCTGTGGTGTTATACCTTCTTCAAAAACATGCTCCAGACTAGGAAGAACTATACCATCTTTTGCCGTAGTTCCAATATAGTTCATCATATTGAACGCGCCCATTTTGACGATTTCGTTAAAGCCATCTATCAGCATCTGATCCAGAACCATTCTTTGAGGTCTGTAAATTGTTTCAAACCTTTCCTTGTTTTTACCTTCCATGTATTCTATCGAAGAATTCGCATTCAACGAAGAACTGATTGCCATAACCAGTCTATGCATGGTAGTTCCGGTAAGTCTATAGAATGGATCCTTGTTCATCTCTTCCATATACTGACCAACTGTTTTTCCTCTGAACATTCCCTGCAGATCACCAAGCAGTTTCCTAAGAAAGGCATGGTTTTTAGCACTGGATTCCATTGCCCTCTTATCTATTCGTCCACTAACCGGCTTGTAAGCATCAGATATCATTCCCGACAAAGAATTCATTCTGGACCACGTCCTTGAGATATCATTATATGCTTTTTTACCTCCGAGAACTTCCGTTGCAACTGCCATGAAATTAGGAGCATACTTCGAAAAGTTCTCGAACTCCTGATTGAAGTTATTGGTCATGTCAGACAACCCAATAAGAACAGCCTTGTGCTGCTCCACCTGACTTGGATCAGTATAGTCTATATCAGGTATCTTCCAGGCTTTAAGAGTCTCAGTAGCCTCCTTCATCAAATTGACTACATTTGCAATTCTCTTCTTAGTCTCCTCCGGTGAAACTGCCGGTTCTCCATATACCCTGTTATCATAAAGAAACTGACCAAACTCTTTGAGAGCCTCCTGATATCCAGGATCCTTTCGACTGAAGGTTATAG
>Ga0310691_10004051_pt1 | contig 16816 bp, 18 predicted proteins | sample 176DNAGHGlowgp2_FD_203887 | JGI IMG/M metagenome (GOLD analysis project Ga0310691, IMG submission 203887) | Sheep rumen microbial communities from Palmerston North, Manawatu-Wanganui, New Zealand - 1766 DNA GHGlow gp2 (v2) (version 2) | ecosystem: Host-associated > Mammals > Digestive system >...
TGGTCCTTCTGGATTACAAGCTGGTAAAGTTTCAGATATAAAAGAAGAATGTGAACAGATCGATTCTTATTTCAGAAACATGGTTACACAATTAACTAAAGGTGTTCTCACTGATGAACAACTTCAGCGTGTTCTTGAGAATCGTGAAGATCTATTCCTCTCATGGAATACGATCGAAACTCAAATGGGAAAAGGTGTACCATTAAAACCAGAAGATCAGAAAGGAGAATCACTATGAGTGTTACATTGTTTGATGAAGCAGTCTTAGCTAATGTAGCTGATCTTAAAGATATAGATGATACTCCTATCATTGAAGATAAAAAGATTGAAGCTAGTTTAGAATCTTTTGCAATTCAACCTAATATAGAGATAAGTAATGAAGACCATCCTACTCCGACTCCACAAGGTAAAGGAGTCCCTCCTCTTGTTCAATATACGATTTCTCCTTTACCTAGCGGAACTGGTAAAATGGTAACATTTTATTTAAATGTTCCTGATTTAACTAGTCGAATCGTTAATCAATTTGTAATGCTTTCAGATATACTTGTAAAATATACAGATGTATTAGTTGTACATTTGAATAGCATTCTAGAAGTTGATGATAGCTACGTTCTTCATAATGCATTACTTAGTGCAAATCCAAAAGCTAAGATTGCTGTTATTCCTTATGCTCTTAATACTGCTGCGTTCTATCCTGCATTAGCATGTAATTTTATTATGCCAAGTAAATTTGGTTTAGTGAAATTCGATGCTTGCTCAGTTAGAGCTGGTGGTATCGGACATCTTGATGCTAAGAATGCTTACGAATTTGATCTTGGTAGAAAACAGCATTTACTAAATGAAATGTGCGATGCTGGATTCTTACCACAAGAAGATCTTACACGTATCCTTGAAAAGCAAGGTAGTTATGCTCTTTATGGAGATAAACTTCAAGAAGCTATCATGCGTTATAACAAAAGAAAAAAGACAGTATAAGTTATCACACACCTGGCCATGCCAGGTGTGTGATATTTATTTCATTAGAATGAATTTAACATACTACCCCAATCATTGTCTGTTTTAGGAATCTGTAAATTCTCCATACTAAATGATTCAACTGATTTAGCACCAAGCTTATTTGTTTCTTTAAGACGTCCACGATCTACAACAACATCTTTATTTTTACTACTCTTATACTTCTCATATTTCTTATAATCTTCATTAATGAAATTATCAAGAAGTTTCGATTTTGATACAAAAACAGGCATAGCGTCATGCTGATAAATATAGACTCTATCATTAGCATCAACATTAAGATAGTTTCCAAAACCATCTCCTGCAATGAAAAGCTTATCAATCGTTTTTCCTTTTAAGCGATCATCAGCTTCATACGTTGCAAATGTCTTTTCAATAGCTTCTTCAAGATCCCTAAATTCCCACGTACCATAATAGATACCATTGAAATGAAGGAATAAATTTTTCGTTTGTTTTCCAAATGTAAAACCTATTTTCTTTTCAGCTGCAGAAATAGATTCTAATGTTTCCATTTTCAGATACAGATCATATTTTTCCTTTGGAATAGAAATATTTTCAACCGAATAAACTTCCTGGCTAGAATCATCAGTATCTGTTCTTTCGGTACTAGCTTCTGTTCCTTTTGGAACATCTTCTTCTGTCGGATTACTTGGCTCAGATGATTTTACAATTTCTGGATCAACTTCAAGGTTTTCTTTTGGTTCCACATTATCAGGATATTCAGTTGTATCATTATTTTCATCGATATCTAGTGTAGAAGAATCTATTAAGAAAATAGAGTCAGCAGCAGTCTGCTGATGGCACTTAATATACTGAACTATATCTTTAACAGTACCAGTATACTGAGGTTCAATATTAATCTGATAATACTCATTTAAAACATCACAGATAGATGTAATAGCTTTATCTGAAATATCAAAATCTTTTTTAAGATCAGATTCTGGTCTAATCCAATCAGAGATGCCAGTTCTTGATCTAATGGTTTTAATAACTTTGAGTAAAACTTTATCAACTTTTTTCTTTTTCTTAATATCAACAAGCTGTTCAACACTATGTGTATTTCCAAATAACATATCACCAAACATAGTTTACATTCCTTATATGTTAATATACATTATATTCGTAGATTAGCATAAAATGAAATAATCATTATATCTATACCAAAATTTATTTGTTTATATATTACTATATGGATGATAACAACTTATCATCATAGGTTAGGGTTATCTAGTAATTCGTATGATTTCTTATCTACATTATTAGTATAATAAGATTCTAGTTTGATAATTACTTTCTCCTGATTCATGTTACTCACCCCGTCTTAACTGTGATATCACAATGTACCTTGAGACATGGATTATGAAGTTAGTAAGAAGAAAACAGTAAGCAATCCTACGCGGTTTAAAGATTGTTTATGGAATCACTATTATTCTGATTTTGTAGTAAGAATGATTATTAATTATCCCAACTAGTAAAATTGTAGATACATGTATTAATGAAGTGGGCGTTGTACATATATTTACAATATAGTTTTAGATGACCTAAAGGAAACCAAGCCCACATGATATTTAGGACGCAAAATAGATGTTGTACACTCTTAACAACGAATGGATTCAAGCTAACCAGCATCAGGTTATTCTTGAACAGGTTAAATCTGAAGATGGTAGTAAGGTACTTTACCAGAAGTCTATGGTAACATACCGTGGAGCAAATTTGGAGCTATCTCTCTCTGCCGTTAATGATTCGATCGGTATCGACGTCGGTCGATCGGATAGTTTCACGATCAAACTGATTGCTCTGAATACAAATCGTATTGTTGCAATTGATCCTCAGCTGAAAGGAATGTCATCCACTGATATTCAGTGTGCTATCCTTGATGCTATCGATCCTGATTCAAAGAAATATAAAGAGTTCGCATATCAGAGAAACAGGAAATATCGTAATTCCATGTGGAACGACGTGCTGGACTCTTGGAAAAACACACTTGTTGCCGTTGGTTATCCTGAAGAGGATATTATCAACATTATGAATTATTGCACTAATGAAATGAAGACTGTGAAGTATATTCGCGGTAAATGTGAAACGTTCATTAATGTGCTTGCCAAATACAAAAATGAAATCCTTAGTACGGAACCTTGTAAGGAATTCGAAGGAAAGACAGAACGTGATGTCTTCTATGATGAAATTGCGCTGTATATCGCTAAGAAGTTTACAGTGACAACTGATTCTGGATCTACGTTCGATAATCTTCCTAAGAATTATGTTCTTGATCATTTGCTGAAAGAAGATTATGATAATCGTCTTCCGCCTGCAGTTATGAGGATTAAGAATATTCTTAGAGATGTTTATCAGATGTGCGGAGAAAAGAATCCTAACTTCTGTTACATTCTTGTATCTCTTGGAGCCTATTTTGAAAAGGTAACGAGGGAATCTCCTGCATTCAGATATGCAGCTATTCTTGGAAGAAAAGAAAATGATCGTAAGAAAACTACGTTCAAGAAATCTTTCCAGGAAAGATATTCTGGTGACAAAGCTGGTGATAAAGCAGTAAATCAGAACACAAAAGAGCGTCCTAATAAGCCGTTTAAGAACAACAAACCGAAAACGAACAAACCGAAAACGAACAAACCGAAAACGACTCAGACTTCTATTCCCATGAATCTGAATCCTATTGGTGAAAATATGTTCGAACAGGCTCTTGCGAATGCGCAGCCTCTCAAGAGCAAGTAACCCATAATAGACTTACCACACGCTATTAAGCGTGTGGTAAGTTTTTATTTTTTCTTTATTGTGACATATTTGGAATTAATATACCAATATTTTGCTTTAAATGGTGAATCAACAAATGTAACAGTTTGATAGAAAATAGGATAAGCTTCTGTATCAGATGTAAGATATTCAATTCTATCTGTATCATCTTCATCTGATTCTTCATACATGATAGAATATAAAGATTGATGAATATGTGCTTTAACCAATTTACTATATTCAATTTCAACATATGCTTGTTTACCATCGTACACAATTGAATGATATCCGCTTGCTATTAGCAATCCTGTCCCCGTATATAACGGAACATTTTCACCCAATTCATTCCAATCATAATCTTCTGTTTCTTTATATTTCTGCTTAATAATTTCTTCTTTTTCTCCTAAAAGATTTTTTCTAATATCTTTTAGAGTAGAATAATGATGATTATAAATCCATTCTAAGTTACAAGCAATCTGTTCTTCATATTTATTCTCTGTAATATATTCATCGTTTTTATGCTTTAATACTAAACTGATTAATTCGGGAGAAGATAGCATTAAAGCAAAGAATTTATAACAAGTATATTTATCATATCCATTTAACTGATCCATGTAAGATTGATAAATATCTGAAAACTTAACTTGCGTTTTCTTTTGTGATCTGTTAGGAGTTATAATATCTTCTGGAAAGATATCTATGATTCTAAATTCTCTTTCTTGTACAATAAAAGCATAAAGCAAATCTTGATAATCATTTTCCTTATTAGGGTCACGGAATATAATAGCAAAGTTAGCAGCCTGTGCTATCTTCTGATACAACATTTCCTTTCCTGATTGTTGTATTACTCTTTCTGCATCACAAGATAAATGAATCACATTTTTACTTGTTGCAAATACTTCTGTCATATTGTCAATATGAGATGGTCTTGCTGAATATAAAACAGTTTTGTCATTAGTGTAACCATTTAAATAATAAGCGTATAGAAAGTAATTGTTAAAAGCTCTATCGCCAGCAATAAAAACTCGATATGGATAATACATAATAATCTCCTTCAATTAATGTATTGAATGTCTGTTAAAATATTTAAATTATATATTACTATCTTAACTAAACCAACCTTAACTAAACCAAATAAGGAGAACTATAATGCCTACAAAGAAAGTACTCGATTTCCCGCTTAGCCCCTCAACGCGTCACGAGAAAAACAAGCTTGACTTTGTCAAAGCACTCGATGAGTTTCTGACAGAGCATCAATCTAACTTCGAGCTGTATCTCGAAGAAAACAAAGTTTACCTTATGGCAAACATCAACGGTTACCAAGAAACAGTGAAACTCGGAGGTCTGTTCGGTATCAGAAAAATTGATCATATTCAGCTCCAACATGTGGAGCGTGAGATAGAAGATACTTTGTCGCGTTACATCGAACTTGATGAACACAATGCAAAACTCAGGAAAGGAAACAAATGAAACAAGTGAAAGAAACCGTAACAAACTTTCTGAATGATCTCAGAAAAATCATGAAAGAAAACGGGATTGATTCTATCAGTTTCGTGAACAACGGAGAACATCACACCATTGAACTCGATTTCAAGACAAAGAAAGAATCCATCATTCTCGGTGAGTATGATGGTGATGGTGGATTGATTGACGATTTCGAACTGGCAAGTCTGCTGAACAGTGGTCTGACCCGTACCGAAATTGCAACGTTTGATCCGAAGCAAGCTCCAATCAAATCGAAACGTTTCACCAACTAAAACAAGAATCCCCTCTTTACGAGGGGTTTTCTTTTTTGCTAAAAATAAATATATGTTTACTGCATTCTATAGTTAAAACAAAAAACCTAAATTGAAAGGTATTAATATGGAATATAGAGGTTATGATGTTCCTGAACATGATGGACAATTAAAAGTAGAACAATGCATCAATTTAGTTGATGCACTAGAAGATAGAAGACCTGAAAGAATTATTGAATTTTCTCAATCAGGATCTACTAGTACATCTATTTTTAATCAATATTGTAAAAAATATGATAAACCACTTTTGATCATTGAAACAAAAACATCATATTCTAGTGAAAAGGAAAATGTAATAGCTTTTCCTGTAGTTGAAAACACTGATGTAGTTGTTGCAAATAAAACATATGGAAAATGCAACAAGTATGATGGATTTGAAGCATGGCTCACTGAGCAGCAAGATAAGTTTGATTTTATTTTTATTGATGATCCTGTAGAATACGGGCTAAATAGAATCAATCATTATACTTATTGTAGAGTTCAAGTACTAGATTTCCCGTTACTGGATAAATTAGCAAACCACGCGGTTATTTACTATCATGATTCTAATCTGAAATATGCAAAAAATACATTAGCAGAATTAGATTCTATCTTAGCTGAAAAGAATTTCGCATTTGAAAGATCTCAAGATATCCGTGATAGTCTGTTGGTTAATACACTTGGACAAATGACAAAATATATCATTACAAAAAATAGTTAAATAAAATGTGATGGATGGGATCTCCCATCCATCACATATTCGATATTTATACTACTATTATTTATACTACTAACACCATAGTACTTTAAGCAGAAATCCATTTATTCCAGACTTTAATAAACTCGTTTTTGAAAGGCTCACAATCTTTCATGAGTTGAGGGATGTCTGTAGTATCATCTAAATCACCTGAAATCTTTACGGGATTCCAATAAGTGAATGAATTGAATCTAAGATGATTTCCCCAATATAATGTTGCGAGCTTATTACCGAAAGTGAGGTAAGGACGAACTACTTTTGTGAATACTTCTATAGCAGTATATTTGTTATACTTTTCAGGAGTAATAGGATCATTATTAGCCGCATTACTATCATCGCCAATACCCATAAGAAGTACATCCATGTCTTCAAAAGCAATACCTTGCTTACCATGAATAGAAGTTACATTAGTAATCAGAGAAGGAACATCAATAACACCAGCATCAACAACACAGTGTCCGTTGAAATCAAACCCAGGGAAATAAGTTTGTGCAGCTGATGTCATTTGTGCAATATCAACAAGAGGAATATCCCAGTATGCGTTTGGTTTAACTGTCTGAAATACAAGATAATCATCAGAAGTGATATCCAATGCAGGAATAACAGTTGAAAGATTAGGATAAATATCTTTCGTTGCACCAAGAGTCATATCACCAATAATATCATGAATAACATTTCTTAAATTTTCACCTTTATAAGTAGGGCAAGCTAAGAGAGAAATTTTTGCCTGCCATCTTTTCACAAAACAATCAGAAGCTCTTGCATTAAACAATGTTGATACTTCTTTAAAACTATGTCCTGCAGCATAACCAGCTGATAAAATACCACCAATTGATGTACCTGATAAGAAGTCAACACCATCAAGATCTTTTACAGATCCTTTATCAGTTTGAGTTGAAACATACGATAAAAATTTTGCAGGGATGGCTCCAAATTTACCACCACCAACCAATGATAAAACCTTGTACTTTTTACTCATAAGTAAATCCTCCTTAAATATCAAGCATATCTCCATGATGACATAGTTTTGGTTTCTTGATCTAACCAATATTTCATTTTATCAACACTTCTTGCTCTAATAGCTAAAATTTTACAAGTAGCAGAACACAATGTATCTTTTAACCAACTATCCAATCCTGCAATTAAAGGATCGTTAAATACAGATTCCATGAAATTATTATTATTTGGTTCAATTGAAGAGATGTAATGTCTTAATACTAACTTATCAATATAAGCTAATAAAGTAAAATCTCTAACATCTCCCTTTTTCAATAATTGAACATATTCTGGATAATATTTATTAATATATTCTTTTTCTTCAGGTGTAGTACCGTCGTTATATAAACACCTAATATCACTTGCTTCTGTTAATCCTTTTAAAATTAATATAATAAACTTTTGCTTTGCTTTTTGTTGATCATTTAAAGCAATATCTTTTGGTTTCATACTACATTTCTCCTAATTAGTAATTAATGGAATAAGACCATACAATGTCGATGAACTAAATTGACGTATATATTCCGACAGTGATCTTAACTATTAACTTAACTTAAGGAGAATTGCTCATGAATGAACAAACCCTAAGTGACAAACTATACGACCGGGTACTTCGTGTAATAACATCAAATATTCCGGTGGAAGAAAAGTACGCATACATTGTTGCGGAACTCGCAGCAATAGATGGATTTGAGGAAAAATATACTGTAGAAGTGCAGGAATTCCTCAAAGTACTCTCTGACAAATATTTTGATCTCTGGAGACATCCCATTGAGATTGAACCCCAAAAATACAAAGCCCAATAAGGAGACAACTATGAGCTTTTTCGACATTTTCAAAGATGAGAACAAAGAATTCAGAACCAAGCAAGAAGAAGCGAATGACTATTTTCATAATGAAATTAGGCACATTCTCTCTGGCTCTGAAAATTCCATCGTGGATAAACTTGAGGATCTGTATCAGCAGGCTAGCGACAATCGATTCGTCAGCGGCGAGGTTCTGTTCGAAATTCATGAACTCATTTACAAGTACAAGCACAATTGTGCTTAATCAAACACCCCTTCTCATAGAGAGAAGGGGTTTTCTTTTTCATTTAAATTCACCTATATATTACTATTTTAGTAACCACTAACATAAGGAGATTGTGGCATGAAAACTCGTCTTACCATTTGTTGGGAAGTCTACCTGGATCCTGAAGATCTCACTCCGTCTGTCCAAAATGATGACATCTTTGTCACAGAAGATGCCTTCAGTAAAATTCTGGATAAGCCGGAATTAACAGCAAGATACTTGCCTCGTTTGAAAGAGGATATTGAAAATGGATTGATTCCTCTTAATGGTCACGGAATTGATATTTTCCGTGACACATTCTTAGTGGCATCATTCTGCCCTAACCCTGTTGTTCAAATTAAACATGCGTAAGGAGAATTAGCATGTCTGAAAAAGTAGTTCTTTCTGTCCGTTGGCACAGCAAAAATGAAAACCAAGAATCCGTTGAAAAACGATGGAATCTCGAAATCGATACTGTCACTTTGAACCAGTATCAATTGGCTCCTAGTAGAATCAAAAGTGAAGCTACTTTGTTTGGGCCTTTGCTCGATGATGTCATGAATAAGGATTTTGATATAAAGTATCCTATTAGAATTTTCTATCAAGGAAAACTTTTTAATCAGTTTGTTATTTCATACAGGCATTATCGGTATCGTCATTTCATGGATATTATAAATTTGAATCCGATGCTTGGTGGCAGTGAACATAAACAATACATCGAAGATTATTATGTCATCAGATACGCCAATTCTGTAAGAACAACCCAAGAGGAATTTGAGAAATTCATCTGGAAGATCGCAGATGAAGATTATGTTCCTAAAGAACTTGAAAGATACCTCAATAGGCTGTCTGGAGGAAAGGTTTACGTTGGTCGCAACAAAGGAAACCTGATGTACAATGGAAAGCAGGTAGCAAGAAAGTACATTGATCAAAATTCCGTAATTCAAGTTAACTGGAATAAACAAAAACAAGTCAATTCAACCACTCATCATGAGTGATTGAGTATATTTAAGAACAGGGAATCCCTGTTCTTTTTTCATTTTAAATATATACATATATTACTATTATACTATGGGTCATTCTCTACGCTAAGTAGTTTACATATATTCGCTGTTTAAGATGAACTAACCATAGGAATTATATATGACAGCAAACTTTAACGAGACATACTGGCTTTTAGAACATGACTTTAGACTTATGTGCATCAACGATCAGCAATACTATAATTTCTCTACAGGACACAAATGCATATATGTCAAATTATTAGACCCGAATGATAAAAGAGGATGTTCAAGAGATAAGTATGTCTGTCATATCAATAGAGCTACAGGACAAGGTGATATCATCTTTTCTAGTACTATTGATTTCGGATCTTCTGAATGGATCACAGCAACAGGTATTAATCCAAAAGATGCGATTAGCAATACCATTACAGACGGGTTGTCTGATCCAAAAATGCAACATAAAGAAGAACTTCGTACATTCAGTTTAATGCTGAATCCAATCGTATGGTTCATTAAGAACTGTATTAACTCCATAACAAATAAGTAATTATATATGAGGGTAGGATTCCCTACCCTCACAATAAAATTTATACGATTTCTATATCGTATACTTGGAACAAATGGTCCTGTCGTATAAAGGCTCATTACAGCTGGTTTTGGTCCAGCTAATCTAGGTTCGATTCCTAGCAGGATCACCATTTTTAAAATTGTTACTTATTTGATTTAACAATTATTAGAAGAAAAAATTAAAAATAATCTTATATCAGTATATAGAAACTTTCAAAATAACTAAAGCGCCCTTAGCTCAACGGATAGTTAGCACAGGTCTTCTAAACCTGGGATATGGGTTCGATTCCCATAGGGCGTACCATGTTCCGGTCGTCTAACGGTTAGGACAGTAGATTTTCAGTCTATTAATCAGGGTTCGATTCCCTGTCGGAATGCCATTTTGCTAATCAAAAATTTTTAAGTATATATTACAACATTGTAACTTTCCCGGAGAGGTAGCTCAATTGGTGCTCAGAGCAAGTAGTAAACTCAAATTGTGTCATGTTCTGTGACACACACAGCGATTTATTGCTTAAATAGATCAAATGGACTACTATGTACAGGTTCGAATCCTGCCCTCTCCACCATTTTAGGGACACTGACAGCAACTCAAAAGAAAAGATTTGTTATCTTTAAACTTCATGTGTCCTGTTTTATTAACAATAAGGAGAAAACAATGACGTAGTATATTAACTTAACGTTAAACTTTTGTCATCATCACCGTTACAACTTTGGAAGATAGTTTAATAAACTATTTCAATATAGTCTAATCGGCTCGTTTGAAATAGTTAGAACACAGTTTGGAAGAGTGTCATGTTTGTGACATTTACAGCAAATCAACTTAATTAATTAAATCAAATTCGTATTGAACTGCAAGCTTTGGTGATCAATGCTTGTGCATTCGTTTTGAAGATTAACTTGAGTTGACGTGATCACTACGTTGAACCAAAAGTGTGATACCCAAACTGAGATGCAGGTACCTAGGAAGTCCTGCTCTTCCTTTTTTCCAAAAAAAATTCCTTAATCACGAAAGGGATACATACAGCAATCCTTGTTATCATCGTGAAAAATGATTAAACAAATTGTATCCTGGTGAGTGTGATACTCACAGCAATCAAACAGATTTACGCAAAAATCAAACTTAACGTATCATGAAAGGAATCCTACTATGAACGCTTTTGCAAACGCTCTTCGCAACGAAACCACAATCTCTCATACCGAGAACGGAGCTCCCTGCTTGAACACGACGGGAAATGCTGTTCTCGATCTTTTCGGTACCATCGGTTCTTTACGCGGTTCTGATCAGAACCGCGTGGAACGTCTTTTCGCTGATGCTTATCAGACAGATAAGCTTCTTACAACGAAATGTCTCTTTTATTCAAGAGACGTTCGTGGTGGTCTTGGCGAAAGAGCAACATTCCGTCGTCTGCTGAAATATGCAGCCATTCATCATCCTGAAGCCATTCGTCCTAACATCAAACTGATCGGATTATACGGTCGTTATGATGACTTGTATGAACTGGTCGGGACAACGTTGGAAGGCGAGATGTGGTCTGTCATGAAGGAACAGTTCACGAAAGATCTTGCAGATATGGGTGAAGGTAAACCCGTTTCTTTACTCGCAAAATGGATCAAAACTCCTGATGCGAGTTCAAGAGCAACTCGCAAGCTCGGCATCATGACGGCTTTGAAGTTAAACTTCGAGGTGAAGCCGTTCAAACGCCTTCTTCGTAAACTTCGTAAGTACATCGATGTTACTGAGATCCATATGTCCAATGGAACTTGGTCTGACATTGATTACGATAAGGTGTCCTCAAGAGCCATGATGCTTCATCGTACTGCTTTCGACAAGCACGACCACATGAGATTCGGAACGTACATCGCTCAAGTTCAGAATGGAGAAGCCAAAATCCACTCTGGGACTCTGTATCCTTACGATATTATCGAAAAGTATATGGGTCACCATATGGACTTCCGTAACATTGCAGAAGACCATGTGCTTGAAGCACAATGGAAAAATCTTCCGAACTATTTAGAAGATGAAGCTTCTGCTATCGTTATAGCAGACACGTCCGGATCTATGACGGGTCGTCCGATGCATTCTGCGATCGGATTGGCGATTTATTTCGCCGAGAGAAACAAGGGGGCATTTCATAACTTATGGATGAACTTTTCCGCTGACTCTCACATCAATCTTCTCAAGGGTGAGACATTGATTCAGAAGTTGGCCAATATCGACATGGATGATTGGGGTGGGAATACCAACCTGGAAAAAGCATTCGTGAGGATTTTGAACATTGCCACTCAGAACCATGTTCCTAAAGAAGAGATGGTCAAGTCTCTGATCATCATTTCCGACATGGAAATTGATGATGCTGTCGAAGGATCCAGTAAAGACTGGTTGTTCTACGACAACATGAGGTCAAGGTTCGAGGAAGCCGGATATTCCATTCCGAACATTGTGTTCTGGAATGTGGATTCCAGACATGACACCTTTCATGCCGATAAGGACAGGAAAGGTGTCCAACTTGTTTCCGGTCAGTCCACGGCTACGTTCCAGCATCTGATGCATTGCATCACTATGACTCCAATGGAGATGATGTTGGAAGTTCTCAATTCCGATCGTTATAAGGCAATAACGATCGGTTAACCGATAACTTCGGGATAGAGTGATGCAATCACTCTATCCCATTATTTTTTTCTGTATATATTACTATACTGTGTAGATATGTTATAATGGAGAGATGGTCGAGCGGTTTAAGGCACCGGTCTTGAAAACCGACGAGGGGCAACCCTCCGGGGGTTCGAATCCCCCTCTCTCCGCCAATTTTTAACGGGCATGTTTTTCGGATCGAGACTGGTGAAGAAGGAACATGTCAAAGATCGTGACGTGTGGTTAGACGCATTTCCAACACGTGGTTGTGAATACGATCATTCAGGAATTCTAAGCCTAATTCCTGATTTTTAAACATAAAGGAAACTTATTATGCCGTACTATTCACAACGTACAGGACATATGAGTCATTTGCAAGATCTTATAAATGATTATCTTGTCGGTAAAAAAGATTTAGTCGGAATAGAGATCGGATCGTACGGTGGAGAATCCACTGAAATGTTTTTAAACAGTGGAGCATTTAAAAGTTTCTATTGTATTGACCCATGGTTAAATTCATTCGATCCAAATGATCCTACAGGAGATGATGGTCTTAACATAGCAGAACAAAGATTCGATGAATTGTTCAAAAACAATCCTATTGTTAAGAAAATTAAAATGTTATCGAATGATGCCAGAGCTGCATTTGATTCTTGGTTCAAAGATCAAGATGTTGATTTTATTTATATTGATGGTGATCACAGATATGAAGCAGTTCTTCGTGATTTAATCAATTATGCTCCTCTTGTAAAAATTGGAGGAATTATTGCAGGCCATGATTATGTTGATGAGAATACAGTATCTGATACAGGAATACCAAAACACATCATCGGTGTAGCATATGCTGTGAGGCAATACTTTGCTTGTTTACCAGATAAAAGATATTTAGATTTTAGCTGGGCTTATACAAAAAATAAACCATATCCAGTATGGCCATACTGGGTTTAACAATTTTAATGACCTAAAGGACTGTTGGCTTAGAGGTAGCCATCAGCTAAGGAGTAGTTGGATGTCCTGAGTAGATTTGTGCGAATCAGGTAAGCATGGTAGTCCATGCCTGAAAACTTTTGGTGTAAAAACACACCTTTGGTCTTTATCATTAACCTTAATAACAAAAATATGTCTTATGTCTAAATCAAGAAAAAAAGATGACAAAAAAGCTGCAGATGCTGCATTAGCTACGCATGCATTTGTGAACGGAAGAGATAACGCACTCAAACTAAGAGGGCGTGTAAAAGACAAATACGATAGAGACAATATTGTTATTGTTCATCGTAACGATGCTTCTAGTATTAACAAGCAAATCGAAACACTTATGGATGATAGTGATATCACCAAACGTGATGCTGTTTATTCCATTATTGTTCAACAGCATAAACCATTTTTTCGCGGAAACGAATTAAGAGAAGATTTAGAAGCTGAAGAAACGAGAAAGCAAAATATCCAAGATGCTTATCTCGAACAACTCAATAACGGATATCTAGACGATACCAGAATCTAACAATTTATGTTGGCTTTAGCTCAGTTGGTAGAGCGGCTGACTGTGGCTCAGCATGTCGAGGGTTCGAACCCCTTAAGCCAACCCAATTTAAGCCTCATCGAGTTAAAAGCTCATGTGTTGATGCGACTTGCCCTAAGAAGGACAACACTAGTATGAGGTAACTTGCTACTGAAGTTGCTTGATGCTAAAACTATCAAGATTAGAAGGTAGACGTTTCTATAAACCCATATAGTCGTAATCGTGGAGGGAAGGAGAGTCCCTCTTAGCACAGAATGGTAGCTAGCTTACTATCCTCTTCTGTGCTTTTTAAGAATTTTATCTGGGTGTAACTCAGCTTGGTAGAGTGCTTGCTTTGGGAGCAAGATGCCGCAGGTTCAAATCCTGTCGCCCAGACCATTTTCAACTAGGTGGTAAAAAATTCACTCAAACAATCAAATTTTGTTTATGTGTTAAAAGGTTAAGTTGTATTGCTGCCTAGTTGATCCTTTATCTGATTGGGTAGTTGATTAACTATAACAATCGGAAGTGGCGTAGGAAACCGCTATCCAATCAGATTTATCAAATCCATAACTTCAAATGAAAGGAGAATCCTATTATGAAGAAGTCAATGGTACTCGCAGCAGTAGCTGCACTTGTGTTAACCGCTTGCGGTAAAAAGGCTGATGAAGCAACTCCTGAAACGGCAACTGCTAATGAAGCTGTTGCTACTGTGACTGAAAATGCCACAGCAGTCGCTGCTCCTGTAGTTGAAGCTGCTAAGGATGCTGCTGCAGAAGCTCCTAAAGCTGAGTAACACAATTCTCCGATAAGTAAAGTGTGTCTAGAACCATTAACCTTAACATTGCAGGGTTGAATAAAAAGTCCACACAACTAGATATATTTTATTTATCGGACTTATCATCTTTTGGAAGTTAGTTAGTAAAAAGAAAGGTAACTACAAGGTGGTAACTTGTAGACGGAGTTTCAAAAGATCACGTACTTGCGAAACTTTTACTAGTATGTACTGCGAGACGTATAGAGCTCGGAAAGGTTAGAGAGTGATCAAGGTATGCGTGATAAACGTTCACTCTTTAGTTGGGCTGACGTATCACCACCCTCCTAAGGCTTCAGTCCTTCCCGTACAGTCGAGATCATGCTAGCTAATTAATTTCCATTTTACTTTCTCATTAGGCAATTTCAAAATTCACTTAAACTTATTAATTATTAATTGGTTTGTTGGTTTTGATGCAGGCATCATTTGCCTAATGAGATTTTTGATGTTATCGCGGGATACAGTCACGGAGACTGGTGAGGCTCATAATCTCAATGTGAGGGTTCAATTCCCTCTCCCGCCACCATTTTTGGATACAAGTAGTAAAAAGAGCGTATAGCATCTCATTGAGATTAGGTAAAGTGTTCTCGTTGTTACTGAATACACTATACGAGAAGGTAAGGCCAGTACCATGGAAAACGCCATTATCACCAAGTACCTGCTGAAGAAGAAAGTGTCAAGGTAAGGTACTAAATGTCACAAGTATGTGAGGCTCAAGATCTCCTAAGACTTGTCCCTCTCATGTTCAGGGGTCGCAATCTTGGTGGCTATTTGTATTCATTTCATTTTGTTAAGCGCGTGTAGCTCAACGGCTAGAGTTTCTGACTTCCACTCAGATGATAAGGGTTCGATTCCCTTTACGCGCTCCATTTTCAGATCTTAAAAGTAACGTAGAAACGAACGTAAAGTAGGTTGACACATAATGGGTTCTGTTAGTCAATTAGTGCACTGCTACTATGTGTCTCAGTACCGTGTGGGGTTACCCATTAGATTCACGGGTCTTACAGGGGCAAGGAACCCCAATCCTTGTGCCGGGCATTGGTCGCAACGCAGCGCCAAACGTAAGCATGCTAAGTCAGGGTTATTGACTTAGATGTCTATTTTTAGGATCTGAAACCTTTAGATTATAGAAAAGTGTATGGTGCTCTTTTTAAGTTTCAAAGAACACATTTATGTAAAGAAGAGGCTTTCTTTGCATTTTCCTGCTCTTTTTGACAATTCTTCAATTCTTCAATTTTCCTACATTTTTCTATAATCTTTCTCTTATGGGCTGTTAGCTCAGTTGGCTAGAGCACCTGCTTTGCAAGCAGGATGTCGTCAGTTCGAATCTGATACAGTCCACCATTTAGCTCATGAAAATTATAATCTAGCTGCTTCACGAGTTGCGCGTTGGACATGTTCAGCCCGTATGCACCATAAATTATAACTAGTAATGAGTTTTTAACTATATTCACTTACTCCGGCTCTTAATGAGCCGGAGTAAGAATTTATATTTAATCAATGTTTTAATCTCTGGTTATTAAACTTAATTTTGTAAGTGAAAGTTTTGGATCTAATTTCACAGCCGCACGTGCGTATTGCCTGTGATATTTTCTTGCATCTGAAAGTAAAATATATAAAAATTTACGTACTACCATATATATCCCAGACCATTTACGTATTTCCATTCTAGCTTTCAGTGCTCGTTTATTATTTGGTTCCTTCATATCTTTATAAAATTTATCAATTTCATCATGCTGCTCTATATCAAGATGTCCTTTATTATTTTTAAAGTACTCTTTTAATGCAGCACATGCAGTTTCAGGATATTGTAATTCTGTATCAAATGTACGTGCAGCTTTGGTTAACGATACTTCAGTTTCTGACCTATCTATATTCGATAAACTCGCTTTTATATCTTTTAAATCCCACTTTGCGTAATCTCTTAATCCAAAATACATATTTTTTAAATTAAAAAT
>Ga0310691_10004052_pt1 | contig 16815 bp, 16 predicted proteins | sample 176DNAGHGlowgp2_FD_203887 | JGI IMG/M metagenome (GOLD analysis project Ga0310691, IMG submission 203887) | Sheep rumen microbial communities from Palmerston North, Manawatu-Wanganui, New Zealand - 1766 DNA GHGlow gp2 (v2) (version 2) | ecosystem: Host-associated > Mammals > Digestive system >...
TGTTGAGTTTCTTTCCGCCACGGTGGATGACGACTACGAAGTCTATCTTGGCAATGGCACGAAAGTGGAATTCACCCTTCAAGGTGATTGGAAAGAGGTGAAATGCCCCGGTTCCGCTGTTCCCGCCTCTGTCATTCCCACTGCTATTTCCAAGTATGTGAAAACGAATTTCCCCAACACTATGATTGTCAAAATCGATAAGAAATACGGCGGTTACGATGTCGAATTGAACACCGACTTGGAACTGAAATTCGACAAGAACGGCAGATTCCTTACATACGACGACTAAGAGATAAGGCAACAGGCAATAGGCAACAGGCAATAGTGAATGGTCTATGTCAAAGTTTGTCTAGAGTGAATCATTCAGATTAATATTAATATTCTTAACAATGAAAAAATACCTTTTAGTATTGATGAGTTTTATCACCATGAGCGCGTTTGTGTCGTGTGACAGGGTCGTGTCTCCCGACAAACTGCCCGCTCAAGCCAAACAGTTCATCGCCGCCCATTTCAATGGAGTGGATGTGCTTTCCGTGCGGAAGGACGGATTCCAATATGATGCAGTATTGTTTGACGGCACGGAACTGGAATTCAGTCATGGTGGCCAGTGGATTAAGGTCGATTGTGGTTTGAACCCGCTGCCCGACGGCATCCTTCCCGCCAACACCGCCAAATATCTTGCCGCCAAATTCCCGATGAATTTCGCCACTCATGTCAAGTACGAGCATAAACGCTACGAGGTGGAGTTGAACAACGACCTTGATTTAGTTTTTGACAAAAATGGCAACTTCATGGGGGCTGATGATTAATCCATCGTCATCTGATTTGTATATTTAATTCACATTTTTAATCTAGATTATTAAGCAATGAAAAAGTTATTTTTGATTTTATTAAGTGTTGTGGCTATGACCGCTTTCGTGTCTTGTGATGACAAGCCTGTTACCGGCGACAAGCTTCCGACTAAGGCAAAAACGTTCCTCAACACCTATTTCCCGGGAATTGACATTTTGTCTGTCATCAAAGACGACGATAGTTACGATGTGGATTTGGTTGATGGCACGGATGTGGATTTTAGACTTAACGGCGCATGGAAGAAAGTGGATTGCGAAGGCAGACCGGTGCCCACGGGTTTTTATCCTACCAGTATCGACAGCTACGTGACCGCCAATTACCCAATGGCATACATTGAAGATATCGAGTTAGAAAACAACCGTTATAAAGTTGGGCTTAACGTCCCACTTGAGGTTGACTTGGTTTTCGACAAGAACGGAAATTTCATCGGAATTGATGATTAATTCTTATAAAAGACCCGCGATTGCGGGTCTTTTTTTATATTCGGATTTTGTGTACCTTTGCCGTCCGAAAATTATATTTTAAATATGAGGAAGAATATTATTGCACTCCTGATTTTGCTTCTGTGCGGCATTACGTTTGCCCATGCCCAGCATTTCAACGACTATTTTGTTGATAAAACATTAAGAATCAACTATCTACATATTGGAAACAAGAATGTAGAGCAGTTGCAAATCGACCATTTCACGCTGGTGAACCATTGGAACGGCACACGTTCGCAACTGGTTGAACCTTACCACTACGGGGACATCCTCATCGAGGTGCTTGACAATGCCTCACAGAAGCTGATTTACAGCCGCAGCTACTCCTGCCTTTTCACGGAGTACCGCACTACGGAACGCGGCGAGACGGAGATCGCCCGTATGGAAGAGTGCGTCAACATGCCCATGCCGAAAAATCCGGTACGCGTGCGCCTCACCTCCTTTGACCGCTATCGCAAAGCTACCGTATTGAAAGACACGGTGTTAGATCCCCGTCATCTTCCTCTTCAATTGGCGAAGAAGGAGTATGCCGTCATGAACCTTCACAAGGGTAATTCACCCAAAAAGGCCATCGACATTCTCTTTATCCCCGATGGTTACGCCAAAAGTGACGCGAAAACGCTTCGGTACGATATGAAACGCTTCGCCAAGTACGTGATGAAGTGTACTCCGTATAAGGAAAATCGCCGTCACGTGAACATCCGTGCCATCAAGGGCTTTTCGGAACAGTCGGGCATCACACAACCGCAGAACAATTTCTATGTCAACACGTTGCTTAACTGCACCTATAACGCTATCGACCTCGACCGCTACCTGATGTGCATGGGTGTTTGGAACCTGCACGAGGTGGCCGACGACGCGCCCTACGATGCCATCATCATCATCTGCAACAGCGAGAAATACGGCGGCGGCGGCATCTACAACTTCTACTGTACCGTCTATAACCACGGTGAATATCCTGATTATGTGGTGGTTCACGAGATGGGACACCTCATCGGCGGACTTGCCGATGAGTACTACACCTCCGAGGTCTCTGTGCAAGACTTCTACCCTGCCGGTGTCGAGCCCACGGAACCCAATCTGACCACGCTGGTGGATTTCGATTCCAAATGGAAGGACAAAGTGGAAAGCGGCACCCCCATCCCTACTCCGCCCGTCACCAAAAACCATCCTGACTACAACCGTGTGGGAGTTTATGAAGGAGGCGGTTACGTGGCTAAAGGGGTTTATCGTCCCACGCTGCATTGTACTATGAACAGCATTAGCTACAACGATTTCTGCCCTGTCTGTCGTGAGACGTTGGAGAAAGTGATAAAATATTATTCGCGATGAAAGGTGATGAAACGATGAAAAAAAACGATGAATTTTAACGGTTAATTTTACGACTATGAGAATTATTGACGGAAAAATATGCGCACAAGTGGTGAAAGACAAAATCGCCAAAGAGGTTGCGGAAATCAAAGCCAAAGGTCAACGTCCTCCGAGATTGGACATTTTTCTCGTTGGTGACCGTCCCGACAGTCTCTCCTACGTGCATAGCAAAGACAAGACTTGTCGTTCGTTGGGCATGGATTGCGTGACGCATCTCTTACCTGACACCACGTCCGAGAGCGAACTAATGGTGATGATTGACGAATGCAACCGCAATGACGCCGTTGATGCCATCCTCATCCAACTGCCCCTGCCCGACCACTATAATTCAGCTCGGGTCCTTGATTTTATCGACTACCGCAAGGACGCTGACGGACTGCATCTGATGAATGTCGGATTGCTGCACCTGGGCGAACCATACGTGATGCCATGCACCCCGAAAGGGATTATTACTTTACTAAAAACCAACGGGATAGAGGTCGCGGGCGAACATGTGGTAATGATTGGACGCAGTCAACTGGTGGGCGAGCCTACCGCACAGCTGCTGATCCACAGCAACGCAACGGTCACGCTGTGCCACTCCCGCACGAAAAACCTGTCAGAAATCGCGCATATCGGTGATATTGTCATTACCGCCGTCGGCTGCCCGAATCTGCTCCAACCCTACGACTTCAAACAGGGAGCCGTCCTTATTGACGTGGCTATGAACCGCGTGAACGGCAAACTGCAGGGAGATGTCTATAGCGAGGAAACCCGTCCGGAATTGGAAAAAAGGCTCAGAGCCTGCACCCCCGTCCCTGGCGGCGTGGGACCCATGACCATAGCGATGCTCATGCAGAATGTGCTGGACATTTATAAATTAAGAATGCGTAATTCATAATGCATAATAAAGGAAGGAGCTTTTCCTTCCCAAGTATCATGTCTCAAATTATCGATAACTGATTTTATCGGGGACGATGTATGCGCTTGGATAAGTTAATTTTATGGTTTCCAGGTCTTTATATGCTTGCAAACGTGAGTAATAATTGCCCACCCGCACTTTGAAATAGGGTTCGTTATAGATGAGATAGGCACGGGTGTAAGGGAAGAGATTGTTGAAACTGTTTTTGGCGTATTCGGCCTGGGATTTGGAATTCACGCCCGAATAGGCGGCAATTTGGATGCGGTAGCCATTGATTTCCCCAACTTTCCGCCAGTTGTTGATATAATCTTCTTGGATCTTTACAATTCCAGGTTCAATGTCATAGTGGACTGTACCCTGAGCAAAGGCAAAGCATCCTAATGTGGAAAGGAGGAATATGGTCAGAATCTTTTTCATAATCAACTGGCGGCAAAAATACAAAAATTACATACGCACCATCTGTTTTTTGCATGAATTTTCAGAAAAGCACTTCGCTATGGTCTTCAGTATTCTTATCCTAAGAGAATTTTAACCCCGATAAGTATCAACACAACGCCACCCACAATCTCCGCGTATTGTCCGATTCTCGGATTGGTGAGTTTCCGCACGAAGGTGTAGGCCAAGAACGAAACAACAAACGAAGTGATGCCGATGGTCAGAAAAGCGCGGGTGACGTGTTCTTCGTGGATCATCGCGAAGCTGAACCCCACGGCCAAAGCATCGATGCTCGTGGCCACGGCCAGCAAAATGACGTTCTTCCACTTCGTAATATCCAGATGTTCAGGTTGTTCGTTCACGTCTTTCTTAAAACTTTCTATCAGCATTTTGCCCCCAATATACGCCAAGATCCCGAATGCGATAAATGGAGCGGCTTTCCCCAGTGGTCCCAGCAACGACTCGCCGAACAACCATCCGATAAGGGGCATTCCTCCTTGAAAAATGCCGAAAGCCAGCGCGAAACGCAACACGTATGCCCGTTTTAATGACGGTTGCAGCATCCCTATCACGCAACTGATAGCAAAACAATCCATCGCCAGACTCAACGACAAGAGCAATAATTCTATCCAACCCATGTTCAATATTATAAAGGGGGTGCAAAAGTACACTTTTTTAATATAGACCATATCTGTTGACCAAACCCTTAAACTTTGAACCTTGAACTTTGAATTTTGAACCTTGAACTAAAAATTGTACTTTTGCGCCTCATTTTTTGACAAGAAAAGTATGAAGAATTTTGCTGTTTTCGGAGTGGGCGGTTATGTGGCTCCCAGACATTTAAAGGCTATCAAAGAAACTGGTAACCAGATGGTTGCCGCGTACGACAAGTCAGATAGTGTGGGTATCATAGACAGCTATTTTCCGGAAGCGGCTTTCTTCACCGAAATGGAACTTTTCGACCGGCATGTTTCTAAATTAAAACAGAATGGCAACCAGTTGGATATCATTTCTGTATGCACACCCAACTACCTGCATGACGCGCATACCCGCTATGCGCTGCGCTTGGGTACAGATGTCATTTGCGAAAAACCGCTTGTCCTTAACCCATGGAATGTGGATGTTCTACAAAATGTTGAGAATGAGACCGGCAAGAAGGTGTATAATATCTTGCAGCTCCGCCTGCACCCCGCAATCAAAGCCTTAAAAGCAAAAGTGGACAATGCTCCGCAAAATATTGTGTATGATGTTGATTTGACGTATATTACGTCTCGCGGCCATTGGTATTATACCAGTTGGAAAGGGGCTGAAAGCAAAAGCGGGGGCATCGCGACCAACATCGGCATCCATTTCTATGACATGCTGTGCCATATTTTCGGCAATGTGCAAGAGAACATCGTTCATATATCTTCTCATGATCGTGTTGCCGGTTTCATCCGCTTTGATAAGGCAAGAGTTCGTTACTTCTTGAGTATCAACAGAAAAACATTACCAAAAGAGATTCTGGAAAGCGGAAAGACCACATTCCGGCAAATTGTCATCAATGGGGAGCCGTTCGAGTTCAGCGACGGTTTCACAGACCTGCATACCGAAAGCTATCGCCGGATTTTGGCCGGGGATGGATTCGGCTTGGATGAAGTGCGCCCATGTATTCAAATCGTTTACGACATCCGCAATGCCACACCGATTGGCCTGAAGGGTGACTATCACCCATTGGCCGCACTCCCTTGCGAAAGCCATCCGTTTTCTAGGTAAATTGCTCCTTTTTCTCCTATTTTCTTCCAAACCTGTCTTTATATTTAACAAATAATTGTTAAATATAGATTTAATATTTGTAATTTTATAATTGCAACTGTTTTGTTATTAGCATATTAAAAAAAAGTTTGAAAAACACTTGACAACGGTGTTTTTTTGTTGTATCTTTGTCGCAACAAATTGAAGACAAAAAAAATGAAACGAAATTGTTTTTTGATATGCAGTATAATATGGTGCATGTACAGCTGGTCACAGCCGACAGACACCCTGCACAGGATAATGTTCTACAATGTGGAGAATCTGTTCCACCCATCGGACGACAGTCTGACCGCAGATGACGATTTCACACCGACAGGCAGCTATCACTGGACCTACAGGAAGTATTATCGGAAGATAGCAATGATTGGGAAAGTGATTGTGGCGGCGGGAATGGGTGACCCGCCGTGGCTTGTCGGTTTGGCGGAAATTGAAAACGAACAGGTTTTGAAAGATTTATGCTACAACTCGCCGCTGCGGAAGTACGGGTACAAATATGTGCACTATGACTCCCCGGACCGCCGCGGCGTGGATGTGGCAATGCTCTACCGGGACAGCTGCGTGAGGATTCTGCGGAGCAGGAAAATTCCCGTGGTCTTCCCGTTCGACACATTTGCTCGCAACCGCGACATCCTCTATTCCGTGGTGCAGTTCCCGTCGGATGACTCGCTGCATGTGCTGGTCAACCACTGGACCTCACGTTATGGCGGATACGCGGCCACCGTACCTAAACGCAATCATTACGCCTCTGTGGTGCGACATTGCGTGGACTCGCTGATGGCGGAGAACCCTCGCGCCAAGATTCTGATTACCGGCGACTTCAACGATTACCCCTCCGATGAGAGTATGCACGATTTTCTTCGGGTGAAGGAGTTCGGCACGCGGCTGCCACGCGACACCCTCTACAATCTGATGCTGCCAATGGCGAAACAGAGTCTGCAAGGCTCTCACAAACATGAAGATTTTTGGGGTTGTCTGGACCAGTTTATCGTGTCAGACACCTGGCTGACAGACAGTTCCGGCGTGCGGCAGATCGGCGAGGCGCGTATCTTCGATGCGGATTTCCTGTTGGTGGACGATGAAAAATATGGCGGGAAAAAGAACTACCGCACTTTCCTCGGTCCTCGCTACATCGGCGGCTTCGCCGACCATCTGCCCGTGTATGTGGAATTTTGGTGCGGTTGTCAATAATCTTTCAACACATAGTGGTTAGTATGATAAAAAAGTGTATTTTTGCCGCCGAATTTTTTAACCCTTAAAAAAACGTATTTATGGCAACAAGAATCAGATTACAAAGACGCGGTAAAAAGAACCAACCTTTTTACCACCTTGTAATTGCGGATGGTCGAGCACCACGTGACGGACGTTTTATCGAAGATCTGGGCACCTACAACCCTCTGACCAATCCTGCAACTCTCAACATCAATTTCGACAGAGCTTTGTATTGGTTGGAAGTGGGCGCCACTCCTTCTGATACAGCCCGTGCGATTCTCAAACGTGAAGGTGTTTACATGATGAAACACCTCAAAGGCGGTGTGGCCAAGGGCGCTTTCAGTGAGACTGAGGCTCAACGCAGATTCGACGCTTGGAAGCAGGAGAAAAACTCCAAACTGAAAGACGTTGAAAATGCCGAGAGAGAAGCCAAACGCAAAGTCGTGAAAGAGCGTCTCGCTGCTGAAACAAAAGTGAAAGAAGCCATCTCCGCAAAAGTGGCCGCTAAGGCTGCTGAAATCGCCGCCGCTCAGGCAAAGGCCGCTCAAGAAGCCGCTGAAGCCGCTGCCGCCGAGGCCGCTGCTGAAGAAGCTCCCGCCGCCGAAGCCGAACAACCGGCTGCAGAATAGTTTTTTCCGCCTTATCATGGCAGACAAAAACTTCTACTATTTAGGCACACTAACAAAACCTTTCGGACTGAAAGGCGAGTTGTGTGCCTTTTTTGATGTGGATGATTGCGAACGCTACCTCGACCTCGATGCCGTCTTCATTGAAACCGACGGCGAAATGCTCCCCTTTATGGTTGAGAATCTGCAATATCGCGGCAACAATCAGTTTGTCGTCAAATTGCAAGATGTGGACATAAACAATGTGCGCGAATTTGTGCAGACGGAACTCTACCTGCCCCTCGACCGCCTGCCGAAGCTTTCCGGCAACCGCTTCTATTTTCACGAAGTGATTGGTTTCAAGGTCATTGATAACCGCCTAGGAGAAATTGGCACTTGCAAGGATTTCATGGAACTGGCCAACAACCCGTTGATGCAAGTTGACCACGACGGTGCCGAAATCCTCATCCCCGCCTCACAACAGTTCGTCACCACAGTTGACCGGGAGAACAAAGTCCTTTACGTGGACACACCTGACGGTTTGGTGGATTTGTATCTTAATCGCTGACAAACCGCTTTCCGAAAAAAATCGTATCTTTGCCCCGTTTTTCGAATAACAGGAAATATGAAAATGGATATTCTGCTCGGCCTGCAATGGGGCGACGAAGGTAAAGGTAAAATCGTGGACGTACTTACGCCCAAATATGATGTGATTGCCCGTTTCCAAGGTGGTCCCAATGCCGGACACTCCCTGGAATTCAACGGTATCCGTCACGTGTTGCACATCATCCCGTCCGGCATCTTCCACAAGGAGAAAACCAACATTATCGGCAATGGTGTGGTCATCGACCCGATTATCTTCGAAGAAGAAATCAATGCGCTGATACACATGGGACTGACACCCACCGACAACCTTTTCATCTCCCGTAAGGCCCACTTGATTCTGCCCACGCACAAACTGCTCGATGCCGCACAAGAAGCCCACAAAGGCAACATGAAAATCGGTTCCACACTGAAGGGCATCGGACCGACATACACCGACAAGACCGCCCGCACAGGATTGCGCGTCTGCGACCTCGAATCCCCTGATTTTGAGACCAAGTACCGCAAAAACATCGAAGATCACATCGAAATCCTGAAGAATTTCCATTTTGACTATGCCGAAAAACTCGCCGAATTGGATGCCCAATGGCGCAAATCATTGGAAACGCTTCGGAAATTCACATTTATTGATAGCGAATACGTTGTTCACCAATATCTTACCGAAGAAAAAACAGTTCTGGCCGAAGGTGCGCAAGGCACGCTGCTGGATCTCGAATTCGGCGCTTATCCGTTCGTGACCTCTTCCAACACCATCGCCGCAGGCGCATTCACCGGACTCGGACTTGCCCCACACTACGCCGGTCGTGTTTTCGGTATCGTGAAAGCCTACTGCACCCGCGTGGGCAGCGGACCCTTCCCGACAGAACTCTTCGACGAAACCGGCGAATTTCTCCGCAAGGAAGGTAACGAATATGGCGCAACAACCGGAAGACCAAGACGTTGTGGTTGGCTTGACCTGGTGGCTCTCCAATATGCTCTGATGATCAACGGCGTGACCGATATCGCCCTCACCAAGGCCGACGTGCTTGACAAATTCGACGAAATCAAGGTCTGCACAGCATATCGCGTCAATGGAGAACTCACCGACCGGATGCCTTCCGCCAATGACGTAGAAATTGAACCCGTCTATACTACCCTGCCCGGCTGGAAAGCGGATATTTCCAAATGCAAAACGTACGAAGAACTTCCGAAAACCTTCAAGGATTACATCCAATTCATTGAAGATAAGACTAATACGAAAATTTCTATCGTCTCTGTCAGCCCCGACCGCGAAGGTACTATCTTCAGATAGCCTTCATCGTTTTTCATCGTTTTTTCATCGAATGCGTTCCTCCCCAAAAGACTGGATTCTTTCGTTCCTATGTTGTACACTGCTCCTGGCGGGCAGCCTTTTCGCTTTTGCACAAAACTCACCGGCAAATGACGAACTGCTACAGCTACTCCAACAATCGATGAAAAGCAACTTTGACTCGCTGCAACACACAAACTACCCTGTTTATTTCATGGCTTACCGGCTGAGTGAAAAAACAGAACACCAAACAAGTGCCAATTTTGGTTACATCTATGACAATTTATCCTCGAAATCCGTTTTTTTGACCATTGAAATCCGTGTCGGCTCGCCTGAAACAGATAATTACCACTTTCTTTCCTCCCGAAACAACTGTAATGTCACCCAGATTGCGCTGCCATTGGACTACGACTCGAACTTGATTAAAAAAATTCTGACTCAGGAAACAAATCAAGCATACTCCAAAGCAGTTATACAATTTGTTGAAAATCAAACATTCTCCACTATTTTGCAACAGGATGACAAAGAACCCTATGCATTCCTGATATCGGATTTCGATCAGTATTATGAACCGCCGCTTCTTGACTCGCATTGGGATGAAGACAATATAGCCCAAAGTCTTCGTTACTGCACAAAGGAGACTATTCCGTCCCCGGAACTAACCGAATTATCCGCCAATCTCGTTTTCCAAACCAATCGTAAATATTTGGTTACCAGTGAGAACCGAAGTGTTGTAGAAAACCATTGTTCGACTACCCTGACGTTGAAAACTGAAGGATTGTCCTCTAATAACAATCTTGAACATATTGAACACCAATATTTTACAAAATTTCCCGACCAACTTCCAGATGCAGATGTGTTACAAAAAGAGATGCGAAATATGGTAGTTCAGCTATCAAACGTACTTCATATCTCTAACTATTCTTCAAATGGTACGATTGAATATGAGGACATGAACATTCCTGTTCTTCTTTCCGGAAAAACAGCTTCCATTTTGGCTCATCACCTGTTTGGACACGAGATGGAAAATAATCGACACAACTTGGTGAAAGGGACAATTATTCCGGAAGAGTTTTCCGTCATCTGTGACCCGACAATCACAAAATATAACGGCAATATCCTGAGCGGAAGCTATCAATTTGACGACGAAGGTATTGTTAGTCAGGCTATTTCATTGATTGACAAAGGTGTGCCGGATCAAATTCCCGCTACCCGTACACAGAAACCCGGTTCCTCTTACTCAAACGGACATGCACGGGGCAATCGACAAATGCCTGCACCAAGACAATCAAATCTAATCGTAACAACAAGTAAACCAAAAAATTACGATCAGTTAAAAGTGCAACTGCTTGCAGAGGCCCGGCAACAGAATAAAGAATTCGGATTGTACGTAGAAGATGCCGAGATTCGCTGCGACACCACACGTGGAATCCTAACGATTTATCCTACTGTTTGTTATAAAGTCTTCACCCATAATCTTCCCGATGAGGAAGTGCGTGATATTATTGTCTGTGGCAGTACCCAACAATGGTTCAACAACCTGATTTCAGGAGGGGATGCTTCCGGCAGTGTCTCCATCGTCTGCCATAACATGAATGACGAAATAATCACACACAGTTGCTCCCCTGCCCTTCTTTTCCGACAAGCAGAGATACACCCCATTGTCAAAAACCATGAAAAACGTATTGTAAATCAAATCGTTGCACCAACATCGGACACAAAAGAGAATTTATCTGAACTATTTCTTCAAACCGCACAAGAGGAATGGACTACGGATGTCAAAGAAATGACGGTTGGCGACATCAACGCTCCCTATTATCAAGAGTATTTAATGACCGATGCCCGTCTTTTCACCGTTGAAGCCTCCGAAGGAAGCCTATTCTATTCTAATGAAAAACAAGTTCGGAATTTAACCCCTAAAGTGTTGTTGGGAAGCGATTTATCAAACAACAACAATCTTTATGAGGTGTCAGATGCGATTCCAACGAGCTATAAATTGCCCATTGACAATCGAAACGGGGTTTTCGTCCGTGACTTCCGCAAAGCCACGGAAGCGGAATACCTGAAAGCGGTCACTCAATGGGAAATTAAGAAAACAACCACACCGCAGACCGATAAAAATCATCCTAGTGAGCGTTCCTACACAAATTCCATACAATCTTTTGATGAACATTCCTTCAATCTCCCGACGCTGGACAATTTAGAACTCCTCGCCCGTGAAACTTCCGCTTCTCTTGACAAATATGGCTTATTTAGCCATTCTGGCGTCAACATTTATGTCATGATGGGAAATGTTTACTATTGGAACAGCGAGAGAATTGTCTATATTCGTCCGGTTTACGTTATCGGAATGCAACTTTACGGGACAATGCAATTGACTGACGGAGAGGACTATTCGGACGGCAGAACGATTTTCTTTCCCAACACAGATTCCCTGTTTTCTACGCAATATGTTCAAAATGAGATGGATTTGCTGATCCGCCATTTCAAAAACGTGAAAAAAACGAATACATCGTTCAATGGCAACTATATTGGACCGATATTGGTGGAAAACGAGGCGGTGGGACAACTGCTGGTTACAACACTGTTGGAGCATACGCCTAATTTGCTGGCATATCGAGAGTCTCATCTGACTCCATCGCACCAAACAAACAAAAAATCTTTTGAAGACAAACTGGACAAAAAGATTGTTTCAACAAAAATTTCTGTTACAGCAAACAAATTTGGCGATGCGTTTGACCAGGCAACATTTTGCCGACACGACAAAACGGATGCGGATGGCGTGGAAATAACTGAAACTGAAATTATCAGGAATGGTGAACTGATCACATTGTTGGGAAATCGAAACATCACTAAATCAACGCCTTACAGCAATGGATTCCAGCAACTGGCCATCAACAAGGAAGGTTGTTTCGCCACCCAAGGAGGTAACCGCATTGACTTTGAACACAAATCAACGGTGCCACATTCAAAACTCAAGCAAATGCTCATCAAGGAGGCAAAAAAACAAGGATGCCAGTATGCGTACATTCTCCGACAGATGTATGATCAATCACTTCAGAATATCACTGCTGATCAACCGCTCAACACCAAGTTGTTACAACTCTACCGTGTGGATGTGCATACGGGTAAAGAAATTCCCGTCACAGGAGCTTCCATAAATGGTTTCAATTTCTATATGCTTGACAATATTGTTGCTGTATCCAACCAAAACACCGCCTTTCCTGTCATGATGAAGGTCAACGGCACTTCTGGCACTCGCGATTTCCCCTTCGCCGGTGTGCCCACATGCATTGTCGCGCCTGATGGGTTGTTGTTGAAATCAGCGTTTTTGCACCCGTAGCGATGCTATGCATAGCGTCTCCACTTACGTTTCTTCGTTCATTTTGATCGGGATAATTCTGACAACAATCATATCTACTCCTCATTCTGCATTCTACATTCTACATTTAAAAAAATCGTACCTTTGCGCCCTAATTTAATTTTTGAATATGCTTAAGATTGAAGATTTACACGTGTCCATCAAGGACAGAGAGATATTGAAAGGCGTGAATTTAGAGGTAAAAGCGGGGGAAGTGCACGCCATTATGGGTCCGAACGGCACCGGAAAAAGCACATTGGCATCCGCCATTGCCGGCAAGAGCGGCTACGAAGTGACGCAGGGAAATGTCTGGTTCAAAGGCAAAAACCTGCTGGATTTGTCGATTGAGGACCGCGCCCGCGAAGGCGTCTTCATCGGGTTCCAATACCCGGTGGAAATCCCCGGCGTGAGCATCGCCAACTTCATGCGCACCGCCCTCAACGAAGTGCGCAAATACCGCGGCCTCGACCCGCTCAACGGTGCCCAGTTCCTCAAACTGATGGCCGAGAAGCAGAAAGTGGTGGAACTGACTGACAAGCTCAGCAACCGCTCCGTGAACGAAGGCTTCTCCGGCGGCGAGAAAAAGCGCAACGAAATCTTCCAGATGGCGCTCCTCGACCCCTACCTTGCCATCCTCGACGAGACCGACTCCGGTCTCGACATTGACGCGCTCCGTGTAGTGGCCAACGGCATCAACCACCTGCGCGGCGCAGACAAAGCCATCATCGTCATCACCCACTACCAGAGACTGTTGGACTACATCGTCCCGGATGTGGTGCACGTGCTTTTCGATGGCAAAATCGTGAAATCGGGTCCGAAAGAACTGGCTCTTGAACTGGAAGAGCGCGGTTATGACTGGATTAAGGAAGAATACGAACAGGGCAAATTATGAGAGCGTTCACACAATTCATCCAGGGACTTTTCAACGAAAATCAGGCGCAATATCCTGACGGCGGGCAGGCGGCCATCCGTGACCTCCGACAGAAAGCGATGGACCTTTTCTTGCAGAAAGAGCTGCCCGACAAGCATTTGCAGGGCTGGCAACAGTCGGTGCTGAACAAGAAGGTGAAAACCGACTACATCCAAAAGCTGCAACCTGATCCGTACCGTCCGTTGGCGGAGTATTTCCAGTGTCGCGTGCAGGATCTGCACCCCACGGTACTGCCCGTCAGCAATGGTTGGTATATTTCTGAGAAGCAAGAAGTAACTGTTGACGAACAGGGTGTGATCACGGGCAGTTTGTTCGCAGCCATCCGTCAGTATCCCGACTTGGTGCTGCCGTTGTTGGCACATGCCAACTTGGAGAAAGAGAACGGCTTGGTAGCCCTCAACGAAGCCCTCTTCAACGATGGTGCATTCATCTATATTCCTGACAATGTGAAAGTTGAGAAACCGATGCAGATTGTCTCGCTGATGAACACCACTGATCCGTTGTTAGTCAACAACCGTCACCTCATCGTGATGGGAAAAAACACCGAACTCTCTGTCATCCAATGCGATGACTCCATCCAAAAGGAATCCTCCTTCTTGAATATCGTTTCGGAGATTTACCTGGGCGAGAACGCGCATCTGCATTACTACAAAACCGAGAACAAGGATGCCGCTTCCATGCTGCTGAACCACGTGTTCGTGCATCAGCAGAGCTACTCAACCTTCACCTCCACGGCCATCACATTCAACGCGGGCTACATCTGCAACACCTTCCACGTCAATCTCAATGAGCCGATGGCGGAAGCCAAGTTGTATGGTCTGTATCTCGTTGACAAAGAGCAGGTTTGCGACAACCACATCTTCATCAACCATGCCGCGCCCGACTGCAAGAGCTACCAGCTCTACAAGGGCATCATGGACGATGAAGCATCGGCGAACTTCCACGGACACATCCTCGTGGCGCAAGATTCGCAGCGCACGGCGGCCTTCCAGACCAACAAGAACCTGCTGCTGACTGACAAGGCGCACGTCACCACGAAGCCGTTCTTGGAAATCTACGCCGACGATGTGCAGTGCAGTCACGGCGCGACGGTGGGACAGTTGGACGAGGAGGCGCTCTACTATCTTCGCACCCGCGGCATCGGCGAAGCGGCGGCCAACCGTCTGCTCATGTTCGCTTTCGCCAACGAAATCGTGCAGAACGTGACCATCGAAGCCCTCCGCGACCGTCTCAGCAACATGGTGCAGCACCGTCTGCACGGCGAACTGAACGTCTGCGCACAATGTATGCTGAACAACAACATTGTGTTCCCGATAACGTTGGAGGAATAACGGTCTCGGGTGGATGCTCGGGCGTATGCGATACGCCTCTACTATTGTCTATTGCCTTAAAAAATGAAAATCAAACTGATATGGATTGGCAAGCCCGATGGTGATGTCTTTGACGAGGCCATCCGGCAATACACGGCCAAGATTGCGACCTACATCCCGTATGAGACCGTGGCGATTCCATATTTGAAGAATGCCAAATCGATGCCGGTAGAGGAGCAGAAGAAGCGCGAGGGCGAACTGATCCTCAAGAAGATAGAGTCGGACGAATATGTGGTGTTGTGGGATGAGCGCGGCAAGGAGAAGACTTCCGTGCAATTCGCGGAGTTCATCCAGCAGCGTGCCAACTCGGGGTTGAAGACGCTCACGTTTGTCATCGGCGGCGCGTACGGTTTCTCCGACGCTGTCTATGCCCGCCAGAACGTGCAGTTAGCCCTCTCGAAGCTCACTTTCCCGCACATCATGGTGCGCCTGATCTTCGCCGAGCAGCTCTACCGGGCGTGTACGATTCTGAAGGGGGAACCGTACCATCATTAATGGTTATTGGTTATAGGTTATTGGTTATTGAAGCTGGAGTGGTCGAAAAATGATTTGGCCAATCATAAAATGATGAGCAACAATGGTCGAAGCAGATAAGCATAAAATGCGAAACAAAGAAAAGCTGAAGCAATTGATTGAATCCAAAGGAATAGAAGCCGAATGGGGAATATATAGTTAACTGAAAACGCCTGAAAAAGAAATATACAAAACATTCGCATATCTATTTCCTCGTGATCCCCGCGATCCCCGCGATCCGCGGAGATGATTCCCCACAACCTGAAACGAAAAAATTTTCCCCTTCGAGTGTTACCTTTTGCTATTTTTGCGTCATCATCATGAACAAGGAAAAATGGAGAACGCGGCATTTTGGGAACGGATGTATGCGGCCAATATCGGACGGATGATCGGCGCATGCCACCGCTATGTCAATGACTTGGCTTTGGCGGAGGATCTGGCGCATGAGGCGTTCCTCAAGGCGATGGAGCGTGCCGACACCTACCGCGCCACAGGCAACTTCGAGGCATGGCTGATGCGCATCACCGTGAACCACGCCATCCAGCACCTGCGACAAAGCATGAATACCGTGCCGTTTGTGGAGGAGGAGACACCGGATGTCGTCCCCGAGGAGACATCCATTTGGGAGACAGACTTCACGCAAGAGGAACTGCTCGAAGCGGTGCAACAGCTGCCGGTTCCGCAACGCACCGTCTTCAACCTCTATGCCATTGACAACCAGTCACATGCCCACATTGCTGACTTGCTGAACATCTCCATCGCCAGCTCCAAGGAGACGCTCTACCGCGCCCGCAAACGGCTGCGGCATCTGCTCACCCAAATGGCCCAAGAGAAAGAAAAACGCAAAAAGGGAGTTTTTGTCATGATACTACTATTCTTATTACAGCATTCCGAGGCCGCCCGCACCGACCGGATGTTCCGGAACAAACTCGCCTCGCTGACCTACGCGCCTTCGAAGCCACTCACTACCACACAGATACGGCAGGCAGCGGCGGAGGCACCGTCCAGTCCGGGTGTCTTTGTGGCAACGCACCGTGCGGCCTTGACCACCGCCGCCATCGCAGGGGTCGCCGGCGGCGTTTGCGCGTGGCAGATTGCTC
>Ga0310691_10004053_pt1 | contig 16814 bp, 12 predicted proteins | sample 176DNAGHGlowgp2_FD_203887 | JGI IMG/M metagenome (GOLD analysis project Ga0310691, IMG submission 203887) | Sheep rumen microbial communities from Palmerston North, Manawatu-Wanganui, New Zealand - 1766 DNA GHGlow gp2 (v2) (version 2) | ecosystem: Host-associated > Mammals > Digestive system >...
TACATCTTTTTTACTTTTATTTTGTATTGTTATTAATAATCAACTTCTTTAAAAAGCGGATTTGGTCTGCAAAGTAAGCATTTTTTTTCGGATAAACCAAACTTAATCGCTGAATAATTTCAAGAGCTTGCGAATATTTGCCTTGTTTTATGTAAATTCGGGCTAAAGTTTCGGTAAAGATACCTTCATTAGAGGTATTCTCGCTATTTTCAGACGTTTCTTCCATCAACTGTGGACTTTGAGGGTCATCGCTGAGAGTGAACCTCCCTTTGTCAATATTTATGAAAGTGTCAATCAGACTCTGTCCTTTCATCTTCGGCACGGTGTCGCTGTCCAGTGTGTCACCCTCTGTTTCCTGCAGATAAGCCACATAGTCGACGGCAGCATCGGCTGGCGTGGGTTTGCGGCGCTTACCCTTCTTCTCTTCTGGCTCCTCTTCCTGAGGAATGGAGTCAAGAAAGTCGTTGATAAGAGAGAGAGTGCGGTTTTTGGGAGGATCGGTAGGAGTATTCAGTTTGTCCGGACTGTTCTGAGAACTCTGGGCGTCCAGACGATGGGAGTGGCGGTAGTGAACGGCTTCAATCATCTGGAAGAGCACACGGCGGTCAGTGATGTAAATGGCGGCTTGACGGAGCTCTTCGTCGAAGGTGGGGTCGTGGAGTAGATAGAGGTTCTGGAGCAGAAGCAGACGGACGTTCTGATAGTAAGGATAGAGTGCCTGTAGAGAGCGCAACTCATAGAGCGTGTCGCGATTCAGGCGTTCTGGGTGTTTGGTCAGTTCTGCTATATCCATCTTTTCCTTGATATGGGTATTACCATTGCGCCACAGAGGCATTGAATATCTGGTCGCAGATATCCTTCATCATCTGGGTCACGAGTTCTTCTTGAACGGAATTGAGTGACATGTTGGAGTCGAATGATTTCTGCGAGGTGAATTGCTTCTCGAAGTCCTGCTTATGGTCTTTGGTGTTGGTAAAACGCACGTTAACGGTGATGGATAGCTCTACTTGTGATGAGTAACCTTCAGCAGAGACTGCCTTGTTGCGCTGTTCGTAGCGGGTAATCTCACCTTCAAGCTTGAGGTCGCCATTACGCTTGACTTGTGTAAGTTTCGTGCTGTTGCGGAACTGGTCTTTCAACTGGTTGTTGAAGATGGATCCCATAGGTGCCCAGACATAGCTACTGCGAACGGGGAATTCGTTAATCTGGATGGACTTGATTTTCGAATAGTCGATACTGGCACCATTGAACTTGTAGCTGACGGAGCACGACGATAGGCTTAGGGCGCAGAAGAAGGCGATAAGGCAGGCCAGTCCATACTGTTTCAGCCGCCGGTAGAGGGTACGGTCACTGATGCCCAGTTCCTGTGCAGCTTTCTTGCGATTGCCATTGTTGCGATCGAGGGCTTTCTGGAGCATCTGCTTGCCGAGGTCATTGAGATTGAGATTCTCCGGCTCTTTCTCCGGCTCTACGTATTCCTCTGCAACAGCATCTTCGAGGGCAGGGGTGATAGGCGTGATGGGCTGGATGGGAGCAAGATGTGTCGACGGGATGGAATCAGCGGAGAAGGTCTTCAGACTCTGTACCTCTTCGATTTGTTTCTTGAGATTACCCATCTCGCGACGCATGTCGTTGACATTGCCTCGCAGTTCGAAGAGGATCTTGTAGAGAATCTCACGTTCATTCTCAAATGAGTGGTCGCCATTCTCATGAGGGATGGTGGCCAACTGGGTGGTATTTTGATCCTGTGGAATGAACTTGGCAAGGATCTCAGGAGTGATGATGCGCTCCTTGCTGAAGATGGAAATCTGTTCTGTCACGCTCTTGAGCTGGCGGATATTGCCTGGCCATTTGTAGCGCATGAGCATCTGCTTGGCCTCTTCAGTGAGGGTGACGCGCTCCATCTTGTATTTCTCCGACATCTCCATGGCGAACAGTCGGAACAGCAGGATGACATCCTCGCCTCTGTCGCGAAGGGCAGGCATCTGGATGTTGACACGGTTCAGACGATAATACAGATCCCCACGGAAACGGCCTTCGCTGATGGCCTTCTCAATGTTGACATTTGTGGCAGCAACGATGCGCACGTCAGTCTTGCGTACTTCCGTTGCTCCCACGGGGATGTATTCTCCGTTTTCCAGCACACGAAGCAGTCGGGCTTGGGTGGCCATGGGTAGCTCGCCCACTTCGTCGAGAAAGAGGGTGCCTTTGTTGGCGACTCCAAAGTAACCAGGTGAGTCGTTGATGGCACCTGTAAACGAGCCTTTTACATGGCCGAAGAGTTCGCTGTCGATCGTACCCTCAGGGATGGCGCCGCAGTTAATTGCAAAGTATTTCTCCCGTCGTCTGGGGGAGTTGTCGTGTATCAGTCTTGGCAGGATGTCCTTACCCACACCGCTTTCGCCGATAATGAGCACACTGATGTCTATCGGCGCAACCTTCAGGGCGTCGTCAAGCGCGCTGTTCAAAGCTTCGCAGTTGCCTACAATGTTATAGCGCTGTTTGATGCTTTGTAGTTCGGATGTCTTCATTTGGCTGACAAAATTACACAATATTTCCGAGAATATTACAATTTTGGCAGAAATTAACTCAATTATCTTTTTGAGGGGTCTTGTCTTCGCTCTTGAACTGGTCCTTGGCCTTCACGGCGAAGCGTGCTTTCTCGCCGTCTTCCCGTTTCTCATGATATAGCTTTGGTAACGGATTGGCTAGAGGCTCGTCATAATGGATGCGGTTGCGGAAGATGTCGATAGCGGCATAGATGGCGTGCCGCAGTGAGGCGGGATCGGCGGTACCCTTGCCTGCGATCTCGAAACATGGGTCGTGGTCGGTGGTGGTGATGACGAAGGGGAATCCGGCCTTCATCTTGACGCCATACTCTCTGGCCAGTGTCTTGAAGGGCACATTGCCTTGATCGTCATACATAGCCAGAATGCCGTCGAAGTTGTATTGCAGACTATTGCCGAAGAAATCGTCAGCAGTATAGGGACCATAAGCCTGTATGCCAGTGCTCTCTACGTCTCTAATGGCTGGACTAATAATGCCCTCCTCTTCTCCTCCCAATTGCGGATTAAGTGCGAGAACAGCGATGCGTGGATTATTGATACGGAAGTCGCGTCTCAGCGAGGTATGTAGCAGGCGGCATTTGCTTGTTATCATGTCTGTTGTAATGTTTTGCGCTACATCCTTAATAGGCAGGTGATTGGTGGCCAGTGCCATACGGATATCATCGGCAAACATGATGAGCAGCGACTTGTCGTTGGGGTCAGGTGTATGACTGGATATGACGGGTGCCTGTACGAGAACGTCGTAAAGTCCTTTTTTCAGGTCATCCTTAGCGCGCTGCATGGCCTTGCGGGCTGCTTCTGCTGACTCCGTGGTGGGTAATCCGAACTCTACCTTGACATCTTCGTCGAAAGTAACCAGCAAATTGAGTTTGTCAGGATGGGCCTCCTCTGCGTTGTTGATGATACTGAATGGTGTATCCAGTTTCAAGGCATTGCGATGATAAGTGGCAATTTTGGGATTGCCATAAATAATAGGTGTACACAAGTCAAGCATCGTGGTATCCTCAAATGCCTTGAGTATGATTTCATAGCCGATGCCATTGGTATCTCCGTGCGTGATGGCCACGCGTATTTTTCTTTCTTCCATAGTTTATTGTTTACTTTTGTTCTTTCTTGCTGTTGACAGAAGTCCACAAGCAGCGAAGATGTCTTGTCCGCGGCTGGCTCGTATAGTGGTGAAAACACCGTGGGCCGTCAGATAGTCGCGCAGCGATTCCATGCGCTTCTCATCACTGCCAGGTAGGTCTACGTCAGGTATTTCATGGAAACGGATGAGATTGACTCTGCATTCGAGTCCCTGAAGGAGTCTGATGATTTCGCGCGCATGCATCATACTGTCGTTGAGTCCGCCAAAACAGATATACTCAAAGGAACAACGACGCTGGTGGGTGAAATCATATTGTCGCAACAGGTCGACGGTCTCTGTGATGCTCATCTGACGCTCTGCTGGCATCAGTTTTCTGCGCTGCTCGGGTAGGGGTGAATGCATGGAGATGGCCACATGACAGTCACTCTCGTCGAGGAACCGCTTAAGTTTGTCCTTAATGCCGACACTGCTCACGGTGATGCGCTTGGGACTCCACGCCCAGCCGTAGTCGGCAGTGAGAATCTGTGTGGCTTTAAGCACGCTGTCGAGATTGTCCATCGGCTCTCCCTGTCCCATAAAGACAATGTTCGTCAGTTTGTTGCGCTCGGGGAGGGTAAAAATCTGATTTAGGATATCAGCAGTCGTGAGATGACCCTCAAACCCCTGTTTGCCTGTCTGGCAGAACAAGCAATTCATCTTACAGCCCACTTGACAGGAAACGCAGAGTGTAGCGCGATCATTGTCAGGGATGAAGACCGTTTCGACGAATTGGCCAGACCTCACCGGAAAGAGATATTTGATCGTACCGTCTTTAGAACGCTGGCAGTCTATCGGGGGCATCAGGCCCACTTCGTATTTCTCTTTCAGCTTCTCGCGGTTGGCCTTTGATATATTGGTCATGTCGTCGATGCTGCTGACATGTCGCTGATAGAGCCATTTGGCTATCTGTGTGGCAGTGAATGCAGGCATACCAAGTTCTTCCACGACGATTTTCAGTTCGCCGATTGTCCTACCGATGAGCGTCTGCTTTTCATTGTCCATCCTGGCCTCTTTTCTTGAATTCGTGTGCAAAGTTAGTGCAATTCGGGCGAAAAACCAAATTATATTTGAGTTTTTCAAAAAATATGCGTATCTTTGCCACAAATTTACAATATCCAAATGGAAGAATTATCATGAGAGAAAAAATAGATTGTTTCTTGCCTGCCGTTGATGAGCGTTTGTCAGAGGACATCGTCATCCAGTTGCGTAATAGCAAGACCGTTCAGAATATCACCCTTTTGGAAACCAGCCTACAGAGCAGCACTGCTCTGATGCGGGTGGCTGAGAATGCCAAGGCCGACTATGTACTGCTTGTGACGAAACCTGTGAAAGTGTCGTTGGGGCAGGGGGCACTTGACCGTATGCTCCGTGTGGCCAGTGATTCTAATGCAGCGATGGTTTATTCCGACTATCTGTCGAAGAAAGAGCAGGATGGTAAGACTTGCATCGAGAAGCACCCTGTGATTGACTATTTCCCTGGCAGTATCCGCGATGATTTCGACTTCGGCAGTCTGTGGCTGCTTAAAACGTCGTTGCTGCACACTTTTGCCATGCAAGCAGGCGAGCACGACTATCAATATGCCGGACTCTATGCCTTGCGTCTGTTTCTGAGCCGTAAGGGGGGGCTTTTCCATATCAACGAGTGCTTATATACTGAAGAGGAGACCGATTTGAGGGCATCTGGCGTAAAACAGTTTGACTATGTGAATCCCTGCAATCGTGAGGTTCAGATAGAGATGGAGCATGCTGCTACTGCCCATCTGGCAGAGATTGGGGCCAAGATTGATCCCTCGTTCTATCGTCGTCCTGACTTCAACGAACAGGATTTTGACATTGAGGCTTCAGTGGTGATACCTGTCTATAATCGTGAGAAGACTATCCTCGATGCCGTCAACAGTGCCTTAGGGCAGAAGGCTAATTTCAAGTTTAATGTCATTGTGGTGGATAATCACTCTACTGACAAGACGACGGAGTTGCTGGATGGCATGCACGACGAACGGCTGATTCATATCATCCCAAAGCGAGATGACTTAGGCATTGGAGGCTGCTGGAATGTGGCCATCAATGATGATCGTTGTGGCAGGTTTGCTGTCCAGTTGGATTCCGATGACCTCTATTCCTCGCCAAAGACACTGCAGCAGATCGTGGACGCTTTCTATAAACAGAAAGCCGCGATGGTTGTTGGCAGCTACAGAATGTGTGACTTTGACCTGAACACTTTGCCTCCAGGCCTGATTGACCATAAGGAGTGGACTGATGAGAACGGCCCTAATAATGCCCTTCGCATCAATGGCCTCGGAGCTCCTCGTGCGTTCTTCACACCCTTGTTGCGACAGATTCAGTTTCCCAATACCTCCTATGGTGAGGATTATGCCCTTGGCCTGATCTTCTCGCGGCATTATCGCATTGGACGCATTTATACCGAACTCTATCTGTGTCGTCGTTGGGGTGGTAATAGTGATGCGGCTCTTAGCATTGACAAGATCAATGCCAACAATCTCTATAAAGACCGTCTGCGCACTCTCGAAATCTCAGCCCGTCAACAGATGCTCCAAGGTAAGCAGGAACTGATGACGGACTCAGCCTTGCAGCGATTCTTTAACCGCCAGTTGGAGAAATGGGAGACTGCCAGACAGCGTTATCACGATTTGCGTAATGCCCAGACACGTGAGTTGGCTGTGGGCGCATCGAGCATTCATGTGCAATGGAATCCTGCAAGGATGGTGTCAACAGGTGCCAAGATGGACCAGAAGACCATTGCTGAGCGACCTTGTTTCTTGTGTGAACAGAATCGTCCCAAGGAACAGATAAAAAAGGAGATTGACGGGCAATATGAACTGCTCGTGAATCCCTTTCCGATTCTACAGCAGCATTTCACCATTCCATCGCTGAAGCATCAGCCCCAGCGGATACTCGACTCGTATGGTGAGATTCATAAACTGTTGGAGGAGTATCCAGAGATAATGGTGTTTTATAACGGTCCGCAGTGTGGAGCCTCTGCTCCTGATCATGCTCATTTTCAAGCAGGCACCAGTGGCCTTCTGCCCCTTCAGAAATCGTGGCAGCGCTTGTCACGTAACCTGACAACACTCGTCAGCCTAAACGATGATGAGGACATCTCGCTTATTGATGACTATCCCTGTACAGCCCTGCTGATAAGGAGCCGTTCTCAATATGGTGACGAACAATTGTTCCGTAGGCTCTATGAGGCCTTACCTGCCGCAGAACCTGAACCAATGATGAATATTGTTGCCTGGTGTCATGATGAGGAATTCTGTTCTGTGGTATTCCCACGTACGAAGCATCGTCCGGACTGTTATTATAAAAAAGGTGACGAGCAGTTTATCATCTCTCCTGGCGCTCTCGATATGGCAGGCCTTATCATTACCCCGAGACAGGAGGACTATGAGCGTCTGACACCTGAGATTGCCTTAGGCATCCTTGATGAGATAACCTTGAAGGGTGAGGCCCTGCAAAGCGTGATTAACCGTCTGCAGGATAAGGAACAAAGTTCAAAATTTAATGTGCAATACCCCAAGGAACCGAATGTGACGGTGGGTATCGTCAGTGCAGAGAAAATATCCTTTGTGCTCAACAAACCCTATACCGCTAAGGGCGAGGTGCTGACGGGTCTTCAAATGGTGGAATTCTTCGAGGGTGGTATCCTATGGCGTGGCAATCAGTATCGTGAACTGACCTTTACGCCTCAGGAAGACGATGCATCCTTCTCGCTCAATGATGTTACGATCGGTGTGCATTTCCATTGGGAACGCAAAGAGACGCAAGTGTTCTGTGGTACTCTTCGTCTGGTGGTGGAGGCTGATAAGATTGTGGCTATCAATGAGCTTCCTGTGGAGCGCTATCTTACCAGTGTCATTTCGAGTGAGATGTCAGCTACGGCCTCACTGGAATTCCTCAAGGCGCATGCTGTCATCTCGCGTTCGTGGCTTCTGGCACAGATGACCAAACGCCAGCGGCAGGACAAGGGCGAGACGTCTTTCTTCTCGTTTGTCAAAAAGGATGATGAACTGATACGTTGGTATGACCGCGATGATCATGCCATCTTCGATGTGTGTGCCGATGATCATTGTCAGCGTTATCAAGGCATCACCAAGCAGTCGAGTCCTGCTGTGGAGCAGGCTGTTTTGGCAACACGCGGGCAGATTCTGGCTTATGACGGTGAAATCTGTGACACGCGGTTCTCGAAGTGCTGTGGGGGGCAGACGGAGGAATTCCAGTATTGCTGGGAGAACACGCCGAAGCCTTATCTCATTTCATTCCATGATCCGTATTGCAACACCAGTGATAAGCATATCCTTTCTCAGGTGCTCAACGACTATGATCAGGCCACGCCCGATTTCTATCGTTGGACAGTGGAGTATACCCAGCAGGAACTTTCCGAGTTGGTGAATCGTAAACTAAAGGACGATTTTGGCACGATCACGGACCTGATACCCTTGGAGCGTGGTAAGAGTGGGCGTATCTGGAAACTGAAGATTGTGGGTACCAAGAAAACCTTTACCATCGGTAAGGAACTGGAGATACGTCGTGCTTTAAGTGAAACCCACCTTTTAAGTTCTGCCTTCGATGTTGAGGTTATCACCGATACTCAATCCCCGTCACCCAACACTCGCTTTATCCTCCATGGTGCTGGATGGGGACATGGGGTTGGCCTGTGCCAGATAGGTGCAGCCGTTATGGGTGAGCAGGGCAAGACCTACGATGAGATTCTGTTATTCTATTACCGCAATGCAATAATCAAACATCTATATGAGTAAGAAAAATCCCTGGGCATGGGTGCCCACTCTTTATTTCGCAGAAGGCCTGCCGTATGTGGCGGTGATGACCATCTCGCTGATCATGTATAAGCGTCTCGGCCTTTCGAATGCCGATATTACCCTTTATACTTCTTGGCTCTATCTGCCTTGGGTCATCAAACCCCTGTGGAGTCCGTTTATCGACATTATCAAGACGAAACGCTGGTGGATTATAGTGATGCAATTGCTGATTGGTGCCTCCTTGGGTGGTGTGGCCTTCACGATTCCTGGACCCTATTGGTTGCAAGGCTCCCTGGCCTTCTTTTGGCTGATGGCCTTCTCCAGTGCTACCCACGATATTGCTGCCGACGGCTTCTATATGTTGGGACTCGATGAGCACAAACAGGCCTATTTCGTTGGCATCCGTTCCACCTTCTATCGTATCGCCACCATCGTGGGACAGGGCTTGCTAGTGATGTTGGCGGGTAATCTGGAGGTGCTCACGCGCAATGTGAAGTATTCGTGGAGCTTGATGTTCTATGGTATGGCTGGGCTCTTTATTGCCTTTTGGCTGTGGCACCATTACATCTTGCCTCGTCCGGTAGAGGATAAGGGCATCGAGAAGATGCACGGGGCACAGATCATGCAGGAATTCTGGACCACACTGAAGACTTTCTTCCAGAAACCTCAGGTGTGGGCAGGTATCTGCTTCATGCTCTTCTATCGTATGCCGGAAGGCTTGTTGGCCAAGGTGAGTGCTTTGTTCCTGATTGATGCGACGGTCAATGGCGGTTTAGGCCTTTCTCCTGCTGAGTACGGATTGGTACAGGGTACGGTAGGTGTCATTGGTCTGACCTTAGGTGGTATCTTGGGTGGCATCGTAGCAAGTCGCGATGGCCTAAAGCGTTGGCTGTGGCCTATGGTGATGGCCATCACTCTGCCCGACTTGGTATATGTCTATCTGGCTTATGCCTTGCCTCAGAACCTGTTGATTGTCAATATCTGCGTCTTTATCGAACAGTTTGGCTATGGCTTTGGCTTCTCTGCCTATATGCTATACCTTATTTATTATAGCCAGGGCGAGCACAAGACGGCCCATTATGCTCTCTGCACTGCCTTGATGGCATTATCAATGATGATTCCAGGACTCTTTGCCGGTGCCCTGCAAGAGGCGGTGGGGTATAGCACCTTCTTCCTGATTGTCATTGTGACATGCGCGATGACGTATATCGTGTCCTCGTTGCTGAGGATTGATCCTGAGTTTGGAAAGAAAAAGACGGCTTAGATACCTAAACCGTCTTGATAACTTGCGTCTACCGCCTTGCTCTGCAGTATGCGGGAGTAGGGCGGTACGTCGTGTGTGAGCCAGATATTACCGCCTATGGTGGAATCGTGGCCTATGGTGATGCGCCCCAGCACGGAGGCGTTGGAGTAGATGGTCACGTTGTCCTCGATAATCGGGTGTCGGGGCACATTCAGCATATTGCCCTGCTCATCGTATTTAAAGCTCTTGGCACCGAGGGTCACACCCTGATAGAGCGTAACGTGATTGCCAATGATACAGGTCTCACCAATCACAACACCCGTACCATGATCTATCGAGAAGTATTCGCCGATCTGAGCGCCGGGATGGATGTCGATACCCGTCTTCGAGTGGGCCTGCTCGGTGATGATGCGGGGAATTACGGGCACCTTCATCTCATGCAACCTGTGGGCAATGCGATAGTGGGTCATTGTGTTTACCACGGGGTAGCAGAATATCACCTCGCCGTAGGTCTCGGCTGCGGGGTCGTTGTCAAACATCGCCTGGATATCAGTATAGAGCAGGCGTTTGATTTCTGGTAGCGAGTCGATGAATTCCAATGCCAGCCGTTCGCCAGAAGCCTTGACATCATCCTCAGAGCATTCCTCACAGAATTGTAGGCCTCGTGCTATTTGCTGGCGCAGCAACTGATATAGTTTTTCCATACTCACGCCTATCTGATAAGCCCTCAATTGCTCGTCGGGCTGGCGCTTTTCGAAATAGTCTGGGAAGATAATACCCTTGATGAGGCTCACAATCTGCTTCACGTCCTCTACCGATGGCAGTGGCGTTTCAGTCGCTGTGGGCATCATCCGGATTTCATCCTTCGTATGTTCAGAGAGCACGCCCACATTACGACGCAGCGTCTCATTGATCTCTTTCTGTTCCATTATTTCGGAGATTTGTTTCAAATGTGGGTTTTATCGGCTGCAAAGATACGAACTTATTCCGAAAGTTCCAAAAATATGGCCAACTATTTATTATTCTTATCTCATTTATCTTGATAGGTGATTGCCAGGCTCGACTCCGTGATTTCCTCGCGGGGCGGGCGGCGCCGAAGGGGGCAGAAAGGGGAGAAACCGGAGCGGGAGAGGCTGCGAAATGTTAAATAATGAGGGTGTGCCTATTTTGACACACCCTCTATCTGCTAGAATAGTGGCAGTAAGACTTATCTGATAAACAGGAGCTCACGATATTTCGGAAGAGTCCAGAGGCCGTCTTCTACAATCATCTCCAGCTTGTCGGCCTCAGAGCGGATGTCCTCCATCTTAGGGCATACCGTGTCGTGATAGGCAATGGCCCGCTGATGGATGTCGGCAATATGATTGGCCACGCGACGGGCTTCCGTGAGTTCGTCTACAAGCCGTTCGATGCGCTCTGTGCGCTCCGCAATCTCCTCGATAAGTTTCATGTTGCGGGCAGAGAGGCGCTCGGCACGTTCCTGCGGGAAGACATCCTTCATCCCCTGTACGTTCTTGATGAGCTGGCTCTGATAGTGGGTGGCCACAGGGATGATATGGTTCATCGACAGGTCGCCCATCACGCGGGCTTCTATCTGTACCGTCTTGACATACATCTCCCATTTCACCTCGTTGCGGGCCTCGAGCTCCTTGCGGTTCATCACCTTGGTGCTCTCAAACATCTGGATGCTCCTGGGGTCGAGATAGTGCTCGATAATCACAGGGCATGATTTCTCCACATCGAGTCCGCGCTTGGCTGCTTCCACCACCCATGCGTCACTGTAGCCGTTGCCGTCGAAACGGACGGGCTTGCAGGTCTTGATATCGTCGCGCAGCACTTCCAGGATGGCGTGGAACTTAGGCGTGTGGCCGGAGCCTTCCGAAAACTCCGACTTCTCTGAGTACTCCGAGATCTTGCGGTCCACGCGCTCCTTAAACGATGTCAGGGCTTCTGCAACGGCAGAATTGAGGGCTATCATGGCCGAGGCGCAGTTGGCCGTAGAGCCTGGAGCACGGAATTCGAAGCGGTTGCCGGTAAAGGCGAAGGGCGATGTGCGGTTGCGGTCGGTATTGTCGACCTCAAGGTTTGGAATCTGGGGAATGTCTATCTCCATTCCCTGTTTGCCCTTCAGCGTTGCCAATTCTTTGTTGTCGAAATTCTCGATATGGTCGAGCAGCTCGGTGAGTTGCTTGCCCAGAAACGAACTGATGATGGCAGGAGGTGCCTCGTTGCCGCCCAGGCGATGGGCGTTGGTGGCACTCATGATGGAAGCCTTCAGCAGCCCGTTGTGCTGATAGACGGCCATCAGCGTCTCCACGATGAAGGTCACGAAGCGCAGGTTCTCCTCCGGCGTCTTCCCCGGGGCGTGAAGCAGGGCTCCGTTATTGGCTGCCAGACTCCAGTTGTTATGTTTGCCTGAGCCGTTGATGCCATCGAAGGGCTTCTCGTGCAGCAGCACGCGGAACCCATGATTGCGGGCTACGCGCTTCATGAGCGACATGAGCAGCATGTTGTGGTCGACGGCCAGGTTACACTCCTCATAGATGGGTGCCAGCTCGAACTGGTTGGGAGCCACCTCGTTATGGCGCGTCTTACAGGGAATGGCCAGTTCAAGGGCTTGGATCTCCAGATCCTTCATAAAGGCCTGCACACGATCGGGAATCGTACCGAAATAGTGGTCGTCCATCTGCTGGTTCTTGGCACTCTCGTGGCCCATCAGCGTGCGGCCCGTCAGCATCAGGTCGGGACGGGCGGAATACAGGCCCTCGTCGACGAGGAAGTACTCTTGTTCCCAGCCCAGATTTACGTGAACCTTTGTGACATCATCGTAGAAATACTGACAGACGTCAGTGGCTGCTTTGTCAATGGCATGGAGGGAGCGCAACAGGGGAGCCTTATAGTCGAGAGCTTCGCCGGTATAGGCAATGAAGATGGTGGGGATGCAAAGGGTATCGTCGATGATGAACACGGGCGAGGTAGGGTCCCAGGCGGAATAGCCCCGGGCCTCAAAGGTGTTGCGGATGCCGCCATTGGGGAAACTGCTGGCGTCGGGCTCCTGCTGCACGAGCAGCTTGCCGCTGAAGTTTTCTACCATGCCGCCCTTGCCGTCGTGCTCCACGAAGGCATCGTGCTTCTCTGCCGTCCCTTCGGTGAGGGGCTGGAACCAGTGGGTATAGTGAGTGGCCCCCATCTCCTGCGCCCACTGCTTCATGCCTGCTGCCACGGCATCGGCGATACTGCGGTCCAGGCGGGCACCGTTGTCGATGACATCGATGAGTTTGGCGTAGACACTGGCTGGCAGGTATTTATACATCTTCTCGCGGTTGAATACATACTTGCCGAAATATTCTGAAGGACGCTCCGAGGGGGTCTTCACTTCGAGGGCCTGTTTCTTGAAGGCCTCTTCCACAACTTGGAATCTAAGGTTGCTCATGTGTTGGATAATTTATGATTTCTTGGTCATGATGATTTGTGCGGGTGCCTATAGTGAATTGAAACTGATGCCCAGCACCAGGTTGGCGCGCTGCAGATAGGGGTTGGTGTGCAACTCCACGAAAATGGGCATCTGGAAGTGCTTAAACTCCAGCTGCTTGGTGGCACGCAGGGAGGCCATGTTGCAGGTGAATGATTCGCCATACACCCAGTCGCCACGAGTGTAGGTCTTGGTCTTGCCTGTTTCTGTAATGACCTGTTCCTGATAGGTGGTGCCTGCACTCTCCATCGGTGTGATGCCAGCGCGCAGGTCCCAGTCGAGACCACCCAGACGGAAGGGAACTCCCAGTTCAATAAAAGTGGAGTAGGCGCGCTTTCCGTCAATCTTATAGTCATTGCCATAGACCATCGTATAGGCCTGCAGGCTGAAGTATTTGCAGGAGTAGCCAATGTTGGCCTCCAGCTGGTGGGGGCAGTCGGCCTTGTCACTATAGTAGAAATAGCGCTCTCTGGGGTCGACACCTGATGTCCAGTAGTCTATGACACCTATGTTGAATCCTGCGAGCGTATAGCTCAGGGTGACGTCAATATCCTTGATGTCCTCTTTGTCGAAAGGTATGCTGCTTGCGATATCCAGCGACAGACCTCGCCATGCGATGTTCACTTCGGGTTGCAGACTGGGCCCGGCCATGTCAATGCCTCGCCACATATATTGGCTGACGAGACTGCCGGAAACGTATGCCTCGATGCGGTTGTCTGGTCTGAACTGGTCCTGTGCCGGTTCTTCGAACAGATCTTGTGCCGATGCTTCAAACTGATTTTGTGCCGGAGCAGGCAGAAATGATATGGCTGCAAGAGCCAATGATAGAATCTTTCTCATGTTAATCGATATATCTTCTTAAAATGTCATTATACTTGTCGATGCGACGGTCGCGGAGGAATGGCCACCAGCGGCGCACCTGCTCAGAGTGGTCCATGTCGAGTTCTACGATGATACTCTCTTCCTCATGGTCAGAGGCCTCATAGATCACTTCGCCCTGAGGACCTGCTACGAAGGAGGTGCCCCAGAACTGGATGCCGGAACGATTGGTGTCGTCGGAATGATCGGAATGATCAGGATTGTCAGAAGGCCCAGACGGCTCGGTAGGCTCCCATCCCACGCGGTTCACGGCGATGAGTGGCAGGCCGTTGGCTACTGCATGGCCTCGCTGCACCGTCTGCCAGGCCCTTCGCTGACGCTGCTGCTCTTCCTGGCTGTCGCTCAGTTCGTAGCCGATGGCTGTGGGATAGATGAGTACCTCTGCCCCCTGCAGTGCCATGAGGCGTGCGGCCTCAGGATACCACTGGTCCCAGCAGACCATCACGCCCAGTTTCCCTACGGAGGTCTGGATAGGGTGGAAGCCCAGGTCGCCAGGAGTGAAGTAGAACTTCTCGTAATAGGCTGGGTCGTCGGGGATGTGCATCTTACGGTAAATGCCTGCGATGCTTCCGTCTTTCTCCAGCACCACAGCGGTATTGTGATACAGGCCTGGGGCGCGCTTTTCGAAGAGCGAGGTGACGATCACCACGCCAAACTGCTTGGCGAGTTCTCCGAAGAATCGGGTAGAGGGACCTGGTATCGGCTCGGCAAGGTCGAATTTGTCAACATCTTCTGTCTGGCAGAAGTAGAGCGAGTTGTGCAGCTCCTGGAGCACGATGAGTTGTGCCCCTCGCTTGGCCAGGTCGCTGATGCCTTCTGCCAGTCTGAGCAGGTTGGCCTTGGTGTCAGCGGTGTTGTGCTGCTGTAGGAATCCTATTTTCAGTTCTCTCATACGCTTGGAAATTGCATGGTGCAGCAGTGGATGGAACCGTGCTGCCTGATGATCACTTGACTGTCAATGGCCACCATCTCCCTGTCGGGGAAGGCTTGGCTGATGATGCGGATGGCCTCTGCGTCGAGGTCGGGCTGTCCGTAGGTGGGACAGAGCACAGCCCCGTTGAGGATGAGGAAATTGGCATAGGTAGCAGGCAGCCTGTATCCATTGTCATGGATCGGACGGGGCATGGGCAGCTTCAGCAGCCTATAGGGCTGGCCTTCCTGCGTCCTGAGGGCCTTCAGCTGTTCCTCCATCTGTTTGAGGTCGTGATATTGCTCGTCGCCGGTGTCGTCGCAACCCACGTAGACAATCGTGTCGTCAGGACAGATGCGCACCAGGGTATCGATGTGCCCGTCGGTATCGTCGCCTGTCAGGTGGCCGTAGTCAATCCATACGATGCGCTCCGCACAGAGGTCGTGCTTGAGTCGCGCTTCGATGTCAGCCTTCGTGAGGGGCTGGTTCCTGTGAGGGGCCGTCAGGCAACCCGTTGTCGTGAAGATGCTGCCCTTGCCGTCGCTTTCGATCGACCCGCCTTCCAATACGAAGTCCAGACAGTCTTGGTATTCTCCCTCCACGATGCCAGCCTCATACATCCTGCGATTGATGGCATTGTCTTTGTCAGCAGGGAATTTCTCTCCCCAGCCGTTGAAGCAGAAGTCGAGCAGGCGATGGTGGCCCTCATCATCGGTGAGGGTGATAAACCCGTGGTCGCGGGCCCAGGTGTCGTCGGTGGGACAGACGAATCGCAGCATGTCCCTTGCCGCGCCCTCAGGGGCCACGATGATCAGGCGTTCGCGCTTGGCAATCTCACGCGCCATCTGGTGATAGGTCTCGATGATGTCGCTGAGAATCGGGGCCCAGTCGGTATCAGCGTGCGGCCATGTGAGCTGCACCCCCCACTGAGGCTCCCACTCTGCTGGAAGTCGCCATCTTTTGGCTCTGTTTTCTGCCTTCATGTTCATATTTTGGCGCAAAGGTACAAAATAATTGATAATTGATAATTGATAATTGATATTTTTTTGTATTTTTGCACCAAAATAATCGTATGTTAGAGGTAAAAGACGCTACAATAGCCGTTGGCGAACGCATCTTGGCAGCCAATCTCTCGTTTATGGCGAGAGATGGAAAACTCACCTGTATCACAGGTGCAGAGGGCTCTGGAAAGACTTCGCTGTTGCGCACGCTGATGGGCTTCCTGCCTGTCAGCAAGGGGTTTGTGAGTGTCGACGGCGAGCTGCTCACCGTCAGGTCATCGCAGGCTTTTCGCAGGATGATGGTCTATCTGCCCCAGCAGATGCAGATGCTCCGCCATCAGCTGGTGCCCGCAGAGGTGCCTTTGTGCGAGGCCGACGACTATGGTGTGTGGAATGCGCTGCTGCCTCAAGGCGTAAAGGCCAGCCAGCCAGCACTGCTGCCGCCAGAGGATATCTTCCGTCTGGCTGAGCAGACGTTGCAGACGGCTTCCGACAAGCAGATTGTCATAGCCGATGAGCCTGCTGCCCAGCTGACACCTGATCTGGCAGAGCGCATGCTGCAACTGCTTCGTGGTCAGGTGGATGCTGGGAAGACGGTGCTGATTGCCAGTCGTAGGCCATTGTTGGTGGAACATGCTGACCTTGTTGTGGAAATGAATCAAAACTTGTGATGACGATGATATTACATATTGTTTTAGGACTGCTCCTGTTGCTGATTCCCGCAGGTGCATTGTATGTCTTCGATAAGTCGTTGCTGCGCTCCCTGTGCGTGGCTGTGGCCCGTATGGTGGTCCAGGTGCTGGCGCTCTGCCTGATGGTGTGGGCACTGCTGAAGTAC
>Ga0310691_10004054_pt1 | contig 16811 bp, 5 predicted proteins | sample 176DNAGHGlowgp2_FD_203887 | JGI IMG/M metagenome (GOLD analysis project Ga0310691, IMG submission 203887) | Sheep rumen microbial communities from Palmerston North, Manawatu-Wanganui, New Zealand - 1766 DNA GHGlow gp2 (v2) (version 2) | ecosystem: Host-associated > Mammals > Digestive system >...
AGCCTGACTACGGTGTATATGACTTTGAAAACTACCGTTATTGTGACGGTCCTGCATTGGAGCTTTCAAATATGTATCCCCAGATGTACAGCCGTGTATTCTATGATGAGATGAGTAAGCTCGGTAAACCTGTGGTCAATCTTCTCCGCTGTGCATGGGCAGGATCACAGAAGTACGGAAACGTGGTATGGTCGGGCGATGTACCTTCTACATTTGAAGCATTCAGAGACCAGCTGCAGTGCGGACTTAACATGGGCCTGGCAGGTATACCCTGGTGGACTACCGATATCGGCGGTTTCATGACGGATGATGTAAACGATCCTGATTTCAGACAATTACTTATACGCTGGTATCAGTTTGCAGTATACTCGGCAGTACTCCGTATGCACGGAGACCGTGGCCCTTACAATATCCCGCCTCTTGATACACGCGACTGGGGCGGCGGATATCTGCACACCGGTCAGCCCAATGAGCTTTGGAGCTACGGCGAAGATAATTATGCCATAATGAAGAAGTATTATGATATAAGAATTGAGATGCATGACTACATCAAGTCACTCTACGAGGAAGCTCACACCAACGGTTCTCCGCTTATCCGTGCCATGTTCTATGAGTTCCCCGATGATGCAAAATGCTGGGAACTTCAGGACCAGTACATGTTCGGTGCAAAGTACTTAGTAGCACCCGTGATGTATCTTAATGAGTTTAAGCGTGATGTATACCTTCCTTCAGGCAAGTGGAAACTTACATCCACAGGTGAAACTTACGAAGGCGGAAAGACTGTCACCGTTGATGCACCTATAGACTACATGCCCGTATTTGAGAGAGTTTAATTGATAAAGATCAACCAACTAATAACGGTCAACTAATAAGGGTCAGGTACCATTGTATTCAGAATGACAGCAGGTGTGCAATGACAACGGTGTGTATATCCTTAATGCAAGCAAAAGCCCCCTGCCATTTATCGATGGCAGGGGCTCAAACATTCCTATCGCCTCTTTCCGATAATAGTTTCTCCCGCCAGGGAGCTTATTATGTCACCAGAATGACCGCAACTATCAGTAATTTTATTTATAAATCAATATATTCACGGCACTTTTGCAGTTAATATATTATGACAGTAAACTTTGATTTAGCCTTCATACTAGTTTTCTCTCCTCTTTACATTAACTTAGTACCCTATCCCTCATGGTTGAAATCTTACGTTAATACTACTCCCCATCCACCTGCAAGGTATCGCCTGAGCATGGTTACGTCCTTGGCATTGATTGTTCCGTCAGCATTAACATCAGCATTTGCAAGATTTACAGTCACATCCCAGCCGCCTGCAAGGTATCGTCTGAGTATAGTAACATCCTTAGCTGTAATACTTCCATCACCATCTATGTCTCCTGTTCTCTCAATTTCATCAGAAGCAGTCGGAGTATCCGTATATGATATAGTATATGTAAGTGTTGCCACATCGGAAACCACCTGATTTCCTTCAGAATCCGTAATCACGCACCTTACATTCATCCCGTTTTGGGAAACATCATAAGGCACACCGATCGCAGGTGCAGTCATAGATATCCAGTCTGTCCAGGTGCTCTTTCCCTTCTCCTGATACTGCCACAGATACTTAAGGCCGTTTCCATTTGCCTTTATATTAAAGTATGCCAATTCATTCTCATTTACAGTAGTACTTTCAGGCTGGGTTGTTATCTTAAGGCTGCTCTTGTAGGTAAGGGTAGCCGCATCTGAAATAACCTTATTCCCCTTGGAATCCGTAACCACGCATCTCAGGCTCATCCCATTTCTGCTCACTGAATATGCAACATTGATAGCTGCAGTAGTCTTGGAAGTCCAGTCTGTCCATGTTGACGCGCCAGCATTCTTATACTGCCATAAATACTCAAGTCCATTCCCGACAGCTTTTATAGAAAAATAAGATAGCTCATTCTCATTTACAGTTGTATTAACAGGATGCTCTATTATCATCAGATCACATTCGCATGTTAATACAGCCTCATTCGAAATCACTTGATCCCCAAATTCCGGATCTGAAACAACACACCTTACTTTCATTCCATCTCTGTTATAATCATAATCAATTTCAAGTTCCGAACCAGTTTCGTACGGCCAGTCTTCCCAATTGTTCATTCCTGTTTCTTTATATTGCCATAAGTACTGAAGCTCTGTACCAAAATAACTGCGTCCTGTCCTAGTACTCATAGCATATACTGCAAAAGTAGCTGTCTCACCTTGAACGATTGTTTGATTCTCCGGATGTCCATCACCCCCATGCATAGCAGAATATGGATTTCCAAAAACTATACCAAGTACAGGAATTTCAGTTTCTGTAACAAATCCATACTTCTCATAGCCACAAGCATCTTTCCATTTTCCGTCACTTCCAAGTACCGCATAATTCTCACATCCTTCATCGTTATCTGTGGAATTATCCGGATTCCCATCCTTCCAGTTTGAATATGTAAAAGAATTTCCGGAAAGCCATTCCCATTTTCCCTCAGTTGCAATATCAGTTGCCCCGATCCAAATTGAAGAATTATTTGTAAAAGAACGAAGAAACTGTTCTTCTTCTGCGCTATCTATTGTTACCAACGGTTTTCCATATACTTTAGCCTCATACCAAGTATATGGTTTAGAAATATATTTGTATACATGATTATTCCAAGTTGCAGTAATATATTCAGGTTTCACTTGACCCGGATAAGTCGCAAAAAACTTCAACCCAACAGCATGATTGCCGTCAATTATACCTTTTCTTTTACCATAGTATACTTCACCCAAAAGGCTGTCTTCAGTATAGACTCCGGAATATCCCCTTTCATCAGCCACTTTAATATTTTCTATACTGTATTGTGCTCCATATTCCAATGAATCATTATAGTATCTGGTTACATCTGTTGCCACAGGCTTACCATTGATATATACATCAAACGTTCCATAACCTTCCGTACTTGTATTAGTATTCGTTCCTAAGGACCCATCTATGAATCCAAACACAGTAAGACTATGTAAAGATTTAATTGAGAATTGACATTCAACATTTTCGGAACCCAATGTACCTGACTCTTTTCCTGAAACAACCTCGGTTTTTTTATATCCTTTTTTTTCATTAACAATGAATTTATACGTTGTTCCGGCAGGCCAAAAGTCATAATAATCTGTCACACCCGAAGCTATTAATTGTCCGTTAATATATACATCCGCCGTAGCAAAATCCTTTGAGTTATCTAAATCTTTTCCGTTAAGCTGCCAGTTAAGATTTATACTATATTTCTTGTTTTCTTGCTGAGATGTTACGGTAAACGTAACAATATTACTCTGTTTATAGATATAATAATTCTCTGCATCTACATATGCATAATATTTTCCTGCAGGGAGATTACTTATACTGCATTCAGTCGACTTCAAATTCCACTGTGAATATTCTTTACCGGTATACAATTCATCTTTAAATATTCGTAAATTATAGTCTGATGCTCCATAGGATCTTGTCCACGAAAACTTATTTTCACCAGAATTCGAATCAAAAGCTACTGTCAACTTCGGTCCAGTTAATTGTACATCATAATCTTTATATACACTCCATATCTGTGATGATGAATCATTCCACTTCTGAATCTGAATAGTATTTCCGTCAGCACTACTTGAATCTTTATTATGCATAACCCATTTTACATCAGGATAGTGTTTTGACAAAAATACATAACCGCCATCTTTAGGTACTAAGAACCATTGCTGATAATAACCGCCCCAAAACTCTCCTTGAGCAGTTATTTGTTTTCCTGCTTCGCGAATACCATCTGTCATCTCTAAAGCTTTTCCATCAAAGCATGAACTGATAATATAAGATCCATCACTCTGTCTTTTAAATCTCCACACTTGACGTGATGTTCCATTTTCATTTTTCAAGTAGATCTTGTCATTTTCCGCTACTTTAGATATTGGCTTCCAATGTTCTTTACTAAGAATAGTAGCATAAAAATCCTCGCCAAGATTCGCATAATTCGTTAAATGAATAAAATCAGGTCGAATAAAACACTTAACTTGATTCCAAGGATAAGTGTTCAATTCTGCAACACGATTCTTATTAGAATCTTGGTCAACTATTTCTATACTTGACCCTTTAATTGCCACAACAATACCAACATGCCCATATTTTAGTATATAATTATATTGATACCCGCCATACTCCCATACAGCTATATCACCTTGTTGTGGAGTGGCTCCATCTGATACATAAAATCTTTGCCAACCATTAGGTATTGGTGTATCATAGACATAACTTCCAGCATCCCCAATAATATTTTTAGCTTCACTATCGCTCATTCCACCAACAACATGGAAATACATTTTAGCTAGATCCACGCAATCAGCACCAACACCTTTCCCATCATAATTATTCCATGTACCAATTAAACTTCTCGCCCATTCAACAGCAGCATCCCTAGAATATCCATTTGTGCCAGCTTTAACTATCCTTTCACCAAACATAGTAAGCATAGTAATTCCTATAATAACACCTACCATCAATACAAAAGCTATTAATCTTTTCATAATGCCTCCATGGTCAAATAAATCCACTCATTTAACTGTAAATGTAACGACTCCGTACATTATCGGAACCACAGTTGTTTCACCAACATTTAACCCTAATTCATAAACCGAGAGCACATAGGTGCCGGGAGTCATCTTTACAATATCTCCGTTTTCCAGCTTTACAGCATCATAAAATGTATTGGACGCCGGGTCAAAAGTAGGTAAATCGGATAATTCCACTAAACGTCCGTCTCTTGCAACAGTGAACACCCGTTTAGGGAACTCTGTTTTATCTCCAAGCTCAGGGGAGTATTTTTCTGCTTTAGGTGCTGTTTCTGAGAACTTCACAGGTGCTCCTGCTGTCCTGAATCCGTGTATAGTTACTCCTTCAAGCCACAGGCTAACACCATTACCGGTCGGTTCAGTTATACCTGTGGTATCTAAAAGGGTTCTGTTTATAGCCGGTCGATATCTTTTTGCTTCACTCTCACAGCCAACTTCAATAACCGCTATCCTAGCCAGTTCATCCGAACCGGCATTATATACCATTTTAAGTCTTAATGTACCTTCTCCTAAAACATCCGATGCATTGAGTCTGAATGTATCACCTGTGAAAACAATACTTGGTCCATCATATGTTACCGTTCCCGGCTGTATGCTTTCCACACTTACCGGAAGACCTTTAATTTCATTCCCATATTGGTCAAGTATTCTTACATCTATATCCAGATTGTCTTGCTCATAAGCAGTGTTTATCGTTCCTGCACCGAACCCCTGAACAGATTTATTAACAAATACATCCATCCTTGCAGGTACAGGCTCTACCGGCCACTCCTTCTGTTCCGGTTCACTTTCGTTTCCTCCTTCCGGTACATCTGACTCTATACCGGTAAAGTATTTAGCCTCATCTGTAACTTGATACATAATTCCGTTATTATCAATCCAGTTATATGTAACTTTTACAAGACAAGCCTTATCATCCTCACCTATTAAGATCTTATCTCCTTCTATGTATGCAAAAGGATTGCTCCCCGGATATTTTATCTCAAATGTAAGATATCCCGCGAGAGTTTCTCCTAAAGCACTTGTTATATCTACCCCATTTGCATCAAGAAGTTTGTATGATATGGGAGTAACCTGTCCTGTCACAATTTGGGTTTTATCAACTATTATTGCAAAAACAGAATCATCTTTCACCGTGACCGCTTTAAAACTTCCGACATCTTTCCCATTAAAATCTATATTATACTCTCGTCCTTGATAAAAGTTTGAAGCAAATCTCAACAATACTGTTTCTTTTTCTATCGTAATCTCTACAACCGGAGCATCATTGACCTTCACACCGGGCACTATATAGTAGAATATATCAAAATCATGGACAGCGAGGTTTTCTTCTTCAACATTTCTGTCAAAGACCACATTAACAGAATCAAGAGCTGTCTGGTACACTTCCTTTACTATGGGAGCAGTCGTAGAACTTCTCTTTACTACTATTTCTTTTTGTATGATCAGTTGCTCTTTTCCCTCTGATGTCCTACCATACAGTGACAGGATACTCTTTCCGTTATTTTTACATGTAAACTTAAGTTTTCCGCCATTAAGTTCCCCAATAGCTATCACATTTTCGTCACTGCTCTTTATTATATACTCCGTAAAATCCACGACATTAAGACTGCCATCAAGTCCGTCATACTTTGTTCCGTCTATGTTTGTACAAGGCACTGCAACCTGAATGACATTAGCCTCCGGAGCATCCATAGTACATTCCGCGTTTTTCAGTAATGTGTTTATTGAGCCGTCGTCCTTGATAAGGCTCTCCGCATCCGCTGTAGTTATGGTCATTTCGGCATTTTTTGTATTATTATATACATATTTCTCTGTCAGTTCAGATAATAACGGATTAGGCACCGGGAATACCTGAACCTGGATGGCTCCTATCACCACCATCTGGTAATCGCTCATAACTCCATAAACAATGATAGCAGTACTGCCTGCTTTATTGAGAAGTAAACGTGCCCTGTCACCATTACGATCAAGCATCACTATCGACTCATTCGCACTCTTAAGCTCATATCCGATATATTTTTTAGTATCGGGATATGATGCCATATTGAGCTCAGAACTATATCCAAGGGAATCTATGATAGTTTCACCATTTCTATAATATGGGATAGCAACCTGAAGAACAGCGTCCGAAGTATCCAATGTCAAAGGATCCAAAGGTTTGATATCCATGTAATTCCTATGATCCGGTGTTACAAAGTCTGCATCCGTGTCATGAGTAATGACACCTCTGACTCCATTTATTTGCCAAGGTTCTTCAGGAACAACTGTTACAACTCCCCGGCCTTCAACACTTTTTATAACTCCATTTTTATCATACCACGTATAACCTACCTTAATGGTGTATGTTTTGTTGGGAGTGCTGCAATATATTCTGGGAGTATTTCCTGATATAATATATGTATCAAAGTCAGTCGACTCTATCTCTGAAGATATTGTTCCCAAAAGCTTATCTCCCAACATTGCAGTAATATCTATGCCATTCTCATCAAGCAGACTGTATGATAACACCGTTTCTCTGCCCGCGGTCACATACTGTGTCGGAATGATGATAGCTTTTACCGAATTTTCATCAACCGTAACAGACATAAAGCTGCCAACATCTTTTCCATCATATTCCACAAAAACCTCAACGCCCTGAGGCATTAACGAATCAAGCATTACTATTACTTCATTCACATTGACTGAATCGATTGCAGTTCTTGCCACATTAAGAGGCTGTTTGATCCCCTCTGCCATATAATAGGCGGTAATCCTGCCATATGCAGATGCATTAACAGAGGCGTCAAATATAACCTTAATTTTATCAAGGCTTGACATCATAACAGCTAAAGGGGCAGGGTCAACTGCCTTGGCCCTAAGTTCAACGTCCCAGCCGCCTGCCAGATAACGCCTTAACATGGTAACATCCTTAGCATTAATCTCACCATCCCCGTTTATATCTGCATCTTCTTCATTAACTATTACGCCCCAGCCTCCTGCAAGGTGACGTCTGAGCATAGTTACATCCTTAGCATTTATCTCTCCGTCTCCATTTATATCACCTACAGTCACCGCAGTATTAGAATCGGGTGTTCCGGATGCGGCAGCCTTAACTATTAACCCCAATCCTGAAGTCATATTTGCTACCAAGATCAGACATAATAACAGTCCGACCAATGTTTTACTGAGATTCTTCATAAGTTATGATCCTCCTATTCTTCATATTTCCCTATTTAACCTTACTGTACGTGATACTTGCATTAGGGAATTTGGTCCTCAATTTTTGTATCTCTTCTTCGGGTACGCTTGTCTGAACCAGTTCCAGCATCCATAACTCAGGCAGGTTTTCCAGGCAAGATACTGATGATAAATCCCGGTTGAACGACAGGGATATAAATCCAAGTTCTTTCAATACCTCCAGGGGCTTAATATCTGTAATCCCGTTATTATATGCAACAAAAGTTTTCAATTTCCCGAGTGATTTCATCGGAGTCAGATCACTGACCTTATTATCAATGATATTCAGGTAAGTCAATTCCGATAGATTTTCAACAAACGAAATATCCTCTAATCCATCATTTACTAAACTTAAACTTGTAAGCCCTTCCAATTCGCCAATAAAAGCTATATTGGTTAATGTAGCGTCACTAAATGCCAATCTGGTAAGTTTGGTCAATCCTTTTATAGGTGTGAGATCGATTGCTTTACCCTTTGCATTCATGTTGATATCTTGCAATAAAGGAAGATTTTCACATATTTCTTTTAATGTACCATTATTGTCTATATCTACACCTAATGAAATCAGCCTGTCGCTTAATTCATATATCGGAGCAATATCTTTTATTGCAGTATTATTTATACTCAATGAATTAAGCCGTTCTAAACTATCGATCCCATCCAGTGAAGTCACACCGGTACCACTGATATGTAGCCCATACAAACTCGTCAAACCCATAAATGGAGTGATATCTGTTAACTGAGTACAGTCATGCACATCCAAAGTATTTAACTGATCCAAATATGAAATCACATCAAAATCTGTTATTTGTGTACATCCTGTTAATACCAACATCTTAAGATTATAAAGCTCCTTTATCGGACTGATATCTTCAATTCCCGTATGCTGAAGCATTAATGTATTGAGATTTTTCAACTTAGAAAGCTCCGAAAAATCTTTTATCTCGTAATTACCTCTTATATTTAAGTCTCTTAAATTAACTAACTCTCCAAGTCCAGTAAGATCTTTAACCGTAGCGTCTATATCTGTTTCTAAATATTTCAGTCCATATACATCAGAACGCCACAACACATTCTCTTCCTTTAGAGTCTTTCCGGAGTTAATAACAGCATTAACTATTTTCTGTCTTAAAACATCATCCTTAACCTCTATTATTTCATCAATTCCACCGTCTTCAATATACTGTTCCCAAGAATCATCATCTACTATGACAGGATTCCCTTGTATCGGATCATCTGTTGCACGACTCACACATATATTAGCATTTGGTAAAGCAGTTCTTAAAAGCTGCTCCTCTTCTTCAGTAACCGATGTCGAATCAAGATCAAGCATCCATAAGTTGATCAAGCCTGATAATATCGAAACCGATTCTAATTTATCATTATTCTGAAGAGAAAGAAACTCTAATTCCCTAAGTTCCTTTAACGGACTAACATCAGTAATATCATTATAATCAGCAACAAATGTAGTTAACTTTGTCAATGAACTGACAGGTGTAATATCCGTCACCTTATTATCCCATATATTTAAATAAGTAAGATTTGTTAGGTTTTTTACGAATGATATATCTTCAAGGATACCCTCGCATAAACTTATACTTGTAAGGCCGGTTAATTCTCCTATGATATTGACATTTTCGATAATTGCATTACTTATTGAAAGCCTATCAAGAAGCATCAGTTTTTTCAGTGGTTCAATATCGATTTCTTCACCTCCGGCATTGATTTCCAGTGAAGTTAGTTTCGGTAAACGTTCACAAATATCTGTAAGTATGGAGCTATCAGCATCTATCCCCAAATATGTTAATCCCGCAATACCATAAATTGCTGATATATCGTTAATACGAGTCCCTTCAATGGATAATGTTGTCAGTTTTTTCAAATTTTCAATACCGGATAAAGAACTAACCTCTGTATCATTCATATAAAGAGATTCCAAGTCGGATAATTCATAAACCGGCTTCACATCCTTGATCTGCCGACATCTGGAAATTTCCAAAAACTTCAGGTTTGACAGTTCAGATAACGCATCTATATTTTTTAAATTTTTGCTGCCATGTATATCTAAATAGCGCAATTTTTTAAGATTCTTAAGAGGTTCCACATCAGAAATCTGCGTATTCTGAACAAATAAATCTTGTAATCCGGTCAATGTGGCAAGTTCTGAGATATCACTGATCTCCATTGAATAGATATTCAGACTTCTAAGGTTTACCAGTTCTCCCAATCCTGTAATATCTGTGATTCCATCTCCTATATCACCTATCCATGTTAGTTCATATACATCTGATCTCCACAATTTGCCTTCTTCCTTCAAGGCTTTACCTGATGAAAGGACAAACTGAGTTATCTGATTTTTCAGGTTTATATCAGGAAAGAATATCTCTTCATCCGTTCCACCTGCTTCTACGTATTCTTCCCAGGTATCATATATCACATTATTACTGCTTGTTTTCTCTCTTAGTTCTACTCCCCAGCCACCTGCCAGATATCGTCTGAGCATAGTAACGTCCTTGGCATTGACCTCACCATCTCCATTTATATCTGCATCCTCTTCGTTAACGTTGACATTCCAGCCTCCTGCAAGGTACCGTCTGAGCATAGTTACATCCTTGGCATCTATTTTTCCATCATCATTAACGTCACCATACCAGACATCTGCCGTTTCATCAGCTTTTGCTGATTGTACTGGCAGGCATCCGACTGCCATCATCACGCATAGAAATAAACATAAAAAAACAGTAAGCTTTGATCTTTTATTCATACAAACCTGTCTCCTTTCGTATAAATACGAATATTGTTCACTAATATATGAATATTTTATCACCAAAGCTTACTATAGTCAATTTCTATTTGTGTGCAAATATATCTAAAGAACCTTCTCTCTGTCACACTTCCTCATTTCGTCGGATCTTGAAAAAACTACTCAATTCAATACTACTCCCCAACCGCCTGCCAGATATCGTCTGAGCATGGTGACATCCTTGGGCGTAATGTCTCCATCCCCATCAATATCAGCATCTTCAACTGCCACTTTCACATTCCAGCCCTTAGCCAAGTAACGACGGAGCAAAGTTACATCCTTAGGAGTTATATCCCCGTCACCATCCACATCTCCAATTGTATCGTTAGATTGTCCTGTTTGGATGTCGTATTCCTTCACTTGAGTTTTAAATTCCGGGTTAGAAAATTTTGCTACATACTCTCTAAACTTAGTTCCATCTTCTTTATACTTTATACTATATTCTGCTCTTACCATCTCAGTTTCCACATGTGCAGCATCAATTAAGCAAAATCTTGTAGCTGTAACAAAAATCTGTTCATCTTCTTCAGTCCATAAATATGTGACTTCGCTCCAATCATGCCCTAAAAGCGGGGTCTCTATCGCCAAAGTCTGTATCTCAAACGCAGGGTTTGCAAACGGTAGTGAATAAAAAAGCTTTTCACCCTTTACTTCACATGTTGCGTCAGATACCAGCACCATATACGTATCTACAACCTCTACCTCTTTTATATTTGCATTTAAACTGCATATTCGTGTAGCTCTGACTTTAGTATTATCATCTACCCATTCATAAAATGGTTCTTGCCAATATAAATCTAAACCATCCTCTTTTTCTATAAATCCTTTATACCGATCTCCCTTAAATGATACTCGAACAATTATCTTGCTTTTTTCAGCATCTAAAGAAGCACCTACATCATAATTGTCAGCAGAAATCAAATCTCCATTTTCATCAATCAGCTCAATATCAACCGAATAACCGTCTTTCGTTTCTTTAATACTGTTCACGATAATATCCTTAGCATATGGAATAATTTCAGATATTCTTTTTTCATTACACTCTATACACCGATAATACACGATACCATCCCTTGATTTTCCCGTATCACAAACTGACGGACTGGTTTTCTTTTTTTCATATATATGTTCTTCAGTTTTAAAACTCATTTCAACTGATTTTCTTATACTAACCGGATCACCAAATCTTTCCAATCCTTCTCTTCTGTAATCGCAAAGATATTCTTTTCCGTCTGCATTAATAACCACCCCCGATATAGCACCGGTTACATATTTTTTATGAAAACTATTATCATAAATAATACATTGATACCCCAATGTATCATTTTCATAGGAAACTGCAAACCCGGAGTTCATCTTTAAGACACCCAATATACTTGAATTCATAATAATTTCGTTTGTACTTACAGGTTCAAAATCCTTGTTGAAAATATACGTTACTATATTGCCGTTTTCCTCTCCGATTGCCAAATATCCATCATCATACTCCGCAAAATAGAACAAATCCGTCTCATCAAGAATATTAATTTTCTTTATCAATTCTCTTTCATCCGTATAAACATTCACTTTTTGTCCGATGCGATATGTGTCCCACTCTTGAATAACAATGAACTGGTCAAGAGGAAAAATCTTGTCATCATGATTCGCCATATTTTTATATATGCACGTATCTGTGTCCAAAATATAACCACTTGTATTTGATACTTTATTTCGATTGGCAAAGAATTTCACTTGTGTATCCCAACCATAACTTCCGTCAATCTCTTTTTTCATCAATATATCGAAATTCTTATCGAAAACAAATATATAATGCTTCTGTACATCAAAATCTCTAACCTCATCACAGAAAAGATAGTAATTTCCGTTATCTGATTTTCCACAATACTGACACTCATAATAATCACCACGGTTTACCGGAAACTCCGGTTGTTCTTCTATTATTACCTTTTCAGATAGTAACTGGCACGAATCAATATCCAGTTTACATATTTCCAACCCTAAGCTTTTCTTATTAGCAAATACTATAAAACTGTCCCCATCACTTATAATATTTCTTGAATATTTAAATATCTCACTATTGCTGAAACTAATTCTGTCCCCCCATATACTGTCTGATACTGTACGAATACCATCAACAATTATTTCACCGGTTATTTTATCAAACGAAGTCAAAAACATGCCTTCCGGAAAGACCAACTCATAGTCTGTATTCCCCTCCAAAACCCCATTATACACTACTTGGATTGCATTATGACATGTCACCCCTGTATCTACGGGCTGAATAATCACTTCGACTTCTCCTACATAGGTGTGATCATCTTTTTTTCTTATATATGCTTTTTTATCACTACCATTTAAATAAAAATCATAGTTTCCTCTAAAGTAAACCTTAAATGAATCTGTTAAGGTACCTGCAAGGTCAATCGTTGTATTATTTAAGATATTATATGCCGTAAAAGAAAGATTCTCTGTCTTTGATGCCGGTTCCGCATCATAAAAAATTTTAAAGTTTGCTTTATTACAATCGTCCTCTATTCTTATATCAACAACATTCAGACCACTAAAATCACCTTTATCACTATATTTAAGACTATCTGAATATTTAGTCGTTGAAGGTGTCGTATACGGTGTGAAGCTATCTCCGGTATAGTAATTACAGTCAGGTAACCCTATTACATCTCCATATCTGCTATAATAGGTCGTACTATAGTTGCGAGGTCGTTTCTGCTTACTTCCATGCATCAGATAGGTGTCTTTGTCAACAGTTGTAATCAGATTGCAAGCATCTCCATAAGAATTATTGTTAAGTGCAAATCCCGTCCCGTCAAGTTTAGAATACACATGAAAGATCCTTAAATATGGTCTAGTATCATCTTCGTATTCCAAGCCCAATTCATAACTGTTATCTTTTATATCTTCATACTGAATAAGGTAATACTCCCCAAAAGGAGAAGGTTCATCGTCATCTAAAAAAACAACTGCACAATCTCCCGTAGAAGCAAACCCTCTTAATTCAATCTCAGCTCTATCTCCCTTTTTCACTATATAAATATTATCTTCATCCAGCCAACCAAGCAGCATTTTAAAAAATGCATTAAAATCTCCTGTCGATCCGGCCATCATATCTGTAACCAAACTATTTGGAAGACCCCCAAGATGATAATCATATAGATCCGGAAGTCCTAACAGGTGCCCAAATTCGTGGATAATTGTGGTGGCATCCGTTAAACTTTTTTCTTGGCATTGAACATAGGAAAAATCATCCCAATATGTACACTTATCATACCACTGTGAACTCCATGCTCCCGTTTCTCCCGCATATATGATGCATAGCGCATCATATGCTCCGTTATCATCAATATCGTATCGATCATTTTTCTTCGCATATTCATCAATACCTCCCATAACTTCCTGCATCAGTTCATCATATTCGTTTATTTCGGTTTCCTGAATATCAGTATACTCATCTCTTGTTTTCCCCAAATGTATTTCTAAGATATCTTCTTCTTCACCTGAAAAATATAATTTTCCATACGACGACCGCTTATACCATGCACTCAGACTTTCTTTAGGGAAATTATCCGAATTGCACTCCTCTGCTTCCCCAAAGAACAATCTATATACATATTCTCTGTTAAAGCCTTCATCAAATTTAGTGTCGGAAAAGTCTACCAAAACAATCAAAGGGTGCACTTCGCCTTTCGATACGCAGAATTTAATATTGCTATAACCACTAATCCAATTTCTCCGTTCAATCGCTGTAAATGCTGATTTATCCACTACCTCTTCTGCTCTCATTATGTTTTCCGGCAACAGACAAATTGCCAACACTATACACAATATGAAACATATAACTCCATATGATATTTCCTTAAAGCTTAATCTTTTATACATTTAATCGTTCTCCTAAAAATATTTAATATTATATTTGTTTTAAGTAACAAAATCTCAGTATATAACTACTTTTGTATCTACATTCCCATTAGAATATGTTGTCGTCATGGTATATCCTGTCCAATCGTCATAATACTCATATGTTTCTACATAACCATCTTTATTGTCAGATGTCCCGTCATTATACTCAACTCTGATAATATTATTAAGTTGAACCGTCGACGCATATTCCTTAATAATAGTCTTCCCATTAGTATATAGTGTTTTTTCTATTTTTATGCATCCATCCGAAGAGTATACGATAATATATATTTCTCCATTGGTATACGTTTTTATTATTTCTTTACTCCCATCATCATAATAGTAATAATTGCGTACATAACCGTTACTATTCGCCTCTGTGCCATCATGGTATTCCTGTTTAATCGTTATATAATCTTCAGAGTATTCTTCAATATAATAGGCTCCAGTTTCAACATCTGCAGCATTATTATATTTTTTTGCAAAAACATTACCATTTGAATAGTAATAATATATTACAAATGTTCCATCTGAATTAATCCTGTTTGTTACTATCATCACATCATCTTGATACTCATACGTCTCCACATAACCATTCTTATTATCAGCTCGACCATCATTATACTCTGTTTTGATTAGCTTCCGGTTTTCTGAATACTCATTTATTCTATATGAACCGGTGGTAAATGTAGTTATATTCACATGTTCTTTTCCTGATGGATAATACTCCGATATTTCAGAATCTCCATTCCTATATATTTTCGTTATTTTCTCTTTATAGTAATTTTCTTCATTATAATATACTGTTTTTGTCCAACTATCTCTATCCCTACTATCACTCTTATAATCTGTATGAACTGTCTTTATCACATCGCCAAAATCATTATATTCATACTGTTCCAGTATTTCTGTAGTATAATCATACTTTTCCACCATATGTCTTTTATCATCATATGCATAATCAACATGCCCATCTTTAATTCTAGGTCCGGAACTTAAACTGTTATCAATAATTCCCCCTTTTGTCAGCAAACCAGATTCGTAAACCAGATCAGCATCGCCTAGTTTTACGACTATGCCATTTTCATCAAATATAATATCTTTTCCGCTATAATCATAATTATAATGCGGTATATTTGTCTCATAATAAACCCCATCCGCTTTAGGCACTTGATCTAAATCCCGTGTTGAACGTGCTCCATATTTAACATGATCGCTAAAACCTTGTTCGTTCCGAAGACATTCAATTGTATTATATGAATAAGCTTCATAATTTCCATTCCAAGTAGCATCAATATTGTACCAATGACCATCATCCATTTTTACCATATTCCAAGCATGCCCTAAATTATTAGGATATACCGTATTCGGACTTGAAACAAGTATACATTCCACATTTAACCGATCCATAAACGCTTTAAACAACTCTGCTTGTCCTTGACATACCCCGTGTCTGTTTCTGATAGTATACTCATAGCTATATTCTTGAGGATCACCTATTAATCCAGATTGTATATTTAATGCCATCCAGTTGTATGCTTTTAATACTTTTGCCTGTAAACTATCCTCTTTACATATATTCATTTCAGATAAGGCCTCATCAAGCAGTCTATCTGTCTCTTCATAAAATAATTTATCCTTTTCTTCTTTTGAACAATCTACAATTGGCAACTCTACTCCCCAGCCTTTCGCCAGGTAACGTCTGAGCATAGTTACGTCCTTGGCATTGATCTCCCCATCTCCATTTATATCTGCATCTTCTTCATTTATAATTACGCCCCAACCACCTGCAAGATGACGTCTGAGCATAGTTACGTCCTTGGCGTTTATCTCGCTGTCTCCGTTTATATCCCCGGCAGTTTCAACTATACCATAATCATTAGTACCGCTAGCATCAGCAGCTTTTACCGGTTTCGAATCAAAAACGACTGACGGTAATGTTCCAAATCCCAGCGTGATGCCAAGTAAAATCGCTGCACTTCTTATTATAAAGCTTCTCTTCGTCATTTAGTTTCTCCCTTTTGTTAATGTAAACTTTATAACTGCTACTGTTTTTGATTTTATTCTCATATCTATGATTTATATTCATGTATTCGTGAATATTTTAGCATAAATACCTACTGGCGTCAATGAATTTGGCTACAGAATTATTATCAAAAAACATTGAATTATCTTATTCTACATACAGCCCAGTTTTCAGCATTGTATCGCCGCCAAATATTTTTTTTATTTTTCGTGGCGTATATGATTCCTGTGCTTCTCATTT
>Ga0310691_10004057_pt1 | contig 16789 bp, 30 predicted proteins | sample 176DNAGHGlowgp2_FD_203887 | JGI IMG/M metagenome (GOLD analysis project Ga0310691, IMG submission 203887) | Sheep rumen microbial communities from Palmerston North, Manawatu-Wanganui, New Zealand - 1766 DNA GHGlow gp2 (v2) (version 2) | ecosystem: Host-associated > Mammals > Digestive system >...
GTCCGGGAACCCCTGTAGCGGGGTGCATTCAAGTACGGTGAGTCTGCGGACCACGTTTTTTGCGGCGGAGCATTCCATGATCGCCTGTGCGTCGTGCATCATGTCCAACGGGTTCCCGATTTCGGTCATGTTAATGTTGTTCGTCTGCCCGTTGCCGATGCAGATGGCGGTATAATCCGTAATCCGGTTCTGATGGTCGCCGGTAATCGTCGGAACCGTTTCACCATCTCCATTCCCCCGAGCATCGAAAACAATCGGAATATTTCTTCCGGGTGCGCAAGTCAGGACAGGCGACAGATTCTCGCACAGTTCCATACTGTAAGACCTCGCTCCGGTATAACTTCGGAATGCAAGAACGGGAGCGGGAGAAATCACCCCCGTCGTAAATCCCGGTCGCGTACCGTTGCATATCGTCGTGCTTGTATCCTCGTATACCCTTACGTTCTCAGGTCGGAATCCGAGCGGGAAGCCCCACACTGCGCTTCGAGCGTCTTCCGCAGAATTTCCGGAAGCTCCTTCCCCCTCCGTTCCGCTCTTCTCAGCATTCCCAAACAAGCCTTCGTCGAAAGATTGTACTTCAGATCCGGGTTCCGCTCCAGAATGTCCGACAAACGGGACTTTACCGGAACCATCGGCTTCTCCCCATAGATAATCGAACACAATCTCCGGGGCGGTGTATCCGTCGAAGTCCGCAAGAACGCATACCCGTCGGCGTCTCTGCGGTACGCCCCAAAACTGTGCGTCGTGGGTCCTCCAACAGATCGAATAGCCAGATCCGATAATAGTTCCGGCAATTGACCATCGCCCCCCCTCATATCGAGGTATAACAGCGGTTGGGTCTCTGACCCTTGCCATTTCCTCCAACACGGTTCTGAAGTCCTCTCCTCCGTTGGAAGAGAAGATTCCGAAGACATTTTCGAGAAGACCGTACCGGGGGAGGTGTCTCCGAACATCGTCAGTTGTATGATTTCCACCGGCATTCCTCATCTCCTTTATGATCCGGATCGCCTCAAAGAAAAGACCAGAGCGCGTCGTTTCGTCATCTCCGTTCTCTTCGTGCTTGATTCCTTTCCTTCCGCCAGCAACGCTGACATCCTGTTACTGGCAGGGACTTCCAAAGCAGACAACCTCGACAGGCTCCAGCTTTGCACCCTGCATCTTGCATACGTCCCCGTAATGTTTCATCATTTCACCTCTTTTCCCTTTCAAACGCCCCGTCCCTCCACAGCCGGAACACATCATCACTCGGCACAAGCAGCCGTTCCATTTCCGCAACTATTTCAATCACCCCTACCTCATCGTGAAGAAAGATCCGGTCTCCAAAGTCCCAATGTCGCCTCCACGCATCGTTGAGCAACCCCATCTGGAGCGTGTGGATCTCCTTCTTCTTCGTCAGTTGGTTAATCGCAAATGCGCTTTCCTTCCAGTCCTCATAAACCCGCTTCCTGTTCCCCAGAGCGCACCATACGTCGGTGTAAAAATGTATCTCCCGCGCCATCTATTCCTCGCCTCTCATTCCCGCTATCACCTTCAGCTCCGCGTGGACTTCTTCATAATAGTTGTGCGCCTTGTCAAGAAGTCTCTGCGCTTCGTTCAGCCTCTTTTCCGCTTCTTCATAATATTCCTTTGCTTCCTGAAAATAATCACGCACCTCCTTCTTGTCCTTGACATACCCGCAGAAGAACCCGGTCCCGAAAATCATCACAGCAAGGAACGCAAGCAATACATAGTCAATCCAGATCATTCGCCGCCTCCTCGAAACATCTTCTTCATCTTTGATCCGCAATGCCAGCAGTACGGAACCTCCGCGCTTGGACTTTGCTCGTCCGCATAATCGCATACAGAGCAACGGTATATTTTGTTACTTCTGACATTCGGCGTTTCATCCTGCTCCAACCAAACGCCCGGCATCCTCTTACCCTCTACATCGGCGGCTGGGATGGCATTGATCCGTTTGACTTCCTCGCACGGTTCTCCCAGCTGTCCGCAAACCTCGGTCCCATCGCAATTCCCGCAAAACGCTGAAACCGCATCGCCCCGCAGGATGTAATCGTTATTCGGCATCGCTGTCTCCTTCCCACTTCGTGTCCCGCATCAGATCCTTCAGTAGGGCGAGAGCGTCACCAGCAATCCGTTCCATGACACAATCTGCGGGGCTTTCGTTTATATCGTCATAATAGTACGGGCATTCCGGGCCGCACATATTCTCACGGCAGTATCGCAACGCAAATATCACCTTCTCGCGCTTCTCGGCATCAGTCACTCCCGTCCCCCCTTTTCCAGTGCGTCCGAAGAATCACACGATAGTTTTCTTCAACAAATTGTTCGATATACCGGATCATTTCGTCGTCCTCCGGAAAGAACGGGTCCTTCCCCATTCTCCCGAACACGTTCATCATGAACTGCCCGAACCTCAGATCCGGGCATTGCTCCCAGGCGTCCGCCAGCCGATCGCAGAACGCCCGGATTCGTTTCTTATCCCGCATTATGTCCTCCATCCTTTGATCTGCTCTTTATCCCACCTGACGTTCAGAATCTTCACAGCTTGTTCAACGTCCAGATCTTTCAATCCGCCATCCTTTTCGTAAAACTCCGTCTTGACAACTCTCCCCTTGAGCGGAGACCAATCCGAATAATCGAACCATTCATCATCGAGAATCACGAAACTCTCAATCTCCTCCCCTCGCCAGTTACCGCGAGCCCATTCATCAAGCCAGAGCATCACTTCATACCCCCGCTTTTCCGGATCCACGTCATAGTCAATCATCCCGGCGATTCTCAGCCCATACCCGGCCAGCTTGCCATCAAGGTAGGTTCCGAGTTCGTCGTGACAGACCCAACTGTTTTTCCATGAGGATATGAGCCAGATCTCCGCGCCTGTAAACGCTACAATCCGCGCCAACCGCTTTACAAGCCGATCTTCGATTCCCACAAGACCAAGAATGCGCTCCCGGGTGCCCCAGCAATTCAGCACCCCGTCCACATCAAGTAAGATAACCTTCATCTTTCCTCCTCAAACGGCCTTTTTTGTTATTCAAATAATCACAATATTTTTCACAATCGGATAAGTTCATAAAGACTGCATGAAAAGGAGTTATCTTCTCCAAATCATCAGGAAGTTCGGAATATACCGTGCCACAATAATCATAACTGTCCCAATCTCCGTCCTCTTTTCGCGTAAAATACCGCGTTGAAACCTGACCTGAAGAACGCACATAAAATCTAAATAACGCTTCTTCGCTCGGAGCATAAGTCACTTTACGAGCGGCGCAAATACAATCTTCGGACATTTTTCTCCCCATAGGAGAAGTGAAATAAATTCTTCTGTTTTCGTCACATTTATCGCATTTTGGCCCCACCTCAGTATTTGCCAATGGCCTATAAGCCATAAAAGCCAAACTTTCCAACAACTCATTGATTTTTTTGCTTTCAAGCTCTTTTCTTACACGCTCTTTTTCTCTTTTCAGTTCGCATATAGCCTCTTCGTGATACCTCTTAACGTCCTCCCATTTTTCTTTTACATCTCTAAGTTCCGCATTTTCCTTTTCAAGGCGTTCTATCTTTTCCTTGATTTCTTGTTTTACATTCTCACGAATTGAATCTTTGAACCCATCCATCAAAATGTCGAATTCAGACGGTTCGTAATAATCTTCCCACATTATTCTGCCTCCTCAAACTTCCCGCAAGCGGGATTCTTTAACCGTATATCCGATGCCGCCGAATGCCCGTGACCCGGGAAGAACTTCAGCCACAGCTCACACTTGTACCATACGCGAGACTGCCTGTACCCGTAGCAGTGGACGCACTCCCCGCACGTCCGCCCTTCCGTAACCCCGTACATCTCCTGCATCGTCAGCGTTTTCCGTTTGCCTCTTGGCGGATCCGGAACTTCAACCTCATTGCCGAACATATCAAGGTTTTTCATCACCACGCCACCCATAAGTGTTCTTTCGGAATCGTGTTCCACCCCCAACAGTTATCCGGATCCGTTGTTTGGTCGATATAATCCCGCAAGCTCGTCAACGCCTCCAGAGCGGAACTTACCGTCCCCCATCCATTCGGGCTGTTGTACTTCTTATACCGCGCCGGATACCCGGACAACTCCGCAATCCCGCGACAGATCTTGTCGTACACATTGCTGACCCTATACCACTCTCCCTGGGTGTAGTCCCAATCCATACAGGCAACGAACATATCCCGCAAGTTGTACGTCGGTTCGGACCGCTCCGGCTGTCCAATCACCGCGATAATGTCCGTCCCCTCGACCTTCACGCCGATCCTCAGATCGTAGCTCATCACACCACCCCCTCCTTCTTCGCCAGATATTCCGCTCTCCTGTCCTGCGCGATTTTGACGGCGTGTTCCTGATCCCTCGCAAAAACATAAGCCGTAAAATCACCCCTGTCACCATATTCAAACTCTTTATTTTCGTAATCATTCTCACAGACCTCAACGCCATCGTCTGTAATTTCAACACAATACATGATTCTAACATCTTCTAGACGCTCGTTCAAATCATATTCTTCAATCCACGCTTTATGGCGGTCATTATCGGTATATGCTCTGCATAGTTTTTCAGCCATGTTCTTATCCGAAGCTACCGCACAGATGTGATAATCCGAATACGCACCTTTGGTAATGATATATACCTTCTTTGGTTCGCTCATTCTCCTTCCTCCTTTCTCCTGTGCGCGAACATCTCCATGATCTCCGGATTGTCCCTCCGGTTCCCGACCACCTCCGCGTCCAGCCGTCCATTCCGATACCACCTGCGGAGGATCGTCCAGTCGGAAACGTAATCCCCGCAGACGAAGCACCCCTCCACGAACTGCACCGGCTCCATCAGCACATCTTCATAGCAGTCCGCGCCGGTCATCTCGCGGACTTTCAAAATGTCGCCGTCGTAAACTTCAACACCGTTTCGATCAATAAAACCCGTCCAGAGTTCACACACCGCATTCCCTATCGGTTTATTGTTCTCATCGAGGCGAAAAAACCTCCGCACCTTTAGTTCCATGTCCCCTCCTTGAACGTGCTGAAATATACGGAATCGATCGCATAAAGCGGCTCCGCCCATGCCGGGAATCCGTACAGTTGGAAGAAACAGCAATTGTACCGAGGACCTTCCACAAACCGTTCCAGACACAACGCCTTGATTTCTTCCAGTGCGGTATAATCGTAATCCCAATCGTAAGCATATCCATATGTGGTATAGACTAACGCGCCGTTTTCAGCGACAGCAGATAGGGTTTCAAAGAGTGTCCGCCCGAAGTATTCACTGCTCCATAGGTTGAGGATTGAATCAATCCCGGCGTTCATACACTCTTCTGAAGCTCCCCAGAACTCCAAATACGTTATTCTGCTTAACAAGTCCAGTTCCACGCCGGTCATCGTGTGCCCGTCCCATCCGTAAATCGCGGATTCGACATTCCAATCTATCCCGCCCTGAGAGATTCCAACCGGCGGATGCGGCTCCGCTTTAACCATATTACCGGTCTCGGCAAAATGGTCTTCCACGTACCACTCAACCGCCATCGGCTCATCCGGGTTCCACCACTCCGGCATAAGGTTGTCCACGCCCTCCGTGTAGACCCTCAGAGCGGTGCTTCTCACCGGCACGTCCGTTTCCCCTCCGAGGAGCAAAACGCCGTTTAAACAGGCTGTAGCGCGTCCTACGCCGTCTTCCTCATTCACCGTGTCCGCCTTCATTTTTTTCGGAGAGTACCATCCCCCGGCACATTCGGCCAAATATCGGACGGCCGCAAGAAACAGCCACAACAGTAACCCGAACACCGCAAATACCGCGAGAACTTCCAGTATATCCCGCCAGACCGTGGGCTTATCGTTACGCTTCATTTCCGTATTCCTTCCAGTCGTATTCTTCCGCCGAAACGCAGGTCACATCATCGAAGTCCTCTTCCAGCACCTCGCCGCACTGCTGGATATGCCGCGCCAAATCCGCCTGTGCGCACTTGATCCGAAAGGTCCGGGTGATTCCCCCGCCGACCTTGAACACCAACTTATATTTCCGCTTAATCATATCTTCCTCCCATAGAAGACGGCGGAGCCTCCCTCGAAACCCCGCCGCCGAAAGTATTCTTATTTTAAAACTTAAAATCCACTTTCCCGAAATCCAGTTCCCCGAACGGGTCCAGAACCTTGCTGATCTCATCGAGATGATACCGGGCAATCATGCAGTCATACTTTGCGTTCTTCAATGCTTCTATGTCAACGTTATCCTTCATGACTTTCTGCCCGAACAGTTTCCCGACAACATAATGCGCCGCCAGCCGGTCACTCGGCTTGTCGTCCTTGTACCTCTTCACCGAAGCCGTCTTCGCGATATTCTTCCCGACGATGTACTTCGCCTCCGCCCCATCGTCCGTGATCTCGATAACGATGCGGCGTTTGGGACGTTTGGCATGATCTTCGGTGAATTCCAATGGATTTATCTCGGATTTGTTCGCGTTCCAATAGCATTTTCTCTCCGTTTTCACGATTGCTCCGCAATCTTCTGCATAGTAGTTCACTTCGTCCTTACCAACAAGCCATCCGTTTCCATCCGGAACTTCGATCAAATATAAATCGCTACATGATTTATACTCACCCACAACAATGCCATTCACCCATCCGCACGCAGCATAAACACTCACTTTGTCTCCAGCCTTAAACTTCCCCATCTTCTTCTCCTTCCTTCTTTTCACCGCGCGAAAGCTCGTCCAGAAACAGCTCCACACTTTCCATAATCGAATAGATCATGTCGCCTATCGTGTTGAAGTCGTCTCTCACACTGCTGAGATAGATCATATTGTCCATTCTGGTCGCGCCGTGCTCAACCATCTTTGAGTAATCATCCCGAACGTCGTTCAATTTAGAATGCAGGGTATCCGCCGCATTCAGAAGATACCCGCCGTAATCCTTTACAAAACGTCTTTTTTCAGTTTCCGTCATGTTCATCCTCCATTCCAACAAACAGCCCGTTTCCGAAGAGCTTTTTCAAATCCTCTTCAACGCTCCCCGTAATCCGATATGTGCCGGTTTCCCATTTCACAACTGTTCCCGCGTCGGTATGGAGCAATTCTGCCAGCTCGGAAACGCTGAACCCCGCTTCCATCCGCGCCGTTCTGACCCGATTTCCTTTCCAATTGTCCTCGGTTATAGCAATCGGCTCATCCGCAAGCTCCTCTACGGTCTCATCGATCTTTCGCGGAACCGGAATCGGCAGCAGAAACCGGACTTCGTTCTTGTGCTCTTCCGGGTTGTAATCTGCTCTCCGTTCCAGAAGCCCGGCCTTCGCGCAGTCAGAGAGAATATGGGCAACGGCGAACAATTTCGCGGCGGGATCCAGTTCTACCTTCTCCATCCACTGCCTTGTCGTCATCCATTCCTGCATGTAACCTTCCGGATTCCCAGTATATTCTTTCAGGATCCGAACCACACTGTCCTTCCCCGCATAATTCCCCACAAGAAGATAGGGATCAATTTTCGGCGGATCTTCCTTCGCCGCATTCGATTTCTCATCGGGTACAACAACCTCTGCCGCGTTGCCCTGTACAGTGATCTCCGCTTTCTTTATTGTCCCTTCGCTCAGATCGTTCAGATCCGCCCCTGTCGTAATTGCCCCGTTGGTCTGCGCCTCAACGAAATCCAGAATCCTCCGAAAAGCATCGAAGGAGATTTCCTTGAATCCCATGTTCCCCGAGACGGTCAAGTTCGTAAACGTAATAGTTGCCATGTCTTCCTCCAGAAATAAAGTCGGGGAGCCGTCCTCACCGGTTCCCCACTTTGATGTTTAATTTCCCACAATCGTGTTCTCGCACCCGCACTTCTCACAGAGAATCGTCATCTTCTGCTCCGTGAACAACCGGATTCGGATTTCCTTCTTGCGCGTCCTATGCCGGAGGGAGGAGCAAATGCTGTTCCCGGCTCTTACCGCCAACACCTGTCCGCACTCCCGGCATCGAACCGGATAGCGTTCTTCACTTTTCATCTTTCGCCGCCAAATCCTTCAGCTTGCCGTCCAGTTCCGACGCTTCCGGAGCCGCGTCAAACCATTCTGAGGGCTTCGACGCTCCGTCTTTCAGGGAATTGAAGATCCCGACGTAATCCACGAAATCCTCCGTGGTCATCGTCTCCACCTTCCGCCCCAACCGCTTCTCAATCTGTCCGGGCGTGACGCCGAACTTTCCGAACTGCGCCACCATCGCGTTCACGCGGTCAATCAGCGGTTTGTCGTTCTTCCCGGCCAGCGTCTTCCGGCATTCCGCGATGGCGTCCTCTACAAGATAGGAGGGAAGCACCGCCAGAATCCGGGAACGCAGCCGTCTCGCGCCCATGTTTGCGTTGTTCTCGTAGATGTCGCGCTGAGAGGTCAGCCGGACCATGCTCTTGTTCGCCTCGCGCATATGGGGATTGGTGAAGTTCTGAACACTCATGGTGTTCGTCTCCATGTCCCAGGCGTAGGCTTGCATCTCGGATTTCCCGTCATCCTGCGACAGCTCCTTGATCCCGTATTCGATGTTCCCCCAGCACCGGGCAAGCTCTTCGGCAAACCGGATCGTCACACCCTCCACCTTTTCCCGTCCTCTCGGATAGGAGAAGAAAGCGTCGTTGGCGAAATCCGGTCTCTGACAGCTCTCAATGATCGCCTGATGCGCCGCAACCCGGTCTCGGGGGAACCGCTTTGCGATGACCAGTTTACCCTGCGCCTCCGCAACGGCTCTCTGGCTCTCAATCGCTATCGTCCCCTGATTGATTTTATCCTGCGCCGTCCGCATGTCCGGAAGTGTGGCGGGCCCCGGACCGGTAACAGGTTCGCTTTCGACGGGAAGATTCTCTTCGTTGTTTCTCATCGTTCCTCCTTATTCCACCCATGCGGGCAGCTCGATTTTGTTCATGTTGTTCTGGTTCCCCATGTATCCGTACCAGTTCCCGGTCTTCTGACATTCCACATAGGTATTCAGCAAATCCCGGAACCGGATGTTGCCGTATTCAATCATGAGCTTGTCCATCTCCATGACGTTGACGGCATACGGCGGTGTCTTCTCTACGGCGATAAAAATAAAGGCGTACTCTCCCGGATATTCCGTCTGTACTCCTTTTTTGTACCATGCGCTCTGCACGTCATATCCGTACCGGAGGCATTCCGACGTAAAGTTCTTTGTGTCCGACGAGGTGGTGGATTTCAGGTCCACAATCACCTTCAGATCGTCATCCGGGATGAAGATGTCCGGACGGCATTTCAGGTCTACACCCGTTTCCTCGTCCTTCCAGAAGATCGAATGCTCTTTAATCCCCTTCTCAATGAGAACCTTCGCCGTCGGATTCGCCATCACCGCGTTCCGCATTCCAACCACCGTCTCAATCTCGTCAAAGGTCAGAATCGTCCGGTTCCCGGCTTTCTCAAGAAGGGCCTCGTAAACCGCTTTCCCTTCCTTCGTCCGCCGGTCAACCTTCGGCATATGGACGTATTCGTCGTCGAACGTCTCAGGCTCCAGCGTGAATTTGTGAAACGCCGCCCCGAGCCGAAACGCCGGAGTCGGATCTTCCGGATGTTCCTCCGCATACTTGAACTTCTGCGGACTTTCGTGTAACTTCCACAGCCGCGACCTGGACAAAGCCGGGTGCGCGTGGTATTCTGCTAACGTCAAGGCGCATCTCCTTCCTCAATCTCGAATCCGAGGTCTTCCATGAACCACTGCACGAACTCCCACAGCCCCAGACCGTCTTTCTTTTTCGACCGGATGGGGAAACAACTCTTGTGCATGGCTATCGTCCGGGTCAGATCGTCGTGGTTGAATAAGATCACTTCTTCCCCGTGACAGATCGGCCTTTCGCAGAAGGGACATTCCAGATCCCCCCATTGATTCGGCTCGTCCTCATATGGCGTCGGGTCCGTAATATCGTTGTGCTGATAGTAGCTGACCGAATGCTCTGTCGTGCTCACTCGAACCATCCCCCCTCGTTCTCGATTACCACCGGATGCGAAATCTGCGGAACCGCCGTCCGCTTCTGAGAAACCGCCGAGGGAATGTCGTTTGAAATCTCCGGCATCGCCCGTTCCTTCGCCATCTCAATCCTTGCGTTCTCTTCCGCGAGGAAAGCGTCGTAAACCTGATTGACCGGCAGAACCGCGAAGGCGTCAATCGTCCGCGTCAGGACTTCGACTCCGTTCCGCTCCCGCGTCTTTCCTTCCCGATACCGTCCGAAGACGATAACGGGATCACCGCGCTTCAGTCCGTTCAGCACCTCGCCGAGCTTCTGTTTAGCGGGATCGTTCGGTTTTGCGAAGGCGACCACGTTGGCGGTCTCATAGGTGTACTGCGCCTTTTCCCCTCTTCCGGTTGCATGGATGATGACGGTCACGGTCAGGCTGTAACGCACCGTCCCCGTCCGGAACTCGGTCGTGTGAACGGCGGGAACATAGGAGCGGTAATCCGTTGACGTAACCTTCCCCCACGCAATGCACCCGGTAGAGTGTTCATCCATTGGGAACGTTAGAAGCATTGTTCATCCTCCAATCCCCAAAAGATTCTTAAACCGGTCGTAATCACGAATCAGGTTTTGGCTACGCTGATCTTTGCCCTTCACCTCATACGGAATGCAAATATCGTATAAACGACTGATAATTCGCTTCCGCGAAAAATCCGTGGCTTTCTTTAACCCCTCGCTCGTCAGATTCGTGGTGACGATGAGCGGCGTTTTTGCCTTCGCCCTTGCGTCAATTACGCTGAATACGATTTCTTCCATGTAGGACGTATTCCGTTCGGCGCAAAGATCGTCAAGGATCAAAAGCGGGTATCGTGCAAGCGTCTGAATGTAATCGTTGCGACCGCTCCCCAGATCGTTGAGGATGTTCGCAATCTGCGCAAAGTCCAGAAATTTACATGCGATTCCTTTGTCAATAAGCGCATTGGCGATGCACCCGGCGAACCATGACTTCCCAACTCCTGTTTCCCCGAAAAGAAGAAGTCCTCGCCCCGCATCCCGTAACTCATCGAAATTTTCAACGAAGTTATCACAGATGGATCTGAGTGCGGGATTGTTTCCGTTGTCATGCTCGAATCGCCATTCCCGCATCTCCTCCACCATGAAGCACTTCGTCAGAAGTTCGTCCTTATAGCGTTCAGCGGCTTCCTCGGCGTATTTCCTGTCCACTTCCGCCGCCTGACATCTGCACAGGCACATGGGAGTCCGTTCCGCGCCGAAGATGGTCACTCTGGTCTGTTTCTTCGTGTGGCATTTCCCGCAGTAAAGCAACCCGTCGTCACCGATGTAATCCCCTTCGTTTACCGGAATCGCCTCTTTTGCTTTCGCCTCCAATGAGTCAACCATTGGAGAAATATCAACCATGCTTCCCTCCTCCGAAAATTAAGTCAAGCTCGTCGGGTTCGTCCGTGACGGTGTATTCCCATCCGTTCGGTCCCTTCCGCGTCACCTTAAATTCTTCGTTCAAATAACGGTCAAACTTTCCCGAGAACAGTGTCTCCGGTCGGAGATACTGAGACATTTTCGGATCGTCAAGCCACTGAAAGCACTTGATGTCAATGACCCGCTTGAAATCCTCAACCGTCCGTCCTTCTTTCAGCCGCGCCGACATATGCTGCTGATTGGCCCGGCTCCTCGCGGAATAATGTTTCCCGGTCTTCGTGTTGAGATAGTCGATGATCTCCCGGTATTCCGCCGTGAACCGTTCAGGCTTTTCTGCTTCGACCGGTTTCTCAGGCTCCGGAACCTCTTCGGCTCTCTCTTGTATCTCTTTGGCATTCCCATCAGCCATTACTGACGGATTCTCGCTCGATGACGGCACTCCGTCAAGCATAAACGAGCTATCCCCGTGTACCCCACGGTTCTCGATTGTGGAGGTCAACCCTTCCGCCGGGTCTTTCTCTCTCTTTTTTTCTCTCTCTTTCTCGTTATCCTTAACCCTTATAGTATTATTATATATATAATCTATATTATGATTCTCTTTATCTTCTTCTTTGGTTCTTTCTTCTTCTCTTTCTGAAACGCAAATTTTGATCTCAGAAAGTTCAGATTTTGAACTCCCGAAGTTCAAATTTTGATCTTCCGAAGTGCAAATTTTGACCTCGTTCAAAACCCATCCTTTATTCCCGGGAAGCGTTGTCAGATAACCAGTTGCGGCAAGTTTCAACAGCCCCTTCCGAATGGTGTTTTTACTAAAGTTCAAAAATTGATTCATCCCGTTCACGGTGAACCGCCCAATTCTGGATTGGAAGCGCAAAATTTGAGCTAATATTACAATCTCGACTGGCGAGAGAGACGGATCATCCAGCACTTCTACTGGCAGAACCACCGTCTTCCTCTCCCGCATCAGCCTCCGCCTTTCAGCTTCTTCTTCCGACTCCGGAAGCAATCCTCTCCACCCTGACAGTTCTTCTTTCTACAGGTCAGACAAACCTCGGCATTGTCGGATTCGTAGATCTTCCTGTGATGGTGTCCGTTTCGCGGACCGTCCGAATCGTTTCCGCCTTCCCGCCATACAGAGTGGGCCATAGAACCCATCTTGACGGCGGTATCGAATGACAGCTTGTTAATCATGCCCCCTCCTCTCCCCAGCGTTCCACAACGCCCGGCCCGAAGGGAAGCATCAGCTGCGCCGCCGTGACGGAGATCCCGTGCCGACCGGCGTAATCGGTCAGCTTTTCGATTTCCCCAAAGCGAAAAGTCCATGGACTGGATTTCCGCTTGTACATCGCGCTCTGGCTGATACCCATAATCCGCGCAAGCTCCGCGTTGTTCAGGTCCAGAACTCCGGCAATGTAGCCGATGTTGTTGACCATGACCCGCGCCACCGCGTGGTTGTCAGTCTTTCGCATTTCTTCCTCCTGACGGTCCCTCAACCGTCTCTCTGTTCCCGCAAAATCTCGATGATTTCTCCGGCTTCTTTCACCAATCTGCGCTCAAACGGCGTCTGACATCGACGGAGAGCCGTCAAGAAGCTCTCGTAGCCGTATTTCTTGTCGTGGGTGGCATTGTAATACTCCCAGACCTTTTTGAGCGTTAAACCGGCTTCTCGCGCTCGTCCGGACATGTCATTGGATTTCGGTTTCACAGCGGGCAGCTCGTCAAGAATCTCTTTTGCCAGGTTGTATATCGTCTCCTGATAGGCTGTCCGGTTGATTCCATCCTTAACAGCGGTTCGGAAGGTGTTGATGTGTATCTTCATCCCCCGCTGATTGACATATTCGCACAGCGCGTAGCCTGAATATCCTTTTCGATTCGCGGCTTCAACCAGCGAACTTAACATTTGTTGTTTTGCTCCTCTATATTTAGCGGATTCCTTTGAATCGCACTTGCGGAAACGGAGCGGTCGCTATGCAAGTCAATGAAACTCACCCGCCCCGTCCCCGCAGTATGCGGCAACCCGCAGGAACATCCGCCCCTGCTTGATTTAATCTTATCCATCCTGTCCTTCCCCTATCCTCGCGCCGCTTTTTTCAAGTTTACGGCGGGGCATATAGCCCAACCGCCTGTCGTTCCAGCTCTGCCAGAAACGACGCGCCCTTCAGGGGAGTCGGAAGATTCGGTTTTCAATGAGCGGCTTTGTCAACCTTCCACAGATTTCCGGTCCGAAAACCGTCATTCTGTCCGTTGACTTCCGCTCGGGGTTTGGTGTAAAATATCGGTGTATCAATATCGACGTTCCACGCACAGACCCCGAAGCGGTCCCTCCATCCGGTCCTGCTTTTTTCGGCAATTCCGGAGACCCACGAAGAGACGAGCGTTTGCGCCGCCCGCCCCTCCGGGGAGGAGGAAGATGCACCTCGCGCCACCCGCCCGAAATCGGGGGGCTTTGTTTGGTACGCCACCATTATAACCTAAAATTAGGTGATTGTCAAGAGAGAATCGCCAAAAATTTTAGGTTTGTATGTTTATACAGGTCAATCACATAAACCGAGGTGGCTTTATGGTAAATATCGACAAAGTGAAAGCGATTGCCAAATTACGTGGACTAAAGCTCTCCCGTTTGTGCGCTGATTTTGGAGAAGATCCGACGTACTTCGATAAAGTCAAAAAGGGGGCGAGGCGAATGGATGATAGCCGCATCGCTTTTCTGGCCGAGAAATTAGGGACCACATTCGCCTACCTGACCGATGTTTCCGATGATCCAAATCCCAAATCCAAACTTCCATTCCCTATGTTTCATTACAAGCGTTATGACGAACGCCGCATCGCACGGGGGCTGACCGTCAACTACGTTGAGGACCACATAGGAGTCCCGCACGGATACATGGACTCCTTCAATGAGCTGTCCGAGGGAGAGGTCTACAAACTCGCCGTTCTCCTTAACACCACTTATGAATACTTAATGGGAATGACGGATGACCCCCGCATCCCCGCAGACGACCGCACCGGAGTCAAGATAAAGCTCTTCGGCGAAGTCGCTGCCGGTATCCCCATTAAGCAGATCGACAACTTCGACCCCGATGACGAAAGCTCATGGGAAGAGATCAACCGCTCCACCGCCAAAAACGGGACCTACTTCGCCCTCCGAATCAAAGGCGACAGTATGGCAACCCGGATTCAGAACGGCGACCGCGTTATCGTCCGGTATCAAGAGACCGTCGAATCCGGCCAGACCGCCGTCATCGCTATCAATGGGGATACCGCCACCTGCAAGAAGGTCATCTGGGACGAGCAGGGCGGTATGATCCTCATGTCCAATAACCCCGCCTATCCCCCGCGCCACTTTACCGCCGAACAGATCCAGAAACTCCCCGTCCGCATCCTCGGCAGAGTGGTCGAAATCCGGGGAGAACCGTAAAGGAGGTCAGCCATGCCGAAAACCTGTGCCGTTTGTAAGAAAGAAGAATCCATTATGATGGTGAGCGTCGCGGAAGAATCAACCGGCGCGTTTTCCAATTCCGTTCCGGTCTGCGAGGATTGCTTCCACAAACTCTCCAAGATCCGCGTTGTTAAAATCGTTGAATCGTCCAGTCCGGCATACCACAAAGGAACGGTCCTGTCTCCCCACAAAACCACGGTCACATCCGTTGCCCCTGCGCCACAAACAGCGTTAAATCAACGCGCTTACCGTCAGAATATCCGTTCCATCATCACATGGCTTGACGGGCTTCGTGGATTCAATGTCGCGGTTGCATGTATTTCTATGATCGTGGCAATTGTTCTCTTTCAAAATGCGGGAGCGGTTCAAGGAGGAATCGCCGTTGGTGCGACTGTCTCCTCCGCCCTGTGGGCCGTGATTTGCCATCTGTTGTATCTCGCCGTCGATGCGGTGGATGAATATCTGGAAAAACACGACAAATAAAAAAGCGCGTCCGTCCCCCGCCAAGAGAACTGAACGCGCCTAAGTGTCCCGCCGTCACCGGAGGACGATTGTATTCTACCACGATCTCCTCCGCCTGTCAACACAACCCCTAACACGGAAGGAGGAAATTATGGCCACCGCCAAGAAAACCGCATCCAAATCCAAATCATGGGAGACCACCGTCTTCATCGGTGTGGATCCCACTACCGGCAAAAAGAAGTACAAACACCTGACAGCTCCCTCAAAAGCCAAACTCCAAGAGAAGGTCAAGGCACTGGAGGGCGAAACCCCGAAAACCATTGACGCTCTCTCCCTCACCGTCCGGGAGGCTGTCGAACAGTATATCGCCCGCCGGGAAAAGGACCTCTCGCCCTCAACCCTTCAGGATTACCGGAAACACGCAAGGTCTGCCTTCCCCGAGCTGATGAATCTCACCATCGGCGAACTCACCGACGAGATCTGTCAGCGGTCCATCGACGCCTACGCTCAAACCGTCAAGCCCAAAACCGTCGTCAACCGCTGGAATCTCCTCTACGCCGCCGTCAAGGAAGCTAAGCGCAACGTCAAGATCTACATCCGCCTCCCCTCCGTCAAGCGCAAGCGTCTGGATATGCCCGAACAGGAGTCCCTTTTCCGCCTCTTCAAAGAGATAGAAAATACCCCCCTCGAAATCCCCGTCCTCCTCGCCTCCACTTGCGGTCTGAGACGGTCGGAAATCTGCGCCCTCGATCTCACCGAGGACATCGATTACGACAAGAGTCTCATCCACATCGACAAAGCCCTCGTTATTGGTCCGGACAACCGCTACGTCATCAAGGACACCAAAACAACCGCCGGAGAACGGACCGTCCCCTGCCCCGCCTGGGTCCTCGACAAACTCGCCGAAGCCCGCGACAACCCCAACTATCAGCCCTACAAGCCCAACACCATCACCACGAGCTTCACCCCCATCGCCAAACAGTGCGGCGTCAACTGCACCTTTCACGGCCTCCGCCACTACTACGCCTCCGTCATGTCCGCTCTGAACATCCCGGAGCAATACCAGATGGAACGCATGGGTCATGCTACAAACTATATGCTGAAGAGATACCAAGAATATCTTCGCTCCAAAGAGGCCGAGGTCAACTCCGACCTCATGTCAGCGCTCGACAGCCTCAATCCCTCTGCCACCGATTCCCAATAAACCCCTACCAGAGACAACCCCCAATACAATCCCGAGACAACGAAAAAGACAACGAATTTAACCCCGAACGTCCAAACAAACGAGTAAAAACGAGAAAAACAAAGAAAACAACAGATTCATATCAATAAACCGCAGAGGTTCGATTCCCCCCATCCGCTTACCCGGTAATTGCCCTTTGGACACTTTTCACGAAGTTCCAGGGGGCTTTTTTGTCGCTTTTCCACACCCGGTTAATAGCTATCCCAGGTATTCTCCCCGTTTTCTCCACTATAGTACATATTACAGGAAAACATCTCTATTATTTTACAGTCGCT
>Ga0310691_10004059_pt1 | contig 16788 bp, 36 predicted proteins | sample 176DNAGHGlowgp2_FD_203887 | JGI IMG/M metagenome (GOLD analysis project Ga0310691, IMG submission 203887) | Sheep rumen microbial communities from Palmerston North, Manawatu-Wanganui, New Zealand - 1766 DNA GHGlow gp2 (v2) (version 2) | ecosystem: Host-associated > Mammals > Digestive system >...
CTCGACGAAAATGCCGATCTTCTCTTCGCGCTTCCTGGCCTTACGACGCTGGGCCTGAAGCTTCTTCTTTTCTTCACGCCGCTTGTTCTCAGCTTCGATCTCAGCCTTCCGCTTCTTGCTCTCCTCCTGTGCGTCCAGCTTCTTGAAGGCGTAGCGCATCAGGTCGTTGAAACGTTTGTGGCCTTGCTCCTTCCCAAGGAACCGCTTGAACAGGCAGAAGGCAATGCCCTCGTACAGATCGAAGGTCTCGTCTTTTCCGCAGACGCACTTGGTCTGGGAGCCATCGAAGAACGTGACCTGAACCACGCGGTCGTTGAAGGTCTGGATCTGGCGGATGGCGGGGATCCTTGCGTCGGTCTCTCGTGGAGTCGAACCATCGCCGTCGATGTGCAGGTGGTCGAGCATTCTGGTCGGGATCTGAATGGTGGCCATCGATTCAGCGCCAACCTCGGTGTCGATCTGGAAGTGTCCACCGGCAGTGTCGAGCATAGAAACGAACCTGTTGAAACGAGTGCTATCCATATTCAATACCTTCCTTATCATAATATTGTCGTATTCACGGGCGAGTTCTGAAATGATGTAGTCTTCAAATGCTTCTACGCTATCGAGCTTATAGCGCATTTGTGCCAAGTCACTGTACGGAAATTCTTTGTACACGGTCAGATTGCCGTCCTCGACCATGTATTTCTTGCTGTCATTTGCCCAGTTGATGGTAAAAGACATGTTGCGCTTGATTCTGTCCTTGTTGGCGAATATAAATCCAGGAGAAGGCAAGCCATTCTTGTTCCTTACACTGTCATAAATCTCTTCACGAGACTTACCACTGCGAATGTCGGCCCACGGATACCGTCCGGAATGTCGCGGGGTGAAGGGTGCATCTAAGAATGTAAAGTTAATACCGTCAGCATTCATCTGGATGTCTTCGACCTTGCCCAAAACTCTGCTTGATATATTGAATTCAATACCATCTTCTGCCAATTCGATTCCCTCCTCTGCAAAAATATAAAACCGGCAGGATGTGCAGTCCCACCGGTCAATGCTTTCAGTTACTCGTCATCGTCGCTCGACCGCTCGTAGGGGCTCCTCCACCTCCGACGGCCGTTCTTGCTGCAGTTCTCGATGGCCTAGATGATATCATCCGAGAACACGGTGATCTTCCTGTCTACCAGTACGAGCTCCACGACGCCGTAGCTGTTGTCCACGGAGTTCACTTCCATCTTGGTCTGGGGGTCCTTCTTCTTGTTAACGCTTTCTACTACACAGTTGACCTTAATCATTGTGATTCCCTCCTAATTCTTTTATCGCGTGTTCATGCTGTTCTCAACCGCGGCAATCAACTCTTTGCCGTCGATTTCTGCACTGCTATCTCCGATAGTAATAGCGACCAGTCCATAGCCATGACTCACCGACGACACAGTTATGCTCTCAATTCCGGTCAGCTTGTCGGGGTCTTTATTCTCGATTGTGCATACCACATTGATCATGTCTACTCCTCCTTGAATACCATTGCAGGCGGGTCCGTTGCATTATGGATAACTTGTCGATTTGACAACCATCAGACCCGCCAGCATCCCGGCAAACACGCTGCCAAAGGTCGGATCGCCATTGTTATGAATAGTCTGTCCGGAAATGCGCTTCGTCCACCATTCAGCAGCCGCATTGATCGCTTCATTCGGAATCTTCCTGTTTTCCATCGATGTGCCCTCCTTGTCTACATCTCACAGTCCTTAATGAACCTGACGAGCTTCTCGATCACGCTTGTCGCGTCTTCTACTACCGCTTTTGGCATGGTGCACTGGATCTCAAGTGTATTCTCAACGCGGTCTTTGAGATACTCCTGAATCTCCTTAGCCTCGCCAAGAGTGCTGATTATTTCACCGATCTTCATCTTCGTCATTCTCCTCATCATCCTCTACCAGAAGTCCGTCGTTCTTCATAAACTCTACAAGCGTCTGGAGCTCTTTGATAAACTTCGGAATATCCTTTCCAGAGAGATGCAAATAGTCTTTGCACATGTTATCGATTGACGACGGGCGCTCTATCGTTACGACCGAATCCGCTAAATACTTCTCCCAGTTAATGGTGTATATAAGCGGTCTGTACGTTATTTTGGATCCTTTAAACTTGAACTCCTTAGACTTCATGGTCATTTTTCTTCACTTCTTTCTATACTTCTTCATATCCGCGTCAGATAACGCATAGACATAGCCGAAGCCCAGCGCGATAAACGCAACCAGGCTTACGACAAATTCAAACACGCTCAGTCCAAATATCATTCAGACCTCCTCCAGTCTCGGCATCTTCAGCACATAGCCGCCGCGGCACTGCACGATCGTTGCGCCCTCCGTGCTTCGCCAGCACCACTTCTCCTGCGGCCATTCCGTGGGCTGCCGGGTGATGGTGTAGTAGTATTTCAGTGTTGCAAATCCGCACGCCTTGATCCGCTCATACACCATGTCCAGCGCTTCTTCAGCCTTGTCCCTCGTTGGAAATACCAGATCGGTGCTTCCGGCAATGGTCTTTCGGTTTAGCATCACATCATCGTCATCCCGCGCAGGCCGGATACTGCTGTATTCAAGCCTACGAATGGACGATGTGCCGCGGCTTCGAGTCACGCGATCCGGCTTTTTGTCGTTGTACAGTGCCATGTGCAGCATGTCCTCTGCGCCGCGCTTCAGACCAGGGATCAGAACGTCAAATATCAAGTAGTTCTTGATGTCCTTGCCGTCCACCGCAATGAACGCGTCGGCAATCCGCTTCATCAGGCCCTTCTTTTCCGGCTTGATGTCACCGTCCAGAACCTTCTCTGGCTCGGGGTCTTCGATAGCTCCGGAAGAGCTCACCTTGCGAACCCTTCCGGGAGCCCTTATCGAGGAATAGCTGCTGTTTCCGGGAAAATCCTCCTCGGAAAAATCAAGCTTCTTGCGCTCTGCCATCAAGCATCACCCCGATTCTTGATGGGCCATTCAAAGCCGAAGTCAGACCGCTTGATCTTGCACTGGGGCTCGCCGTCCTTCCAGAACACGATTCCCTCGATCAGATGGTCACGCAGATATTCGCGTATACCTTCGAATGTTCTGACAAGGTTTTCGATAATCTGCTCGCCATGGCGAATGAGCAAATCCTCATTAATTCCGTATGGATTGGAATTAAAGTGCTTTCCGACAGCCTCATAGGTGCCATCCGGAATCTTGAAATCCCCGTTCAGCGCTTCCGAATACTCCAGTGCCTCTACGAACCACTTGTCAGCCGGATTATTCTCGTCCACCAAAACCCAGTGAGGCCAATGACCGGTTACAGGATCAGGCTCGCTGCAAGGAATAGCACCCTCAGGAGGAAGCTTCATATTTCCCCGCTTGTCTTTCTTGGCGTCATACCGCTTGTAGAATTTGCCGTCGATGATCGCGCAGCACGCTCCGTCGATCTTTACGGTAGGAGTGCCTTCGCCCTCAAGCACCCATTCGAATCCGGGAGTCACCTCGGGCAGCACTTTGACTACCCGATGGTTCTCGAACTCCCGGACAAACAGCGTCGGTATCTTTTTCATTATTTCGCCTCCTCGTTTGCCTGCTGCATCCTCTGCATCCGCTCGGCAATGCTGTCGATCTGCAGGTTCACACAGTCGGAATACTGCCCTCCGACGTAGAGGCCGGCCATGGCACCGCCGGCGATGATGCTGTAGCGCTCAATCTTCGGTCCGGTGGATTCACGTGTGATGTATGCGGCCGTCGCACCGAAGAACGCCCCGACGCAGAATTTGATGATGCCACCGATGATCTCCTTGGTAGCGTTGATCTTCTTCTCACGGATCTCAGTGGGATTCTTCTCAGTGTTCATTTACTTAGCCTCCTCTTCGTCCTTCATGAAGTTGTCTCCGAAGTAGTAGTTGTTGGTCGTTATGGTGATCGTCGAACAGCTGGGAATCCCGGGAATCTTCGGCATGTTGCTTGCCATGCTGTCCGAATGCCTCTTGAACAGCAGCGCGCCGAATATCATTCCTCCGATGCCCAGCAAGGTCGGCAAAACGTCGATTGCAGCGCCCTGTACCTCTTCCTTCACGGCGCTGGATGCGGTCTTTGCCATCCGGTTGGTCAGTTTCTCGAGCATTTTCATATCGCATGCTCCTCCCATCATCAGCTGATGCAAGAAAAAATAGAGAGGACTGCGTTGTAACAGTCCTCCCTAATTCTGAGGAATGTCACTCCTCAGCGGTGGTCGTCTCGGGAATATCCACGTACTCAACGGTAGTGGAATTCGTCTGCTCCTGCTCCTCTTCCTTCGCCGGTTCCGGAATCTGCGGGACAGCCGGGGGCTCGGGAACGACGGGGTTCATCGAAGTGGCAACCTTGTAGGCGACGTAGCCTCCGGCAGTGACACCAAGCATCGCGCAGATGCCGTGGGTGACGGGATGGGCCTTAATGGCCTTAAACCCATCGCTCACAGCGCTCTTTACGCGCTTGAAGCCGCTGACCAGGAAGTTATCCTTCGCCGGCTGGTTGCTGTTCTTTCCATCGTTTCCGTTTCCCGGATTGCCCTGAGTCGGGGTCGGGTTGGGGGTCGGGTTCTGCGTATTATCAGACATGATTATACCCTCCTATTGTTGTATTTAGATCTTCCCAAGATCTTCATCATACGTCTTGTTTTCTTCGCGAGTCTTTTGCGGAATCGGATCACTGGTCTCAACGAAGCTTCCAGTCCGCACGCTGCCATGGCATAGCCGATCTGCAGAACCAGCAGCGGCTTGGGGGTCGGCTTCGGCTTGCGGCGATACTTTCGCTTGCTCTCCGCCATGGCCTGCTTGATCTTCTCGTTGTGGCTGACTCGCATGATATTGTAGTCACGCTCCATGGCCTTGATGTCCTCGACGGTCTTCTTCTTGGCGTGCTTTCCTTCAGGCACGAAATCGGTCTCCAGAATATCAGCCAACGCCGAATCCCCGCGTTTGATCACCACAACGGCACCGTTTGTAATCATTTCAATTCTCCTCTCAGCTCATCTAAATTCGTTTGGAACCGGCTTGGTGCAATATACAACCATGATAGCATGTTGTCCATCCATCGTCGTGTGGATGCAGCGTATGTCGATCATGTCGTCTTTTCCCCCAAGCCCCTCATTGGGCCATCCGTATTCCTCTCCAAAGTCGGTTTTGGATATGCCCAGGCAGCGATAAAAGTCGTTAAGCGTCAAGAATTCGCCATCGACATAACGTTCGTTCAACGCGTCCACCGCTTCATTGACGGCCTTCTCGCACGAATAGAACATCCTTCCAGCGAATTCATCGAAGCACAACACCGTCCCCTTGCCAGTCCATTCCACGCAATGGCCTTCCCAGGGAGCAATGTCGGTTTTCTGCGCCTCCTGCTCGGCAGCTTTCGTGCCGGGAAGCGCAAGCTTGTCCTTGTTTTGGGCCATGTAAGCGCAACCGGCAGCCAACGCGGCAATCTCCTTGTTGGCCATGTAGGTCGGCTTCAATATGCAAAACGAAGTAGCCACCCCGGAAGCGATCGCAGGCGCATAGGCCAGCAGCTTCTTTTTCGGGTCAGTTTCCTTCTCTGCTTTTTTGCTGCATTTTACGGACAGCCACGACGTGATTCCCACGCCCGCGACGCCCAGCCAGCTCAACGCCAGTCTTATCAGCTTTGCGTTCATTCTGTTCCCTCCTGAAATCTATGATCGATGCGATAATAATGAGGACCGGGATCACCAGCATGGCAATCCAGGCTCTCGCACGAATATAGCATGCGACCATGTCCGCGATAACGATTCCCACCTGTATCGCGCGTTCAGTGGTCATGAGCCCTCCTTATTTGTATTTGATCGGGCGGTTATAGTAGCAGATCGCCAGGCACGAACGCCCGTCCTCTGTCATCTGCGGCTGGAAACCGATGTCCAACATGTGATCGACGTTCCATCCCTTGTCCGTCGCAAGGCCGATGTCGCACAGGTTCAGCTCAGCGTACCACTCGTTGACCGACATCCAAATGCTGTTGAATATCTTTTTGTTGAGTCGTATCGCGGCCTTCTCGATCTCTTCCCGGCTGCAAGTGAACGTCCGTCCGCTCAGAGGATCGAAGAACAGATCGTCGCCCTTACCGGTGGCAAGGACCTTCAAAGGCTGTGCGGTCACGGTCTTATCGGCAGCGCACTCCCGGTTGACGTCCTTCTCAACTTCCTCAACCGCCTTCTTTCCGCCATGCTTCTCCAGTGCCTGCTGGTACTTCGCGGCGGCGATCTGTGCAGCGGCTCCTGCGGCTGATATCACAGCTTTCTGATGCTCGCCGATGATCGTGCCAACGATGATGCTCGCCATGGACACCGCCGCGGCAGCTCCGGCAGGGGCATATCCCTTCGCACCGACCTTGAACTTGTCCATGTTCGTGGCGTCAGGTGGCAAAGCTTCCAGCTTCTCCTTAACCACGGGGGCTTCCTTTGCGGTCAAATATAAAGCGGCTGCCTCACTTCCGATGGCAAGACCCGCCAGTAGCTTTGTCGCGTGCTTCTTGCAAAAGCCCCACAACGGCTTAAACATTGCCAGATTGATCATGTTGCTTACTTCCCTCCGTCTTCTTGAGTTGCTCGCCTGCAAATATCAGCAGGTCGGACAGGTACTTCATGCGATGCTTGTACCAGCACCGAATCGAGCAGTCAATGACCGCACAGATGATCGGTGCCGATACAATCTCAAACAGAAGCACGGCGATGAATATTCTCAGAATCATAACCGTGCCTCTTTCTCAGTTGAGCTTGACGACCAGCTCCGGATTGGATACGACCTTGTTACAGGTCACCACCGCCTCGGTGCTCTTGGCCATGGCCTTGGTCATCTTGCGCAGCTTCTTGTTGAACTGGTCCAGGGCCTCGTCGGTGGCGTGATCCAGCTTCTCCACCACGATTTCTTCAGCGCGCCTTTCGATGCGCCGGGTCATCTCGGTCTTGTCAAAACCGGCGATCTCATCGCTGAACTTCTTGACGATCTTGGACGCAATGGCTTCCTTCTGGCCGTTGACCGCCTCACGCACACGGGTATTCACCTCGTAGTTGATGTGATTGGTCACGCTGCGGCCCGCCTGGCTGACGATCCGTCCGATCTCGCGCTCCATGGCCCGTCCGGCCGCCTGGTCGACGATGGACTGCTCCACCTCCACCACGGTCTTCTCCGACAGGTCCTTCACGCTCATGTCCACCTTCTTGGCGATGCCACTCAGCTGCACCAGCTTGATGCCGCCGTACACCAGCATGCCCAGAAGGCCCAGTCCACCCAGTTCCGGAAGGCTGAAAAAGTTACTGCTGCTCATGATTCATATCTCCTTTCATTGCTCGCGAGTGAAAAAATAGAGAGGACTGTGATTTCACAATCCTCTCGGGTGGTCGTACTATTCGGCGGTCGGTTCGTCGTGGATTTCCTCCATCTGCTCACCATTCGTTCGGAAGCCCAGGATCGCCAGCGTTTTGTCCTTCGCCTGATCCATGATCTCTTCGCAGAACTCGCCATCTTTGTCGATGACTGGCGTGTCGAACAGCTCGTCACCGAGCATCGTCCGAAGGCACGCAATCGTGCTCAGCACGAGTACATTGCCTGCGGTCGGCTCGAGATTTACCATGTCAGCCCATTCACCGGCTTTCTCGCAGTTCTTCGCAAAGAGATCCATGTCAAAGTTTTCGGACTCCGCGTATGCCATCCCAGCTTTGGCTCCCTTCTTGAATTCGATCATGCTTACGATGTTGTTATCCATGTTTACACCTCCAAATATAATACTTCACTATGCACTCTGTTCAGTTCGCGAGCTTCGTCAGCTGATGATGGTCACAGGCAATGGCTCCATCCGCAGTTTTTGCAAATATCACACCCGCCCTCGTGTGTCAGCGGTTCGCCGCATTCCGGGCAGCTGATACGTCCGCGGTTGTCAAGACCATTGATTTTCAGGAACTTTTCATCCTGCATGGTCCATCCGCAGTTTTTGCAAGTACAAAAGTCGCCTTCAAAGAATACCGGTTGTCGGCATTTGGAGCAAATATATACCTGGCGCTCCTGGTCGTATTCCAAACCCGGAATCTGAAACAGATCTTTGCTTCTTTGATCGATCGCGTTCATAAGAGACGCCATTGCTGACGCGGTTTCGTCGGGCATGGGCTTCATGGCCAGGGCAATCGCAGGGTCGGCCTTCTTCATCTCTTCCTTGACTTCAGAAATGGCCGCAGTCCACAGCTCTTTCATCATCTCGTCATGCATCTCAACCAGCGCCTTTCCCACCGCGATCGGGCAGCAGGCTCCAGGAGAGGTGTCCTTCTTGGTGGCCCGCCGAACCGCATACGAGGGGCAGATTCCACAGGAGTTCAGCTGGTCCACAATGGCGTCCAGCGAAACCCCGGCCCGCGCTGCCAGCGAGATCATCCTTGAAAGCCCGGTATAGCTGTTGGCGCATCCTCCAGTGGATCCTCTCGAGAGATAGGTCTCCATCAGGTTGCCGGTCTGAGGGTCAAAGAACGCTGTGCAATGCAGCGATCCGCACCCAGTGGTCAGCTTCCGCTTCTTGCCGATCAGGTTGTCGCCAGCCGGGATGATATAGCCGCGTGGAATATACGCTTCGAATAGAGCTTCGTCTATTGCACTTGTCTTGGCCCTCAACCCAGGCAGCTCCATCTTTTTCGGTTCTTCCTTCTTCTCGGTGGTCAATATGCCGCCACGCCTGCAGTTCTCCCGGAACACCGTCACACCCTTCAGACCATAGTGCCACGCCAGCATGTATAGTTCCTCAACGTCCTCCACCGTAGCCTCCTCAGGCAGGTTCACCGTCGAGGAGATGCTGGCGTCCACGTACTGCTGCCATACGCTCTGCATGCCAAGGCGTTTCTGATAAGGAATATCATGGGCCGTCACGAAGAACTCCGGAAGCTGCTCATCGCTCTCCAGCCCGTGCGCGTCCATGTACCGCTTTACGATGGGCGTGTAGACCTTGTAATACCGGTCTTCACCGTGCAGGCTCTCCGTCTTGCGGGTGTAGTAGTTGGCGAATATGGGCTCGATACCTCCGGAAATGCCCAGCATCGTCGAAAGTGTCCCCGTCGGCGCGATGGTCAACAGCTGGCTGTTGTACATGCCGTGCTCCTTGACGAAGTCCTTGTTGGCATTCGACGCACACTGCTGATACATCCCGGACTTGCAGAGGTTGTCGTAGTCGTACTTTGGGAAGGGATGGCCGTTCATCGCCGCCAGGTTCGCAGAGGCATACACGGCCGAATTGAATATGGTATAGGCGATATTGCTGCAGATCTCATAGGAATCGTCACTTCCATAGGCGACTCCCATCTTGATCAGCATGTCGGCAATGCCCATGACACCCAGTCCGATTTGCCGCCAGTCCCGCACATTCTCCTGCTGCTCCTGGAGCGGATGCTTGGGCAGACCCTCGTCCAGTACCCGGTTCAGCGCCACGACAGCGGTAAACACGGTCTCTCCAAGGGCCTCAAAGTCAAAGTTGCCAGCCTCGTCCACGAATTCCGAGAGGTTGATGCTGCCCAGTAAACACGACCCACCTGCCGGAAGTGGCTCCTCGGCGCAGGGATTGACCCCGGCATACTCGAAGTTATCATACCCGCTGAGCAGGTTCCAGTTCTTGATCATGTCCCAGAACAGCAGGCCGGGCTCTCCCATGTCCCAGTTGTTTTCGGCGATCTTGCGGAAAATATCTCTGGCCGGGTGTGGATCCATTCTCGATTCCCCGGTCTCCGGTCTTGTGAAAGAGAAGTCAAACATCCGGTCCAGTTCAACATCGGTCATGAACTCACTCGACACCTTTACCGAAGTATTAGCCTTGGTCACCCGGTCCAGGTCCTTCTTGATGTCGATGAAGTCCATAATGTCCGGGTGATCCACGTCCATCGAGATCATCAGTGCTCCACGGCGGCCGTTCTGTGAGATCAGTCCTGTCACCATCGAGTATAGATCCATGAAGCTCACGGCTCCGCTGGACTGCTTGGCGGCGTTGCGAACCCTCGCTCCCTTGGGAGCCAGTTTGGAAATATCAATCCCACATCCGCCACCGTAGCTGAAAGTCCTGGCCAGCTTCTTGGCGCAGTCGAAGATGGATTCGATATTGTCCTCCGGCGGCGTGATGACGTAGCAGTTGCTGTAGGTCACCTTGTTAGCCACATCGGGAATGCCCCTGCTCGCCAGGATCCGCCCGCCGAAGAGGAACTTCTTCTCGACGATCAGCTGTCTCAGCTGCGGGTCTCCCCCGCTAACCCGGTCCAGCCACTGCTCGAAGCTCTCTCCGTTGTAGCGGTATTTCTTCTCCCAAATATCAATGCCGATCTGATTCTCGGCACCAAGCCAGTCCTGTACAGTCATTTCAGGCATTTAAATGTCTCCCTCCTTGCGATGGTTACTCTTCTCAGTGTCGAAGCCCTCCGGATAGCGGGCCTTCAGCTTGTCGATATTCATCTGCATGATCTCGTCCATGCTCCAGCCCATACTGTGGCAGATCATTGCGATGTACCAGCATACGTCCCCAACCTCCTTCTTGGCGTGCTGCTCGTCCAGCGGGGCATTGTGGAATATCCATTTCTTGAACAGGTCCGTCAGCTCCCCGGCCTCTCCTGTCAGCCCCATCAGGCCGTTGATCAGCCCTGCGACGTCTTTTTTATGCATGATCCCGGCAAACAGTCTGTCTGTAAGTCGATCCTGGGCATGCCCGTCATTTGTCCGCATCGCCTGTGCCTGGTATTCGTTACCCGTCATACTGACTTCACCCGCCTTCCTGTGATCAGCTCCGAATGGGGCAGCTTTTCGATCCACGCGCACAGCTCACGCCACTCCGGAATCCGATGGTCGCGGCGCTGAATATAAATGGTCTTCAGCTGCCGGTAGTCTGTTGTAAAGCGGATCGTATAGGTAAATCCACAGGGATTGGTGTACAGCAGGGTCAGCAGCTTCTTGGCCTTGTCCGGGTCGTTCTCGTCCATGGCGTTGTATTCGTCAAGCAGCTCGTGCATCACACCGATGGCCCGCTTGTCGACATACTTGCAATAGCACTCGTCAAAGTCGAAGCACGTCAACTTATGCATGGTGCTGGTGCTCGAGATGATGTCGAAGAAGTGATAACGCTCAGCCTCCACCAGTGCCTTTACAGTAATATCCATCGTAAAGGCCACCCGAATGCCCTGCAGGTAGTTGTCGTGTCCAGTTCCCGGCTTGCACTGGGCCAGCTTGACTGTCGTATCGGTGATTGCATCGCTTGCCCGGTCAGGCTCCACCGTCTTGGGGAATTTGCTGGCCTCCACGGATTCGTCGAAATCATAGACCCGCACCTTGCGAATCTTGATCATGCTCTCTTCATCAAAAGAATTGCTTTGCATTATCTGGCTCATGCTTTCTGACTCCTTCCAAATTTTCTATCTTTGTAGTCCACATACTCCGTGTCTCTATTAGAGTAGATCTTTATAGAACCGCCGTAAAAACGTTCGCTCCTTAGGTTGTTCTGGTGATTCAGAGCATCGTTCACGTGGTTTGGTGACACCAGTTGATTCATCTCATAATTAGTAAGACCGAACATCTTTTGTATGCGCAGAGCAATCTTCGGATGAGTAAAACCGCCGGCCTCGATTTCTTCAAGCAATCTCGCGCTGATTTGAAGCGCCTTTGCCGCACCGTCCACAGTCATGCCGAGTTCAAATCGCCTGGCCCGTATCGTCGCCCTTGCGTCACAAATATCATTCACTTCTCTAAGCCTCCTCAAAAGTTTCCAGAATGCCGCGCTTCAGGTTGTAATCCATCGTGGTGATTACAATCCTCGGGCACTTGATCTTGCTCATCTCCCTAAGGTCTTCGTCAAAGTGTTCCTTGGCTCGCAGCCAGGCGTTGTGCGTGGAACGGTTCCTTCGCTCCTTGTAGCGCCGGTAAAGCCGCTCGATCCAGGGCTTTTCAAGCTGCTTGTCCGGGAACACGATCCCGACATTCTTTGTTCTGGCCATGATTCGCTTGACAACCTCCGGGTGGGTCGACACCATCACGTAATAGCCCTGCTTGGATAACAGCAGTGCCATGTTGCAGTAGTCCGTCTCCCAGTCCTTGCGCTGCCAACGCCATCTCACCAGCGGGTCGGAGCTGTCAAGGTCAATAAACCTGTAATCCTCCTTGGAAAGTGTCGTCTTACCCACTCCCGGGTATCCAAAAATTATCATTGGTCTTGTCCTCCTTTTTCATAATAGCGGGTCACAATCTGCCCGTTGCAGCTGGCTTTGAACGCCTCGAAGCGCTCCGGGTGCTTTTTTGGATCCGTCTCAACACCGTTTCGGGAATACCGTGGATTCAGCGTGTGCATGCACGGTCCGTGATTCTTGTAATAGCATCCGGTCTTCGTGCATGTTCGGTCCTTGCCCGTGCAAAGATAGGCAATCTCTATTTGGGTTGGCTTCTTGTTCTTTTTCATGTCGCACCTCCTTTCAAAAGGGCCAAAAAAATAAGAAGGGCCTTTTCAGGTTGCCTTCTCTTCGGTCGTTTCAGCAGGTATTTCGTCTTCTTCATATTCACCAGTGTAATACAGCACGTCCTCGCTGATCGAACTTACGCAATAGACCGCAAGGGACGTCTCCGTTATGGCCAATCCGGCTATGAACAGCGGCGAGCTTCCAAAATCCAGAAGTCCCGCTATTCCAAAGAACCAGAATATGACCGCATTGATCAGTCCCAGGATGGTCAGTGCGCAAATCGCGCTCAGCGTGTAGAACAGTATTGCCTTAACAGTAAACTTTTTCATTCGTAACACCTCCTATTAACGGCCTTGTCCATCCCGCGAACGGGCATAATTGCTCTCCTGAAGATAGTGAAACAGAAGCCCTCTATCGACGGAAGAGCCGATCACCCGAGCGTCATCTTCGTCTTTAATTCCGAGAAGCTCTGCGCACTTATACGCAACTTCCCTCCTTTTCACGAGTATATCGAGCCATGCTTCTTTGCGTTCAGCATCGGTCGAGTTGTCGGTAGCCATGTTGTACCATTTTTGTTCAAGTTCCCTGCATTCCTTGATCATCTTCTTAAGCTGCCTGTTCATCTCTGAAACCTCCTCAAAACCGATTTAAATCGAAAGAAAAAAATAGAAAGGACTTATTGCGCTTCGAACGCAAGTCTCCAGCAGTAGTTTGCTGGCGTTCTACCATTGAACTATTGCTGACGGATAGTTAAACCGCAGGGATTATCCATACGGCCCTCCGCCGGTTTATACTCCTCTCGTCCTTTTTACCTTTCACTAAGAGGTTTGTTGGTGTCGCGATCAATGAGATCCATGATGGTATTGCTTTGTCGTGTTTCTGTGCGCAACGTCGTTCAGGCTTTTCACCACCAGTCCATCGTGAATCTGGTGAACCGCAATTTCGTCGTCGGTGTTGTATACGTCTTTTGGATTATTCTCGACGTATTCAATGACGATTCTGCGCATATCACCGCTCTGAAACATATTGATGAATTCTTCTTTGCTGTATTGATCGCAGCGTTTGTATGTGTAGCCTTCAGGTATATTGTTCATGAATACTCCTCCTTAAAAAAAAATAGAGAGCCCTGAATTCAGGACTCAGAGCTCTCTTTGCCTTGTGCGACATCATAGACATAGCTCACCATGTCGTTGTATACTGCGAAGTCTTCGAACATTGCAACTGGCCAGACCACCATCGTCAGTGCGATCCATAGCACAATTGCAGCAGCGCCCTTGCTCAGCATGGCCTCGACGAATGCCTTGGCCTCCCTCAGCCCTGCATGTTTGTCATACAGACGCATCTTGAGTCCAAGGTAGAAATCTATGGCCTCTGAAAAGTTCTCGCTGCCGACCTTATTGTGAATCCACACCTCAAAGATCAGCGTCCAGCCCATGTGTAGCACGAATCCCGCCAGCAGATATACTCCGACATACTTCAAAATATTCATGCATGTCACCTCCTATAATGCAGGGTGTTTCAAACGCGAAAAAAAAAAGAAGGCCGTTGTTCATTGCGGTCTTCTTTTGGGATGCCCCATCAGGCGATCTCGTGATAGCCGTCTACGATGATCAGATCCAGATTGGTCTCTTCGGTGAACTGTGCGCGCATTCGGTTATACCGGTTTGCAAGTTTTTCAGCATTTCTATCCTTGCAGATTCCAGCGCACACAGCGTCCCGAAGGGCCTTGTCCAGATCGAACATCTTTTGAGTGACTATCGCTTTCATAGCTCCCATGATTCAACACCTCCATAGACAGAAGTGTTTTGGGCGCGAAAAAAGACACCGCCGAGTTCTTTCAGCGATGCCTCTTTCGAGTCGTTCCATCAATCGTCCAGTTTTTTGTAAATGATGTAGAATCCCAATAGTACCAATGCGACTCCAATAATCATTACACTAAACACCTCCAATGATTAAACGTTCATTATTAGGTGTGTTTCGTTCGCGGAGAGCCTTCCGTCTCCAATTTCCAGTGCTTCACGTCGTCGTAGGTGAAGAAAAGCGTCACTCCGGCGGTCGTATCCATGAAAATGGTGTTTCCCTTGCCGCAGGCCCAGTGCTTTACCGACCTGGCCAGCGACGGAAACATGTTCTGAAAGTGCGTCCACAGGCGGTGATACTTGCTTGCTGGTTTCGGAAACTTTACTTCATCTCCGATCTTTACAACCTGTTCTTCCGAAACTATAATTTCGCTCATATACGCTTCTCCTTCTCCTCAGCCGCTTCGAACTTGATCGGCTTGTGGCTGTCGTAGTTCCACCCCTGGTTCAGGCAGTCCCAGCAGGGATCCTCACTGGGCAGCTTCTCGTAATGCTTGCATTTCGGACAGTATTCATTAAACAGCACTTCCTTGGTCGCCATCACTTGTCACCTCCCTTATCTTCGTCCGCACCATCAGGAGGAGTTCTGTGGTCTTAGCGCCGCAGTTGCGCATGAGCATAATCTCCTCGAGGCTCATCGTATCCAAGGCCTTCAAAAATATCCGGTAGTCCTTATACATACCGGGATACTCGTTGGCGAACCTCCTGCATACGCAATTAGTCGCCCGAACGATCAGATTGTGATCTACTTCCGGAAACAGACCCTGAACATACTCCCAAGGACTCAGAAGCTTCGGCCGATCGATCCGGATGGGCTTGGGCGTCCCGTTCTTGATGGCGTCCAGATACTCCTTCCCTAAAGACTCCTCGATTTTACCGGCCTTAAAGCAGATCTGGTGAATGCGTTCCCGGCTCAGGCCAAACTCATTGGCAAGCCGGTCTAAAGTCCATCCTTCCTTACGCTTGTCATAGATGTCAAGGTTTCGCTTATTCAAAAACGCCATTTTGAATCCTCCTCTTCTCCTTCGCCAGAAAATAGTGTATGCCGAATGCTTCTCGCAGATGTTGAAGCTCGAAGTTCTTCATCCACCGGTTGACCTCATAGCCGTATTCCGCACGGGTCATGTTGAACCGCACCCAGGGATTCGACCCGTCGGTAAAGGTGATGTGCATTGAATAGAGGTTATTGTCCATCGTGCATCCTCCTCGTGTCTTCGTCGACGATGAGCTCAACGACCACCCCGTCTCCACGCCGATAAAAGAACCGCCCGTCCTCATCCCTGTACACATGGTAAGTTCTGACAAAGTTTTTCTCCTGCATCGCCGCCTTCTTGAGCATCCGCATTCTAATAGGACCTTTGGCGGTCCACATGCCGAACCGTGACAAGCATTCAAGCTCTTTGCGATGACCATTGCGCGCCCAGATCGTCATTGAGGTACATTCTATGACTAAATCTGCGCCGAAATTACTCCAAAGCTTCTTTTCTTCCTCCTCAGTGTGCTCCGGAGGGATAAATTCAGGAATGCTGGTCAGAGCCAGCGACGTCGTGTTGCCATCAGAGCCTTGCATGAACAGTCGACCCTGCATCACGCCACCTCCTCGACGCTCTTGATCTTCTTGAAATATTCGGAATAGTCACCTTGTCGGTTGATCTCCGACATAGCCCTGGTGCAGGCGATCTTCTTGTTGCCAGCCTCCACAGACACGGTCTTGTTCTCGGTATAGGTATTGGACCGATAAACCTCGAAAACTACATTGAACTTCTTCATTATTCTCTGTCTCCTCCTGTCACATCGTTGAACAGATTAACGGTTATGTAATCCAGGTCGTCCCAGTAATCCGGTACGAACACCCCTATCCAGTAGTCATGCGTCAGCTTCTGTTTCTCGGCCAGCGTGCAATTCCATTCGTCGATCTGCTGAAGCAAGTGGTATTGTGACAACGCAGACCCGTCGTAAATGCCAGTCTTATACTGGACCACAAGAAATCCACGGTGCTCTTCATGCTTCACAAATTCCGCATCGGCGTCGATGTAGTTTACCGCCATGGCAAGTAAAGCAAGAATCATGATGAAACCGAAGATAACCGTCATACCTGCGCCAACTTCGTCGAGTCCTGCCCTTCTCAGCCATTTAAAGCGGTGGCTGACGGTTAAGAGTAAAATCCCCACCATAAAAAGTCCAATCGTTGTCCAAAGTAACATGTAATCCACTCCTTTCAAAAAATAAAAAAGAAGGGCACCCGTTATGGATGCCCCTCCTTTGAAGGCTTAGCTCAAAGGATCTTCTTCGTCTTCCTGGCCGTGCTTTTTCATCCATTTCCCGATCCTTCGAATTGCCTCTTCAGACAACTCTTTGATCGCGACAATGGCGAGCAGGCCAATCAGCCTTGGAAGCATCGCTCTTCACCTCCTTCATTGTGGAGGCTGTTTTATCCGCGAGCGATTCGCATGCTTGTCTCGACTGACGTTAGAAGCACACCCTTCACCAAGGAGAAAGCCTG
>Ga0310691_10004061_pt1 | contig 16782 bp, 15 predicted proteins | sample 176DNAGHGlowgp2_FD_203887 | JGI IMG/M metagenome (GOLD analysis project Ga0310691, IMG submission 203887) | Sheep rumen microbial communities from Palmerston North, Manawatu-Wanganui, New Zealand - 1766 DNA GHGlow gp2 (v2) (version 2) | ecosystem: Host-associated > Mammals > Digestive system >...
CGATGAAAAACACGGAAAATTATGGTTGTCATGATAACACCACGTAACTTTGCAGTGCCAAAAGGAAAAAAACAAGTTTCCAAGATTTTTTGAAAGTTTATCAGGATATAAAATCAACTCAAAGATAAAACATTAGAAAAATGATTAAACAAAAGCAATGGATGCTCGCCGCCATCCTTACCCTTTTATGCGGCTTGAACGTGCTGACATCGTGCAGCAAAAGTGATGATGATTATTATGCAACTCCTGCCAAGAAAGAGTATTTCCAGTCCTGGAATAAATGTGAGTCGCTGACGGCTTTGCAGGATTATGTGGAAGATGTGACCAACCCAAAGTCTGCCAACTATATCAGTGTGGAAGACCGTATCGCCACCTTCGACATGGACGGTACGTTCGTTGGCGAACTCTATCCTACTTATTTTGAATATAACATGCTGGAATACCGTGTTCTCGACGACCCCACATACAAGGACAAGGCTCCTGAGGATGTTCGCATGGCAGCACAGGCGATTCGGGATTTTGTACGACACGGAAAAGCGCTTCCCGATCATTTCGACATGATACACGCTCAGGCGGCGGCTAAGGCATACGCTGGCATGACCCTCGCCCAGTTTGACGCCTATGTGAAAGCATACGCTGCCAAACCAGCCAATGGCTTCGTCGGCATGACCTATGGCCAGAGTTTCTACAAGCCTATGCTGGAGGTGTTCGATTACCTGAAAGCCAACGGCTTCACCAATTATGTGGTTTCCGGTTCCGACCGCTTCATCTGCAGGGCGTTGGTCGAGTCCATCGGCATAGAGCCCAACAGGGTGATTGGCATGGATGTGAAACTCGTGTCAAGTAGTCAGGGTGAGGAAGCTGGTGTCAACTACACCATGGGACGCGAAGAGGACTTGGTCCGTACCGACCAGCTCATCATCAAGAACCTGAAGACCAACAAGGTGTTGCAGATTACCAAAGAGATTGGCAAAAAGCCTGTGCTCGCGTTCGGCAACAGCGGTGGCGACTGCGCGATGCTCAACTACTGCATGAGCAGCAAACATCGCAACGCCACATTCATGCTGATAGCTGATGATGAAGCTCGCGACCATGCCAACCGCGAAAAGGCACTCGCTCTCGGTACGCGCTGGCATGACGCTGGCTACCACGTCATCTCCATGAGGGACGATTTCAAAACCATCTACGGCACAGGAGTGGTGAAAATGGATTTCACCTTCCCCGCAGAACATTAAAAGATAATGATTCATAAACTAAAGACTGGGATGCATCCATCAGCGTTGCATCCCAGTCTTTGCTTTTAAGCAACCCCAAGCGGCGCAATACCTCTTGGGGTGAATTCTTATATGGTAGGTTCTAAAAATTATGTCGGATTGATTTTTGAATTGATTTGATTGGATTTTTGTCAGTTTTTGAGGGCGCATAGCGAGCTATGTAACCGAGAAAAGTGGCAAAAAGACTTCAAATCAAACAAAAATCAACCGAAATGAAATAAAATAAAATGGTAGTGAGCTAAAAAACAGAATTTTTAGAACCTACCATATATTTATGCTTCGTAATTTTTTTTCACCACAGATGACATAGATTTCACGGATTTTATTTGTCGTATGTTTCTGATAATTATTAGAGAATCCGTGAAATCTGGTAAATCTGTGGTTTAATATCACACTTGCGCAATTTGAGTTATCTCGGTATGCGACAGATTTCAGGGCGTTTTCCTCGATTTGTCGCAAATAGGAGCGAGTGTCGCAACAAAGAGAGACGAAAAACATGAAAAAATATGGTGGCGACATGAAAGCCCCGTAAATTTGCGATGTCAAAAGGAACAAACAACGCTCCCGACGACAAAGAGAAAAAAGAAAATACAAATAATAAATAACAATCAAAAAACAATTACAATTATGAAAAAGCAAGTTTTATTCCTCGCAGCACTTACATGCATGATGGTTCATTCAGTGTCAGCACTCGCAAACGACAGAATCATCCCAGTAAACCAACTCCCAGAGGCAGCACAGAAGTTTGTGAAAGCTACATTCCCTGGCCAAACAATCAGTTATGCCACCGTCGATATGGACTTCGGCTCGAAAACCTACGAGGTTCGCTTGGACAATTGTGTCGAGATAGAGTTTGACAAGAATGGTACATGGGACAAGGTGGATTGCAACTACATTGCCGTACCGTCAGACCTCGTTCCCGTAGCCATTGCAGAGTATGTGAAGACAAACTTCGCTGGCACTAAGATTGTGAAGATAGACAAGGAGCATGGTGGCTACGAAGTGGAGCTTTCCAATGACATCGAATTGCATTTCAACAGCCAAGGGAAGCTGATGTACTTCGATGACTGATGCGGTGTCGTAGGAACAAAACTCCATAGAATTATTATAGAACTATTGTAAAAAGAGAGCATCCACAAGAAAATGTGGATGCTCTCTTTTTGGGGTGTCTTTGTTTTATTACTTGATAAACAGTTTCTTGCCATTGCGGATGTAGATGCCACGTGAGGAAAAACTGCTCTATGCTGAGTGTCTGGGCTACGTAAGCCAACGCAATATACTCGCCGACGCAAGCCTTACCATCCGCTTGAGGTCTGCCACTGTGATTCGAGAGGTGAAAGTCATTCCCAAAGGTGAATCATTGAAATTCGATTATCATTTGAAGCAATAATGAAAAACCATGCTTGTTGCCCAAGATGAGATGTCAACCTTTACATCACTGTCTCCATTAACAATCGGAATAGCTTCGAATGTACTGCAATTCTCCTTCAATTTTACTGAATCACTCCTTCGATTGTGCTGGTTCTATCCTTTGCTTTTGCTGAACCTTTTCTTTGATTGGCTTGCGCCGAGCTAAAGGTTCAACTGAAATGTCGAGCCCTCAACGAAAATATAGCGAGCCCTCGTTATCGCAACGCCGAGCGCTCGCCATTTCGATAACGAGCCCTCGGCAACTAGTTGAATCCAAAGGAGCGGTTCTGTCAATCCACATAAGCCCCCCTCCAGATCCCCTGAGGGGAAGGGAAAAACGTGAGGCGGGAAGGGTGAAGAGTGGAGCGTGAAGGGTGGAGCGTGAAGGGTGGAGGTTGGGAGGGGGTTGTCAATGCTATCGTCTCCATGTTCCTTCGTCACTAATTAATCATTACAAGGCGAAATTATCATCTTCAATTTTCTTATCCCAAAATTATGTTATTTTTTTGTGAAATTTATCAGTTTTTGATTTAGATTGTTGTATATTTGTAGAAAGAATTTAAAAAATATCTTTTGCTAATAACACCTGGGGGCTTCGTCTCTATTCTTTCACTTAATTTTGTTTCCTTAAAATATGATTGATAATGTGTTTATATCACATGTAAGAAAAGTAGGTGATTCTGCTGATTGGAAAGAACAATCAAACGAAGAACACAGCAATGGTGTTGCAGAACTATCAGCTCGATTCGCATCCGAATTCGGATGCGAGGGTCTCGGTCGAGTCATCGGTTTGCTGCATGACAAGGGAAAGGAACAAAAAGACTTTCAAATATATATAAGGAAAGTGTCTGGAATGTGCCCTGAATTGGTAGTGACAAACCATCCAGCTCATGCTTACGTAGGAGCATTGATAGCAAAGATTCATTATAAGAATCTGTTGCCATTCTTGGCTTATCCAATCATGGGGCATCATTCAGGAATGTATGATTATGGTGATTATGAATCTATCATGAGCAGAAGCATTCCCTCGGATGTTAATTCTGAAAAAATGGTTGAGTCTTTGGCTTTACCATCGTTTAAGAATCAACCAATGCCTTATGATTGCCATCATATCATTAGAATGTTATTTTCATGTCTGGTAGATGCAGATTTTTTGGATACCGAGCGATTCATGAAACCAGAGGAGGCTGAATTAAGGGGAGGCAAGAAAACGCTTGCAGAACTCAAGCCTTTGTTAGATAATCATCTTCATAATTTAAAATCTCGTGCCAAAGACACGGAGGTCAACCGCATCCGAAATCAAGTGCAGCAAGTATGCCTTGATGCAGCAGTTAATGCTCCAGGTTTTTATAGTTTAACCGTTCCTACGGGTGGTGGTAAAACACTTTCTTCTTTGGTTTGGGCAATCAATCATGCACTTAAATATGGTAAGCGAAGAATCATCATAGCCATTCCTTATACAAGTATCATTGTGCAGACAGCTCAAACATTACGCAAGATATTTGGTGTGGAAAACGTGTTGGAGCATCATTCAAACTTTTCATTCGTGGATATTCTGAATAGTCACGAATACGATGCTGATGTAAATGGCAATGATGTTTCTTTGCAAATGAAATTAGCTACAGAGAATTGGGACTATCCCATTGTTGTAACCACCAATGTTCAGTTGTTTGAATCGATGTATTCTAACAGGCCATCGCATTGTCGAAAGTTACATAATCTGTGCAACAGTGTGCTTATTCTTGATGAAGTGCAAACATTGCCAACAGAGTATCTTCAACCTATTGTAAATGCTTTGAAGTGCTATCAACGACTATTTGGAATGTCCGTATTGTTCACTACCGCCAGTCAGCCTGTCCTCGATGGCAGGCATCGAGGAAATAATCCAAGAGTAAAGTTTGAGGGCATTGAGAAGATAACAGAGTTGATTCCACATCCATTTGCGCTACATGACAAATTGCGCCGAGTAAAGCTTCATTTTGATGAAGAGAGGAACGATTATGACGAGATAGCAGAACGACTATCGCAACACGACAAAGTGCTGTGTGTGGTAAATACTCGTAAAGATGCTGTTGAGATATTCAATCGCCTGCCACAGGAAGATGGTGCATTGACGCTTCATTTATCAAGAATGATGTGCCCTAAGCATATCAGCGATACCATCAGTTTGCTAAAACAGGAATTGAAATCGAATCATTATGAAATCATTCGTGTTGTATCCACGCAATTGATAGAGGCTGGTGTAGATATAGACTTTCCAGTTGTTTATCGGCAGGAGGCAGGACTGGATTCAGTGCTGCAAGCAGCAGGAAGATGCAATCGTGAAGGAAAAATGGGGATTGGCGATGCTTACATTTTTAAGTTGAACAAGGCTTTACCTCCTGGTTTCTTGAGCAGAACGAATCAAGCAAGACTCAATATGATGGGGAAAGTTGCAGATAAGTTTTCAACAGAAGCTATGACTGAGTATTTCCTTGCACTCTACAATATGGGGACAGACACATTCGACAAGGCGGAAATAAAAACGAAGTTAGAATGTCCAGACTTCAGTCATCCAGATTCTTTGAGTTTGATGTTTGAGTCAGCAGCAAATGAATTTCACTTAATAGATGACGATTCTGTTGGAGTAGTCGTTAATTATGAGAATTCTTTTGAATTGATAGAACAATTGAAAAGAAATGGTTCTTCCTATTCCTTGATGAAGAAGTTGGGACAATATACAGTTAGTCTGAGAAGAAGGGATTTCGAAAAAATGAAGGGATTGTATGACGAGGTGATAGAAGGTGTGTTCTTTGTTAGTGATAGAAATCAATATGACAGTAAGATAGGATTGATTACTGATAATTTATGGTTAGATGAATTATTAATAAAATAAAGATATGGAGCATTTTGATAAAGAATTCTGCTTGGAGGTGTGGGGGCCAATGGCTTGTTTCACCCGACCTGAACTGAAAGTGGAACGAGTCAGTTACGATGTCATCACACCATCGGCAGCCCGTGCCATTTTTGAAGCTATTTTTTGGAAACCTGCTATACGGTGGGAAATAACGAGAATTGAGGTTTTGAATCCAATCAAATGGACATCGATTCGAAGAAACGAAGTGGGTGCTGTTGCAAGCGCAACAAAGCCCAAGCCCATCTTTATCGAGACTAATCGTCAGCAGAAGAATAGCCTGTTGCTGAAAGATGTGCGTTATAGAATCCATGCCAAACTGATTTTCTGTCCTGTATCAAAACGTCAAACGATACAACTGGATTTATTTGATAATGAAGATTGCACAATTCATCGTGATGAGAATCCAGGAAAGTATAATGCCATTTTTGAGCGACGAGCCAGCAAAGGACAATGCTTTAATCAGCCATATCTTGGCACCAGAGAGTTTTCTGCATCTTTCAGATTGGTTGCTTCAGATGAAAAAGATTTGAAGCCAGCCATAGCAGAAGATCGTGATTTTGGCATTATGCTTTACGACATGGATTTCTCGAAAGATAAAGAACACCCACAAGCCATGTTTTTTCGTGCCCAAATGAAACAGGGTGTTGTCATTGTTCCATCTAAAGATAGTGAGGAGATTTTGAAATGATACTAAAGGCTTTGTATGATTATTATCATAGGTGTGACGAAGTAGCACCTGCTGGATGGGAATATAGAGAAATTGCCTTTTTAATTGTTATCAATGAAAATGGGGATTTTATTCGAATAGAAGACTGTAGAATTGATAATAAAAGGGCAATGGTCTATCTTGTACCGAAAGCTGTTATTAGAAGTGGAAAAAAATTTTTGGCATCGAATTTTTGGGATAACGTGGAGTATGTTCTCAATTATAGTAAGAAATGTGAGCCTCTTTCGGGTGATGATTTGAAAGATGAGAAGAAAATTAAGAAAAGAGAAAATGATATAGTTTCCACATTGCAAAAGTTTGAAAAAATGAAAATGAACGTAAATGCTTTTGCAAAAAAATATCCCGAAGAAAAATCATTTACAGCTGTCAATTCTTTTTACGAAAAAAAAGAATTTGAAAAGGTTTATAATGATGAACTTTGGAAAGAGATTAAAAGAAATTCAACGCTGTATGTTTCTTTCAGAATTGATGGTGCCTCTACTATAGTTGCAGAAAATCCTCTACTCGTATCAAATACAAAGCAAGGAGATGATATTTGTTTGGTCTCTGGAAAAAGAGGAAAAAGTATAAAAATAACATCGGCCATAAATTTTGCTGGTAGTCAAGCACGAATAGTATCATTTAAAGATGGCAAGGGATATGATTCCTATGGTAAAGAACAATGTGCCAATGCCCCTATCTCTAAGGAATCAGAATTTGCTTTTTCTACCGCTTTATCATTATTACTATCTTCACAATCAAAAAATAAATTTAAAGCAGGAGACAGAACATTTTTGTTTTGGGCTTCTTCTTCAAATAAAGCTACAACAATAATTGAAGAGGGTATTTGGAGTCTTTTTGGTAGAGCAGATATGGATAATAGTCCTGATGAAAGAATAGAATTAGTTAGAAATACATTCTTTGACATTTATTCTGGAAAGATTCCATCAAGAAAAGAAGATAGTTTTTACTTTCTCGGGTTAGCACCAAATAAAGCTCGTATCGCTGTAGTCTATTGGAATGAATGTCCACTGAAAGAGTTTGCAGCTTTGATATTGAAGCATTTTGAAGACACAGACATTATACACAAGTCAGGAAAACCTTATCAAGGACTTCATCAAATGCTCTCAGCGGTGACATTAGGAGGAAAGTCTAGCGAAGTTCAGCCGAACTTACCTGAAGCAGTTATGAAGAGTATATTACAAGGCTTACCTTATCCTTCTGCATTATATCAAGCTTGTATTCGTCGAATCAGAGCAGAACAAGATAAGGATATTTATGCAGCAAGAGCCTCTATTCTGAAGGGCTATTTAAATAGGATTATTGACAATAACAATATAAAATTAAAAAGTATGTTAGACAAGAAAAATCAAAACATCGGCTATCTATGTGGTCGCCTCTTCGCTACATTGGTGAAGATTCAAGAAGATGCTAATGGCATCAATACCATTCAAGAGCGTTACATGAATGCTGCATCTTCTACTCCAGCATCTGTATTCGCTACGATTCTTAATCTTTCTGTTTATCATTCAGAAAAGTTGAATGAAGGAAAAAAGGTTTATTATGAAAAGCTCAAACAAGAAATACTTGAAAAGATGTCGGCAGACGCATTCCCTGCTCATCTCGATTTGAATGACCAAGGTCGTTTCTTCGTTGGTTATTACCATCAGCGACAGGAATTCTTTACAAGTAAATCTGAGACAATAGATAACAATTAATAACAAATAAAAACTCAAAAGCAATGTCAGAATTAAAAAACAGATTTGATTTCGTTTACATCTTTGATGTACAAGATGGTAATCCCAATGGTGACCCAGATGCAGGAAACCTTCCACGTATTGATGCCGAAACGGGTATGGGATTAGTAACCGATGTGTGCTTAAAGCGCAAAGTTCGTAATTATGTTCAAATGGCAAAAGAATGTAAGGATGGCTTTGATATCTTCATCAAAGAAAAGGCCGTTTTGAATAATCTGATTGACTCTTCTTATGATGATGATAGTGTAAAATCGAAAGAAAAGCAAGAGGAAAAGACGGAGGCTGCTCGTAAGGTGATGTGTTCTCGTTACTATGATGTGCGTACATTTGGAGCTGTGATGTCAACAGGTAAAAACGCAGGTCAAGTAAGAGGCCCTATACAATTGACTTTCGCTCGTTCTGTTGACCCAATAAACAGTTCTGAACATTCAATAACACGTATGGCTGTTACAACTGAAAAAGAAGCTGAAAAACAAAGTGGCGATAATCGTACAATGGGTCGAAAGTCCACTGTTCCATACGGTTTGTATGTTTGTCATGGTTTTGTTTCAGCTAATCTTGCTGCACAAACAGGATTCTCTGAAGATGATTTGGTGCTCTTTTGGGAAGCGTTGAAAAATATGTTTGACGTTGACCGTTCTGCTGCTCGTGGTCTTATGAGTGCTCAGAAACTCATTGTATTCAAGCATGATTCAGCTCTCGGTAATGCTCCAGCCAATCAGTTGTTTGACCTTGTTCATGTTGAGAAGAAAGCAGATGTTGATGTTCCAAGAAAGTTTGGAGATTATGTAGTTAGCATTGAGAAAGAAAAGTTACCTTCGGGTGTTTCTCTTGAAGAACTTATCTAATGGATTTGTACGATGAAGATAATATGCTCATGTTGTCGGGGATTCAACACTATATGTTTTGTCCTCGACAATGGGCGTTGATTCACATTGAACAACAATGGGCGGAAAATAAGCTAACGGTCGAAGGTAATATTTTGCATAATAATGTTGATAATCCTCAGTATCGACAGAAAAATGGGGATACCATCACATTACGCTCTGTTCATATTGCTTCAAAAGTCTTGGGACTCTATGGCATAGCAGATGCAATAGAATTATTACCATCAGACTCAAAAGAAGATGCTATTCAACATCCATCCTATCCTGGATATTGGCACTTGTTTCCTATTGAATACAAAAGAGGACATAGCAAACCTGATGAGCGCGACGAGGTACAGCTGACAGCACAAGTTATTTGTTTGGAAGAAATGTATCAGATAAACATTAGTCAAGCTGCTTTGTATTATCATGAGACCCGTCATCGTGAAATAATTACAATAAATGAACATCTTCGTCAATTAACTTACCAGTGCGCTGATGCTATGCATAAAATATTCGAAACGGGTTTTACTCCTAAAGCTACAAAGATTAAAGGATGTAAGAGCTGTTCACTTGTTGACCTATGTAATCCAGAATTGAACTATCGACAAGATGTAAAGCAGTACCTAAAGAAGAGCCTTTATGAGGAAACTACTTAATACTCTATATGTGACCACACCAGAATCTTATCTTACTAAAGATGGAAAGAATGTTGTGGTGTCAATAGATAAGGAAGAAATATTCCGTATTCCTATTATAAATATAGAAAGTATCGTTACTTTCGGTTATATGGGCGCAAGTCCTGGGCTGATGAAACTTTGTGTAGATAATAGCGTGTCTTTGGTCTTTATGTCTCCACATAGTAGATTCATCGGTCGTATCCAAGGAGGTGTAAAAGGTAATGTTCTTTTGCGTAAAAGGCAATACCATCTTTCGGAAGATATAGGACAATCTCTACATCTTAGTAGATTGTTTATAGCTGGAAAGATTTTTAATTGCAGAAATGTGTTGCGTCGTTTTATCCGTGATAATGGAACAAATGCAGAAGTGGAACAAGCAGCTAATTCTATGGAACGATTTAAGCGAGAAGCATTGAATGCTGTTAACATGGATGTGTTGCGTGGTGTTGAGGGTTATGCTGCAAACAATTACTTCGGTGTGTTCAATCATCTCATCATTAACCAGAAGAATGATTTTGTTTTTAATGGAAGAAATCGCCATCCACCAAAAGACGAAGTAAATGCGATGCTTTCTTTTGTATATACATTAATAGCAAATGAAGTTGCTTCGGCATTGGAGTCGGTTGGCTTGGACCCCTATGTCGGTTTTATGCATACACTAAGACCTGGACGTTTTTCTTTGGCTTTGGATATGATGGAAGAATTAAGGGCGTATTTGGGCGATAGGTTAGTGTTGTCTATGATAAATCGAAAGCAGGTGGGTAAACAAGATTTCATCCGTCAAGGCGATGATGCATTACAAATGACCGATTCTTGTAAGAAGAAAATAATCTCTTCATGGCAGAAAAGAAAAAAAGAAATCATAGAACATCCGTATCTTAAAGAGAAAATACCTTTAGGTCTTTTGCCATATTCGCAAGCTATGTTGCTTTCTCGATTTATGAGAGGAGACATAGATGATTATCCTGTTTTTCTAATGAAATAGTTTTTATGCTAGTTTTGGTAACATACGATGTTGATACAACTTCAAAAGAAGGTGAAAGGCGACTGCGTAAGGTTGCAAAAGAATGTGTTAATTATGGACAACGGGTTCAAAACTCTGTTTTTGAATGTTTGTTAACTGAAGCACAGTTTGTTATCTTGAGAAATACTTTAAAATGTATCATAGATGGAAAAACTGACAGTATTCGTTTCTACTTTTTGGGAAAGAATTGGCAAAGAAGAGTGGAATACATAGGGAAAAAGACTTCGTTTGATATGACTGATGAACTGATAATATAAGTCATGCGAAAGTGATGTATTTCACAAATTATAGACCTTTCGCAAATCATTATTATGAAAGGAATAACATTGGTTTTTGTCTTTTTAGGAACCTTTTTTCTTTATCCTTTCCGATTTGTTCGCAAATTTACTATTTTTGCAAATTGATTATCAATAGATTATCTACTATAGAGTCGCACCCCTTGTGGGTGCGTGGATTGAAACTCGGAAATAACCGATAAGCAAGGGCTTGTCCTGCTCTGTCGCACCCCTTGTGGGTGCGTGGATTGAAACTTGTCGAATGGTGCGTCAGGAACAAAGGATGTTCTGGTCGCACCCCTTGTGGGTGCGTGGATTGAAACACGTGAGAAAACGACACCTTCGATGCTCCTTCCTATGATGAGTCGCACCCCTTGTGGGTGCGTGGATTGAAACACGTGGAATGTAAGTGGAGTTAATGGTATTCCAACGTCGCACCCCTTGTGGGTGCGTGGATTGAAACACATATGGATGGTTTTCTATATCCAAAACTCGAGTCGCACCCCTTGTGGGTGCGTGGATTGAAACATCTACGTCTACTAGGTTTTCAATGTCTTTCAATAAGGTCGCACCCCTTGTGGGTGCGTGGATTGAAACAAATCAAGAAACAACAAGTTATTTCTTAATTGAGTCGCACCCCTTGTGGGTGCGTGGATTGAAACTCAGTTTCACGGTGCGAATCCAACCCTCGCTGTAACCCTTGTCGCACCCCTTGTGGGTGCGTGGATTGAAACTCAGTAGCTTGCATATTCAAACCATAAGTGAATTGTCGCACCCCTTGTGGGTGCGTGGATTGAAACAAGTTTTAAAAGTTAATACTTGTTTTATCTTTATCGTCGCACCCCTTGTGGGTGCGTGGATTGAAACAGGTAAATTTGGCGGAATTTCAGATGAAAATAAAATGTCGCACCCCTTGTGGGTGCGTGGATTGAAACATCACCAGGAACGCACTCAATTTGACGAATTGGGGTCGCACCCCTTGTGGGTGCGTGGATTGAAACACTGATTTAACATTAATTTTATTTTCATCTGAAAGTCGCACCCCTTGTGGGTGCGTGGATTGAAACCCCACATCAGCACTCACAACAAAATTAGGTGCTTGCTCGTCGCACCCCTTGTGGGTGCGTGGATTGAAACTGGTGTTGCATGAGCAAAGTTGATAATCTCCTGCACGTCGCACCCCTTGTGGGTGCGTGGATTGAAACAGGCACATACGCAAACATCATCCAGCGAGAGAAGTCGCACCCCTTGTGGGTGCGTGGATTGAAACTCTTCCGTGTTGTAAGAGTGTCCTTCCCTATCGTCGCACCCCTTGTGGGTGCGTGGATTGAAACCTTATTACCCACGAACAGCTCCGTTAGAAGGCTCGCGTCGCACCCCTTGTGGGTGCGTGGATTGAAACTTTGAACAACAAGTTTACGACCCAGATGGTATTGCGTCGCACCCCTTGTGGGTGCGTGGATTGAAACCCTATATATATAATAATGGTATAAAGAGGCAAAGGTCGCACCCCTTGTGGGTGCGTGGATTGAAACTTCGCCTTGCCAAGTGCTTCCTTATCATCCCATGGTCGCACCCCTTGTGGGTGCGTGGATTGAAACTGCTTTCTTTTCTTTACATGGAATATCTCTCTTTGTCGCACCCCTTGTGGGTGCGTGGATTGAAACTAGTAAGCTTTGGAAAACATTTTTTCGCGGATACCGTCGCACCCCTTGTGGGTGCGTGGATTGAAACTGTATTGTAGCCGTAACAAAGAGTTAAAATCTGCGTCGCACCCCTTGTGGGTGCGTGGATTGAAACATAATGAATGATGTTTAAAATGAATAATAGGTTTTGTCGCACCCCTTGTGGGTGCGTGGATTGAAACTAAACAAGCTCCTACACCTTTTTTCAGCAAGAGAGTCGCACCCCTTGTGGGTGCGTGGATTGAAACTGCACGGACAAGGGGATGATGTTGCTCACGGGCAAGTCGCACCCCTTGTGGGTGCGTGGATTGAAACACCGATAGCCGTAAGCACACTACCATGAATCTCACGTCGCACCCCTTGTGGGTGCGTGGATTGAAACATTTGCGGTTTCCATCGACTGGTCACCATCAGCAGTCGCACCCCTTGTGGGTGCGTGGATTGAAACTGTCCTACCCCAATACTCTCCAGCACGTCTTGACGTCGCACCCCTTGTGGGTGCGTGGATTGAAACACTGTACCCTCCACTGCAACTGTTGCCATAGCCATAGTCGCACCCCTTGTGGGTGCGTGGATTGAAACCCAAATCAATCCATGAGTGGCAAAAGTCGGTTTAGTCGCACCCCTTGTGGGTGCGTGGATTGAAACAGTGATAACACCATTCTCTAAGGCATCGTTGGGTCGCACCCCTTGTGGGTGCGTGGATTGAAACGTCATAGTCTGAACCTCTTGGCATAGTAGTAACGTCGCACCCCTTGTGGGTGCGTGGATTGAAACTCCCCTTCTTTCGTCTCAATAACTCCCGATACACGTCGCACCCCTTGTGGGTGCGTGGATTGAAACATAGTTTGGACCCTCGTCATGAAAACAAAAACGTGTCGCACCCCTTGTGGGTGCGTGGATTGAAACAATAGGCAAGAGAAGGCTAACAGCATCGTTTATTGTCGCACCCCTTGTGGGTGCGTGGATTGAAACATCGTACAATGATTGAAAAGCCTGACGAAGTGTGGTCGCACCCCTTGTGGGTGCGTGGATTGAAACCAAAGTACACGAAAGGGAAAGAGGAAAAAGAAGGTCGCACCCCTTGTGGGTGCGTGGATTGAAACACGGGGTGTTGAGCATACAGAATCAAATAACTTAAGTCGCACCCCTTGTGGGTGCGTGGATTGAAACAGGAACTGATATGCGACTTACACATATCGCAGCATGTCGCACCCCTTGTGGGTGCGTGGATTGAAACATGGATGTACTCACTCATTTATTGAGTTAGAAAATAGTCGCACCCCTTGTGGGTGCGTGGATTGAAACCCTATATATATAATAATGGTATAAAGAGGCAAAGATGTCGCACCCCTTGTGGGTGCGTGGATTGAAACTCCATCCTCCGTTTGGTATGGCAAAGAGAGGGTAGTCGCACCCCTTGTGGGTGCGTGGATTGAAACTTGTAATTGGTACAACGCTTGTCATTCGGGAATCAGTCGCACCCCTTGTGGGTGCGTGGATTGAAACTATTGTTTGGTAATAATGTAGAATAGTCGTATATTGTCGCACCCCTTGTGGGTGCGTGGATTGAAACTTCCTCCTTAACAACTCCCGATAGACATAGCTGAAAGTCGCACCCCTTGTGGGTGCGTGGATTGAAACAGCACGAAGGAAGCGAGGAACAAAGTCGAGCATAGTCGCACCCCTTGTGGGTGCGTGGATTGAAACAATCAAATGTTAGCATTGAATGATATTAAGTCAAGGTCGCACCCCTTGTGGGTGCGTGGATTGAAACTCGCTTGGTGCGGTGTATGTCAGTCGTAACCGACCGTCGCACCCCTTGTGGGTGCGTGGATTGAAACTCCGCATCTGCCACCTTATTGCGAACAAAAGCATTGTCGCACCCCTTGTGGGTGCGTGGATTGAAACATTGGCACCACTGGACTCTGCGGAACACTTGGCGTCGCACCCCTTGTGGGTGCGTGGATTGAAACACTTGCCCACCATCTTTTCTTGCTCGCTCCACAGTCGCACCCCTTGTGGGTGCGTGGATTGAAACATCGATGAAAATCTTAACCGATTCCGATGCAAAGTCGCACCCCTTGTGGGTGCGTGGATTGAAACCTGAAAGCACACATATCTGAATATGCCATGCCTGGTCGCACCCCTTGTGGGTGCGTGGATTGAAACATCGTTTCAAAAATAGGGAAGGGCAGCACATTGCCGTCGCACCCCTTGTGGGTGCGTGGATTGAAACCGTGCCTTTTGACTTTTACGGAGGGGCATGATGGCGTCGCACCCCTTGTGGGTGCGTGGATTGAAACAACGTTATCCAAAGAGGAAAAGGATTTAATATTGTCGCACCCCTTGTGGGTGCGTGGATTGAAACAGTCTTGCCGCTCTCAATCTCTCGGGCGACTGACTTGTCGCACCCCTTGTGGGTGCGTGGATTGAAACAACTCGACTTTGCGTCAACAGGATTACAACAAAGAGTCGCACCCCTTGTGGGTGCGTGGATTGAAACCTTTGCCTTTGTATCTTCTTCGAAAGTTCTATTAGTCGCACCCCTTGTGGGTGCGTGGATTGAAACATCTTCCCTCTTTTGTGGATGTTCGCAATTATAGTCGCACCCCTTGTGGGTGCGTGGATTGAAACAAGACCATGTTTATCTAACTTCATCCATGTTTCAGCGTCGCACCCCTTGTGGGTGCGTGGATTGAAACCCGAAGCGGAAACATTGCCAAAATCGAAAGTGATTCGTCGCACCCCTTGTGGGTGCGTGGATTGAAACAAAAACAGAACATGTCAATGCTCCGCAGCCTTGGTCGCACCCCTTGTGGGTGCGTGGATTGAAACAGCGTAACGCGCGGGCTCTCAGTGAGTTGCAGGCGTCGCACCCCTTGTGGGTGCGTGGATTGAAACAAGTTAAGTAACCGCACAAATTTTGCAGTTGCAAGTCGCACCCCTTGTGGGTGCGTGGATTGAAACAATGTTGCGAACTGCAACGAAGCAAGCGGTCAAATGTCGCACCCCTTGTGGGTGCGTGGATTGAAACAGGCACTTTAACAAAGCCAATTACCAAACACTACCGTCGCACCCCTTGTGGGTGCGTGGATTGAAACGTACAATGGGTGACTAATTGTATTTGGTCGGTATGTCGCACCCCTTGTGGGTGCGTGGATTGAAACACCTTGAAGGCTACACGACTATCAACAATGGTTGTCGCACCCCTTGTGGGTGCGTGGATTGAAACTGTGCTGAGATTCAGTACAAAGTGTTTGCGAAGGTCGCACCCCTTGTGGGTGCGTGGATTGAAACTACGATGGGCAATGGTAAAGGCTTTACGGACAGACATCGCCCATTTCGTGGGTGTGGATTGAAATTTAAGAGAAATCATCGACTGGCTGACAATAGTGCGTTGCACTTTTCTACAAAAACGTCATAAAGGAATTGCCTTAAGATTTGATTCTTGATAGCTTCGTAAGCGCGAAAAAAAAGAACATCCATGAAAGCTCGTGGATGTTCTTTTTTTGGGGTGTCGTTAGTCTATTACTTGATAAACAGTTTCTTGCCATTGCGGATGTAGATGCCACGTGGGAGACGTTGGCTTGGGTCTTGACGCTGTCCTGTGAGGCTGTAAACCCCTTCCCTGCCTTCCTGAGGGGAAGAGTTGGCTTCTACGAGAATGTTGTCGATGGCACTTGGCACTTCGCTCTGTCCGTAGAAGTAGAGGTGGAAATCACTGAAGGCTGACCACCATTCGTCGCCGCGCTTGGTGGATCGTCCTCCGATGCGGAATGGGGTGGAGGAGCGGCGTGGGTAGTTGCCAATGACGGTGTTTTTGTAAAGTCCTTGTGCGAAATAGGCTGCTGCTCCTTCGCCTGTGGCAGGGATATAAGTGCCGTCAGCCAACAGGGTCTCGTCTTCTGAGTTGGTGCAGAGTGGTGCTGCCTGACGGTCAGCCATAATGTTCTTGATGTTTTCGCGAGTGATTGCCTTCACCACATAGATATGTGCTGAGGTGTTGTCGGTGCCAGCTAAGTAGTCGGCATAGACGGCATCGGTGGTGCCTGGTTGCTGGAATGCGTTTGCCTCCAACTTGTAGTTTCCGAGAGGCACATCAGGAATGTCTTGGAAGAAGTGGTAGGTTTGGTCGCCCAATTCAACGACGCCGCCTTCCACATTTGCTTCGTGGTTGAAATCCCAACCGTAGAGTGACTCATCAGC
>Ga0310691_10004062_pt1 | contig 16778 bp, 12 predicted proteins | sample 176DNAGHGlowgp2_FD_203887 | JGI IMG/M metagenome (GOLD analysis project Ga0310691, IMG submission 203887) | Sheep rumen microbial communities from Palmerston North, Manawatu-Wanganui, New Zealand - 1766 DNA GHGlow gp2 (v2) (version 2) | ecosystem: Host-associated > Mammals > Digestive system >...
TTTTTGCACGCAATACTGGAAAATTATCTATCACTCCCCCATCTACCAATAAATAATCTCAAAATTTAACTGGCGGAAAGATTACAGGCAAAGCAATACTTCACATTAAAGGATGAATCAATTCTCCTGTATGAAATATTTTATATTTTCCTGTATTCAAATCGGTAGCTCAGATATAAACTTTCTTTTTTAGTTTTGAAAATGTGACTGGAAGATATTTTTTGTATAGTTTCTGAACATTTTTTTCTTGAAGAATGCTTGTCACAGGAGGCATTTTTAAATTTTTTGCACTAAGAAATTCAATATTTTCCAAAAGTTTAGAATAAATGTCATCAGCCCTCATTCCATTTGCTCGAAATGAAGCGACCATTGCTCAGGCCGATACTCAAAAAATTGCATCAATTTCTGATTCTACTCAGCTTTCTTCTAAAGCCTTTAAAATTCATAAATGATAAAATCATTTTGCCCCTCATCATGAAAGGACTAAAATATATTTTTTATTTTCTGACATTAAATTATTATTTTAGAATTATAAATATTGTTTATTTTGTTCGTGTTGTGCATTGGTTTCTGCATAATGAATCTGTCCATCAGAACCATGCAGATAAAAAAGATAAGAAGTCTGAGTTGGAAACAATACAGCTTCAATTGTAGAAATAGCAGGATTTCCAATTGGAGTTGGGGTAAGTCATGCAACTGCACGTGTATTGTATTTATTATTTGAATCACTTACATTTTTTGCGATAATATTTGGAGTACAATCACTGTATGGTTTAGCAAATTCATAACAAAGTGTAATATCTGCTCAAAGCAGCATTCAATTTTTTAACCTGTTATAAAAAATTCATGCAACAGTTGGCTTATTTGCGTTATTTTTTTCTTCTTTTTCAACAATTGATGCCAAAGTAATGGTCTGATAAACTGATAATCAATAATTATTTTGAATATTTGTAAAATCTGAAGAATGAGTTTCCCAAACTTTTGATTTAAATGTATTTAACTGCATAGATACAAGCTCTTTAACCAAATTTCATCGATTACTTAGGAAATATGTATCTGGATAAAGGAATCATTCTAATGAACTTAGACTAGAATCAAAGAAATCATATCTTGTTGATAATTCTGATATTTTAGCAGAATCTGTTACATAAGCAATATATTCTCATTCATTAATATATCACTTAGCAGTTAAATCTGCATCAATATCGTAAATTGATCGTCATTCCAAAACTGTATATGAAATATACTCCTTCTCTGGTCCCTCTCATATGTGAGATAAGAATTCTTCATTAGTATATTTTCCACTAAAAATATATGTTCATTCTTGGATATTTGGTACTTGATCTTTATGATTTCTAACATAAAGTTTCATCCAAAAAGTCTGATTATCATCTAGCAATGCATCGTAAAATTTGCTAATTGTATCTCACTTTACGATTGAAACTTTTTGATTTTCGAAATTTAAATCTGATGGTGAAAACTTAATCCAACCTCGAATAGCAATAACAACTATCGCAATTAATATGAACAAAAATCACTTTCAACCTTTTTTCTTTTTCTGGCGTGAATAACCAAATCCAACATTTTTTTGAACCATATCTTAGTGAATAAAAATTAAAAATTATTTATGAAATATAATGTTTCATCATTGTTCTACTTCTACATCAAATCCAGATTCTTCGACTTCATCTTCTGATAAATTTTCGTGTTGTTTAGCACAATCTGGACAATATAATACAAATGGTGTTTCGAGTTCTATTGCTTGATAAATCAATTCTTCAATATTAATTGTGGAAGTTTTTTCATCAATGAAAAAAAGCACTTCATCGTTCGCATAATTTACTTCATCCTTATTCAGAGTAAATCTACTACTGTATCACTGAATTTTTATTTTCCTCTGAAATGGTTCACTGCAATAATCGCAAGTTTCTTTCAAAGCACATTCCAATTCTTCGATTTCTACTAAAACATTTTCATCATCGATTCACGAAAGTCTAATTTTACCTGTAATTCAATCTTCACTGAGATTCGGAATCAGATTTGTTATTTTATTTTCAAAAGTCATCTCATCCACTGCGACCTGATTGAGCAAATCTCCTATCTTTATTTCAAATGTTTGATCTTTCATTTTCTAGTTAGAGATATATGATAAATTGCAAGTTTATTTCTACTCTTTTCCTGCACTAATACAAGAGAAATGGGAATTTAAGCTTTATCTTATTTATCCCTTTCAAGTTTAATCCATTTTATTAGTCAATAAATATTAATTAGCAAATATCAAATTGATACAATCAACATCATAGTTGCATTCGGTGTTCATAATACAAAATTTATAATTCGGATTATTAAATCAATTGTATTGTTGAATAACCATACAACCCAGCATTCTTTGAATCTCATATTCATAAGCACGATACCACAAAGCTGGATTATATTGCTACTTGCATCCAAAAATGCTAAATTTTGTCATGGAATTTTACTCAACAAATATCAAAGTAAAAAACTACCAACAATACAAATAGTCGTAATTAAAATTGAATTCTTCAATGTAAATCATCTGATTTTTACTTTCTTTTTATTTTCTTTTTTATTCTTATTCCACATTAGATATCCATGAATTTGTGATGGAAAAAATACTAATAACGATAAAAATGCAATACCATATAATCAATTTAAATAGCACACATATCCACTCAGTATACAATAAATAGCTCCGAAAATGTAATTATATATTTTTCCTATACTTGCATAATAGGCATTTAATAACCCAGACATTAATATCAATGTTCACAAAAAATAATCCTTTGATAGGATTCCACATATAATTGAGAATATAATAATTAATATGGTATATGTTTTACTTTTCATATACATTAATATATGATTAAACAACATTCAATATTTTTTATCTTTAATTTTCCTAGTCAAAATGTATGATAAATATTAGTTTAGCTTCTACTTTTTTTCTAGAATAATGCAAGAGAAATGGGAAATTAAGCATTATACTCAATTGTTTGAGAACGAAAGAATTACAGAAAATTCACTATTTTTGAAATTACAAAAAAAGCTGACTAAACTTCTCAAATCGCTAGAACTCGGAGATAAAGATATCATTTTAGCAGTTTCATGAGGAGCAGACAGTATGATAGTTGCAAGTCAGATTTTGTATTTCTATCACAAGAATGGATTAGATTTAAATAAGATTCATATTGCACACTGTAATCATAAAATTAGAGAAGAAAGTGAGACTGAAGCAAAATTTATGTCAGAGTTTTTTTCTTGATTAGATTTTAATTTGTATGAAAGAGATAGATCATTATCCGAAGATGAAAATTCACTTAGAAATCGAAGATATTCCAAGTTCTCATCGTTGCAGAAATCGACCAAATCGTCATACATTTTCCTCGGCCATCATTTGAATGATAGAGTAGAATCAACATTCTTAAATTTGATGCGTGGAGCTTGAATAAATGGATTTCTGAATATGCGTGAAATAGAAAGTCATCATTTACTACCAAATGGATGCAAAGTATGCCGCCCATTGTTAGAGACTTCAAAATCTGATATTTTATACATCTGTAATGAAGTATGAATACCATTCTTTGAGGATATAACCAATCAAGATATTTCAGTTTCTAAAAGAAATCGAGTTAGAAATCAAATTTTAAATCCAGTTTCAATATATGGAACCGAGAATTGAGAAGAGAATAAATTTTTGGAAAGTTTTGCATGAATTTATAAACAATTAGAAAATATTGAAAACAACAGTTCAAACAAAGATTTAAAAAATTTACCATTCTTTCCGATTTGGAATACTAGATTTTCTTACCTTTGGGAAAAAGATATTTTGAAATGCAATGAAAATGATGTTTTTGATTTATTCCACACATTAAAAATTCAGACTTCTGCAACTATAGTAAATGAATGGAAAGATCGGTTAAACAAATGAAAAAATGGATATAAATACGTTTGAGGAGCCTACTTCTTTATTCATGAAAGACAGCTCTTTGTTATAAAAGCTCATAAAGAATTTTGGGAAAGAAAAAATAATTCTGAAGAAAATATTGTAGTAAAAATTGAGTCAATGAAAAACATCAACTTTTTCTGATTTGATTTAGAAATTCCTAGAGATGAATTGATTTGATGAGAAGTTCGCTTACCACAAAATTGAGATATTTTTGCATGAAAGAAACGAAGTCGTTGGACCTTGAATCAAAAGATTCCGATGTGGTGGAGAGACTGGATTCCTCTTGCAATAAAAGATGGAAAGGTTATTCATATGTGGAAGAATATATGGAAATAATTTTATTTCTAGAATTTGTTAGCCTATGCAGTGATTAGCAAATATTTGGTCAACATATACAAATTGGATTGAGTTCTTTTTTCATTCGAATGGGGCTTGGACTACAGTCTGGAGTATATTAGTTTTAGTTTGGGTTATTAGTTTTTTAGTATTTTTACCACTTCATCGCATAAGTTTAAAGAATGTACTAAAAGCTAAAAAAAATTTGGTAGATTCTGTAGACAGAGTGATTTATTTACTTTCAAGAGCTCAATATTCATTATCTGAACAGCAAGTTTTAAAGTATGATCCTTGTTTTGCATTGATAAAAACTATGTTTTGAAGTGGACATTTTGAATATATTGATAACCTAGATGCTATAAAAGAAAATGTAAAAAAAGTAGAAGTATTACTAAAACAGAGAGTAATTTCTGATCAAGAATGGAGTAAGATTGATAGTCAAAAAAATAGTTTAAAATTTCATACTTTTTGGAGTAAATTTTTCGGTTATGAATTGAATTTTGTAACTTGTGGAATTTATAATTTATTCTGGTAATGATGTTTCAATTAAAAAAGTTGTTACCAACCTTATCTATCATTTCTGACATTCTTTAAAAAACTGAACCTAGATATAAAACTAGGTCCAATTTTACAATAAAAGTTATAGATTATGAATTAACTATATCTTTTACTAAATCTCTTAGAACGAGCAACATCCTCATCATAACATCCATCTTCAAGTTCATCTAGCGTAAGATTTCCTAGATCTAGTTTCATTGCATTTAATATGCATGCCAAATCTTTTCTATCAGATATATCAAACTTTATTCATGCCTTAAAGTACTCACTATTAATACCATCAAAAACTCAACTACCTACAATTTCAGTATCATTAAATGATCCATTATTATATTCTATATCTCAACCAGCTTCTTCAAAACTATATTTACCTCCGTTATATACATAATTTGCTTTTAACATATTTATTATATTTCAAACTTTAGTAAACGCCCTAATTTTTAGCCTATTTTCATTATTATCCACTGGATATCAGTTTTTATCCAAATCTAATTTTTGTGTAGTTAAAGGTAATTCATACCAATTATCACCACAATAAATCCAATATTTTCCTGTTTTCCAGTCTAATTGACACACATTGTCTGGAACCTTAGTATCTGCTCCTCCTTCTATAGCACGACCTCGTGTTTTTAATTGAACTACTCCATCTTCGATAATCACCATGTTTTCTCAATCCGTATCATTTCTCTCTGAATACCAATTTTTATCTTTCTTTCAATTACGAAGACTATCGATAACCCCCACCATTTCTTCCCTAATCCAGCTAAGATCCGGTTCTTTTTCTTTGCTTTCTGGATTTGTTGGCTCTTCTGGTTTTGTCGGTTCTTCTGGATTTGTTGGTTCTTCTGGATTTGTTGGTTCTTCTGGTTTTGTTGGCTCCGATGGTCATCATGGACTCACTATAATCGGATCGAAAATAATATATCCACCATCCTCACCTCATTCCTCTATTTTACCATCAACAATTATAATAACAGTCACCCTTCAATCTTTATCAATTTTAGTACATCTTATTTTCTTATTTCTGTCTTTATCAACAATTCCAACTACTATTGTTCAATCATTTTCAACTATTATTGTTTTTCAACTAACTTTTCAATTTTTATCAAAAACACCGATATAAATCCTATCTTGTATTATCCTAAATCCTGGTCATTCTTGTCATTCTTTCCACTCTGGATAAGTGATATCTCATATTACTAATGGTTTCTCTGGATTTTGTACCAATACACCATCATTGAAAATAAAATATTGATTTATTACAACTTTAATATTTGTAATATCACTTTTTTCTTTTTCAGTAGGCTTTTCTTCTTTATTTCAATCTTTTTTATCATCTCACCCTTCTTGTACCTTATCTACAATAAACTTCATTGTATACAAAGTTTGAGGCCCAAATTTTCAATCTTCAAGAATAGAATTCTCACCATTAACCCCAGAAAACGTAATTCCTCTTTTGTTTAAGTATTCCCTTAACTTTCTCTTATCGATAGTTCAATCGTTAATTAATCAGTTAAGATACTTCTGCATTCACTCAATATCATCTTTTCTGATATATCCAATAATTTCAGATTTATATGGATCTTTTAAAGATGAAACAATATCAGTTACATCCTTTGGATTAATTGTTTCTTTTCCCCACTTATACAACCTTTTAATATCTTTTTCGGTTAAATCCAATTCACTTTTTGTTGCTAATGTAGTTTCTGTAGTTGCCTTTAATGCTTCTGCTTCTACCCTAGTTCCTTGTTGTGCTGACTGTTCTTCTTTAGAATCTACAGCCTTTTCTCCAGAATCCACACTCTCTGTTGTTAATTTTTCATCCTTTTTTTCTCCTGGCATTTTTATAATAATCAATAAATAAAATAATCTTATGACTATATTATATTTAAAACATTCAAATTTGTCAAATTTTTGGGGACTTTTTTCTTATAATAAAAAACTAAGCTTAAAAGCCTACTTATCACACCTTACTAAATAACTGTTATTCAGTTATTGCTTGAAATTTTAAATGTGTTGAAAAGTCATTCCATGCTCCATCGTTCATCTGAACAACAAATTTCTTATTTGATGCAGAATAAATGACTATTCATTGCCCCCAAGATTTGCCAACATTTCACTGACATTCATAAATTCTAACAGCTGGCGAAGTTTCCAAATTCTCTTTATCTGAATACTTAACCACATTTATAACATACGAACAGGATACATCATTTCTTCCAAAATTTTCCTTTACTGAACTTACAGAATATGAAATATTAGATGATGGGAACTGTAAACTATAACCTCATCTTGCAGACTTATACTCTAATCATTCTTCTTTGATTGGAAATTGATCCACATTAGTATCTAAACTTATAACAGAAATAGGTTCATTAACGATATCTCAAGTTGATTCCGTTTCTAATTCTTTATCTTCATCTCCTTCATCTGAAGCAACTACATCATCTCAAATCATCAATGACTGCAACTGTCATTTTGTAGGTAAACTAAAATCAACTAAAATCTGACAAGTTAATTGTTTCTCATTTCAGTCTCCAGAAACTGTTACAATCAATCACTCTTGCTTCAACAAAACTTCAGAATTATTTATCTTTTGAAGTTTTTCTCACGATCACTGACAAATGCTTGCTGCACGAAGTTTCACCCATTCTTTGAGATTTTTTTCATTAGCAAACTTTATTAAATCTTTAAGTTTATACATTTCATCCTCAGAAACATCATTAATAAATATTCCCCACCAATCTCCATTGGCGACAAACCACTGATTTTCACTTTGTCTATAATAAACATCTCACTCATAATTTGAAGAGCTCTGAGCCTGATTATTCTCAAAACTTTCAATCAATCCTTTACAATTTCTACTTGGATCTGATGAATTACAGCGGAAATATTTTAAAACTATCTTTTTGTTTGTCTGAACATTTTGAATATTGATCTCCCCGTTTTCTCACTCATTCAATAAAACATATTCATCAAAAAAGTTTGGCAAAAACAATACTCCAGCTTTTGGTATATAAACACTACCATCACTCTCAAATGCCATATCTGCACCATTACCTAATCCAACCTTATTTCACGAAATACTATATACTCTCACAATAGGGTTACTCTGATAAAACTTCTCAACTATTCACGTTAACTCGGCAAAACCAGCATAATCAGAAAGATTTATAGAATCTGACTTTAATCATATTTTTCAATAATTTACATCATCTATAGTATGAGTATATGTAACTATATCACCATCCGCTTTGATTTCTCACTGCAAAAAAACTTCTTCTCAAAGTGAAAAATTAAAGTCATTATTTTCTTCTCATTCACCTCCATCAAAAATTTTCCAAGATACCAATCACACTACCAATAATAACAAAGCAACCAATAGCCAAATCCATAATTTAGATTTTTTCTTTTTTCTAGAAAAAGACATATTACCTGACATTTTTTTCTGAAAAAAATCTGTTCTATTTTCCATTTTACTAACAAAATAAATAAAATCTAACCATAACATTATAAAAAATTAATCATGTATTGCAATCAAAGATAAATTTACCAGACAAAAATACTATTTAACAAAAAGTTCTTATAAATTTCATTCACTATAACAATAAATATTTAAAGAAATTAAAATATGAATTATATTTAATTTGTCAAATTATTCAACAAAAACAATGCACTCTGTCAAATGTTTTTTCAACTAGGATGTTAATTCAACTTGTTTTAACAGTAAAAATGCCTAATTTCAAACTGCTTTATTTAATTATTAATAAATGAAGACAGAAACAACAGGCTGAACAAAAAAACAAAAGAAAACTTCCACAACTAAGAAGGCCTCTCAAAAAATTTGAGTTTCTACCATTGTCACAGAGAAAAAACATTCCAGCCACCCCGAAGCTAATGTTTCTGTTTTTACAAAAACCACAAATCCAAAAGTAGTTATTAAATCAGAAAGCTTAAAAAACAGTAATAGTATCTCTTTGTGACAAAAACAAAACAAATATAATATGTTAATGTTTTTCTGCTTCATAATAATATGCATAATTATATTAGCAACGTTTTTTTTGTCACTAAAAACATACAACACTGTTAACGAATTGGCAGAATATATTATATTATAAGATATCAAACATTTGATATATAAACTTTTATTTTTTATTCTTTATAAACCATGGTTAAAAAAGAATCTACTACTTGCGAAAATTGCGACTGCAAAAAATGTTGCGGAAGTAATTGTATTAGCTTGATTTTATCAGCTCTATGATGTATTGCTGCTATAGTTGCCTGCATCTTTGCTTGTAAAGTTTACAATTTAAATGTTCTCTCTGCTGGATGACATGACAATCTAAAAAAAATGAATGAATTATATTCTTCTGATGCTTACATAAAATATGCTACTGAACAAACTCAAGCATACATAGATGGTTTTATGGCACAGTATGGGGACACAAATGAGGACACTAACGTAAATGATGAAGACACAACAACAGATGAAGAAGAAACTAATAACGCATCAACAGAAGATGTAAAAACTATTGTTGAAGATATGGTTTCAAATAGTCCAATTCGTGGAGATAAAGACGCTAGATTCACTATCGTAGAATACACTGAATTACATTGTCCATATTGTCAAAGACATGCACAGGCTGGAACTATCAATTCTGTAATCGAAAAATTCCCATGAGAAGTAAATTCTGTTTCAAGACACTTCATCATTCACGGAGAAGATGCTCTAAATTTAGCTTCTGCTATGGAATGTGTAGCTGAATTAAAGCCAGAAGTTTATTATCAAACATTTGAGAAAGGTTTTGAGGCTTATCCTGTAGACATGGATGCTTTAGTTAATATAGCTACTGAACTTGGAGTAGATAAATCTGCATTACAATCTTGTGTAGACGAATGAAAATACAAACAAGCTATTAATGACGGAATGACTCAAGCTTCTACATTATTCGGAGTTAATGGAACTCCAGGAAACGTAATTATCGATAGAGAAACTGGAAAATATAAATTAGTTTCTGGAGCTTACCCTGTTGATGAATTTGTTAACGCTATCAATGAGCTAAAAAATGCTTAATTAAAAAGCTAACAAAAATTCAACATAATCAGAAAACAAAAATTCTGAGTAAAAGAATTACTCTGTAGAAATACAGAGTTTTTCTTAAAATTGATTTTCAGTAGAAAATAAATACGAATAAATAATGGAAAAAATTGAAAAATTATACAATGGGTTTTATTTAAATAAAGAGAGTGCAAACTCTCAAATTTCTGGTTGTAAAAATCATTTACGAGTAGCTCCAATTAAAAAAATAAATAGTTATGTGGATTTGGAAATAGATTATGAACATTTTTCATTTGCAGAAAAAGATAAAACCTGAAAAATAGAATATTTTCATGGACTTAAAAATTTTTTATGGATTGAGAAATCATGTGTTCCTCCTATTTTCATTTTTGACAACCATAATCATGCTCCAGTTTTTCGATATAATATTATATGTAACAAAAAAATTAAAAATGTAGAATTAATTCACATAGACCAACATTCAGATTGCTGGGAAAATAAAAATCATTTAAAATGAAACTGAAATGAAAATGAATTAGAAAATGTCTTTCATTTCTATAACGAAAAATGCAACGTAGGAAATTTTATTCCTTCCAGTATTAAAAGTTGAATAATCTCAAATCAAACACAAATACGTTCAATCTCCGCACTAAAAAATTTAAAAATAGAAAAAAATCAGAATTTTATTTTAGATATTGACTTAGATTTTTGTCTAAATTGAATTGATAGAAGTATAATAAATGAAGAATCTATAAAAATTCTAAAGAAAAAATTTAATGAATTTTGAAATTTTGCTTTATGTATTACAATTGCAACTAGTCCCTATTTTTTAAATCAAGAAGTTGCAATAAATATTTTAAAAAAACTATTAAACGAATAACCGTTTGCATTTTTTATAATTATCAATAAGTTATATTCAGATTTATATTTTTTGTATTGCGTATAAAATTATGGAAGAAAAAAAACTGCATATCTACAATACTATGAGTAGAGAAAAAGAAGAATTTATCCCTTTAATAAAGGAGTGAAAAAAAGATTTTGTTTGAATATATTCATGTGGTCCTACGGTTTATCGAAATCCTCATATCTGAAATATGAGAGCTTTTGCTTTTGCAGATTTACTCAGAAATGTGATCAAAAATATACTCTGATATAAAACTAAACATGTTATGAATCTGACTGATGTTGGTCATTTGACTGATGATGGAGATAAATGAGAGGATAAAATGGAAAAATGAGCCAAAAGAGAAAATAAAACTGTTTGGGAACTAGCAGACATGTATATTGAAAAGTTTTATAGCTATCTTGATAAACTCCAGATAGAGAAATTTGACGTAATGCCTAGGGCTACAGATCATATCAAAGAACAGATTGAAATGGTGAAAATATTAGAAGAAAAATGATACACATATAAAATTCCAAATGATGGAATTTATATGGACACAAGTAAAGTTGATGATTATGGAAAATTAGCATGACTAGCAAACCAAGAAAGAATTGCTGGAGCTAGAATTCAAAATGATAACAAGAAAAATGATACAGATTTCGCTTTGTGGAAATTTTCTCCAAAAGATCAGAAAAGACAAATGGAGCGAGATTCTCCATGGGGAACTTGATTCCCTGGTTGGCATCTTGAATGTAGTGCTATGTCTAGCAAATATCTCTGAGAACAATTTGACATTCATACATGATGAGTAGACCATATTTGAGTCCACCATACAAATGAAATTGCTCAGAGCGAATGTACATTTTGAAAAAAACCTCGAGTAAAATACCGAATGCACAATCAATTTTTGAATCTATGATGAAAAAAACTATCAAAATCTGCATGATGATTAGTTACTGTTGATGATTTGGAAGAAAAATGATATTCAGCTCTAGATTTAAAACTACTTTACTATACAGCTCATTATAGAAATTTCCTAGATTTCAATGAAACAGTATTAGAACAAGCCAAAGTCCAAAGAAAAAATCTAATTAAGAAAATCTCTAAAGCTAAAAGGATTGAATTAAAATGAAAGAATTACAAAGAAGTAGCAAATGAACTAAAAACTGAAGAATGAATCAAATTTTTATCAGATTGTTTGGATGCTTTATTGGATGATTTAAATTCTCCAAAACTACTTGCAACTATCAATTCATGATTAAAGAATCAGAATTCTGAAATTATTTGAATAATAGTTTGGTTAGACAAAAAAGTCATGAAATTAGATTTACTATGAGAATATGAAGAATCTAAAGTAAATGAAAATATTCCAGAGGAAATTGCTGAGCTTGCTAATCAACGTTTACAAGCAAAACAAGAAAAAAATTACACTCTCGCTGATGAACTAAGAAATCAGATTCAATCAAAATGATACTGAATAAAGGATATTCCTTGAGGATTTGAGATAGAAAAAATATTATAATAACGTTTTTTATACAATCCTATTTACCTGAATTTTCAACAATTCCCAAACAGGCTTTTTGATATTTTTTATAAATTGAAGGGCTTACCGTTGCAAAGAATACTCTTGGATTATTCAATATTTCAAGTAATTGAGGTTCGTTTTCAGAAGTAATCTCTATTGATAATTGTCTTATTTCAAGAGGTTTATCACAATTTGTATAAGCAATCTTTGTCAATACGTGAGTATCTACATTATATTGACCTTGTAATTTAAAATCTCACAACGTAAAATCTATTAAGAATAAATCAGACTTTCATTGAATATCACGTATATCATCCGGCACCATCTTGAAATGAATACGGAATTGGTCAATAATCTCTAATTTTCTTTCTAAATTTCCATCTTCAGTTTCTATTGTAAAATCTATTATAGAAGTAATAATACTTGGTGTAGAATCTTTCATAAACAAAACTCCATCCAACTTAGATTTTATAACTTGCTCTAAATCTTCATCACTAATTGTAAATGAATCTAATACTCAATCTGTTAGTACAAAATTATACTCAACATCTCATTTGTAAAGCGAAATTCAGGCATCATCACATGTATAAACAGAAATATCTTGTCTTTCCATAATCTTTTCACAAAATGTCGGCTGATCTTCCAATTTTTCTGGAGTAGATTCATACCACATTCAAACCTGTTCATCAATATAATTCAACATCGCATAGAACGTAATGTTTCACTCAGATAAATAAATATTTAAAATATCCGTAAATTTAGGCTGATTTGCAACCTTTATGCTCTCTACATATAGCAGATTATCCTGTCTACGCAATGTCGTCGTTACTTTCAAGGTATCTCAATTAGTTCCATCCGTAAATATTTCCGTTTGTACCTTAATGGTATCATCTGAAACAACATCTGCCCTTCTTACCTTTAAACGATCATTCATAGCATAATACTGAGAAAATAGATCTTCTAACGTTTTTTCATTTAATGTCATTCCCGTAAAATCTGATTCGTTATGTACAATATCCGCAGTTGTTAATTGTGATATTAAAGATATCGATCAAAGACTACTTCAATTATTAATTTGGTCTATCTGCAATTTTATATCTGAAGAAAGCTTTCATTTATTTATCAACCCCTGATACAATTCATCCATATTAAATACATACAACAAATCTTTATAAATTGGATGTAAATAACGATTACTACCCTTATCCCTATCCAAAAGTGTTTGTACAAAAGCTAAATAACTTTTTATATACCCTTCATTCAATGATGTTCATCACAAAATCTTATATACAGTTTGCTGAGCTGACAAAAGTTTATATGCATTTAAATCTGGATTATCAAAGACCTTACTAGAAAGCTCTGGCTGTCCTAAAGAATTTTCTAAATCTATAAAATTAACCAGTTTTTTATAATATTCTGATTCATCTTGACTACATAGTTCCATCATGGTTAGCAATGATCCAGTTGTACTACCAACATGTAATGTATATTCTTTAACCATATCACAAATAGGCTCAATATCTTCTTTTTTCTTCTTTAAGTTTTTAACTACATCTAAAAGTTCAATTGAACCTTGCCCTAAATCATAATACTTACCATAATTGTTGAATATTTCCAAGAATTTATCACACACAAAATCAGATAGTTTAGAATTATTAATACAAGATATATTAAAATATTTCTCTAACGATCATCAAAAATCATTACTTATCCACCTTAAATCCTGAACATCAGAAATGTTCGCCGTATTTTTATAAATATCATTATTAACTATTAAAGAATTCATAAGATTAACTATATCCTTACGTTTCAGCTTTTTTTCATTAAAATCTTTTAATGAAATAAAATCATCAGAATTATAATCTACAAATGCTAACTGTGGAAGAACCACTCATTTATATAAAATCAAATTGCTTTTTGAGTAAAAAGAAGTTCAACTAAGAGATATTCCTCAATAAGGTATTCAAACATCTATTTTTACTCCACTTTCAATCAAAGGTAATAAAATTTTATCTGGCGTTTCATCCCTTCGCTTACTTTTATTTTCAACAGACGATTCTTTTACCATTTCAATGTTATCAGCAGAACCTATCTTTGTCTGTAAAAATATTCAAGAGACAATTCCAATTATAACCGAAAAAGCAAAAAATCACCATCTAAAAAACAAACGATTTAAGTTTTTATATTGTTTAACAAGATCAAACCAATCATGATCAACCAATAAATCTAAATTACTATTAATTGCTCCCTCCATTCAAGAAACAATCGATGACCTCTCCTTATCTGTAATTTCATCTGAATCCGTAGTAAATAAGTCCTCTTTCTGAATTGGACTCTCAGATTTTTCTTCATCTTTTTCCTCATCAAGTTTATCTGATTTGTTATTTATGTCTCCCTCATGAGTCTCCTCATTAATAGTAACATTTCCTAAATTTTTTTCTATATTTTCCAAATTTTGTACATTATTAACATTTTCAGTAACTTTTTGCAAATCATTAACCTCATTTTCCATATTACCTCCTCAACTATCTTTAAGAAGCTCCGAAATATCTGGTGCTTTAACCTCTTCCACTGGAATATCTATGATAGCTTGATTTACTTTCAATCCCTCATCAATTCAATTACTAGAAAAATCTCCAGTATTTTTAAATATACTTTGTCCATTCTCTTGAGTTCAAACATCACTTTGATTCAAAGATACCTGTTGATCAGCCATCTTTTCATCCAACACATCATCACTTGGCCTAAATGTCATAAATATATCAAAATCTGGAATAAAAAGACATTACCACGTAAATTATACTCAGCAAACATATTTTTGTCAAATTTTTTCAAAGATTTTTTAATAATTAAACAACCAACTTTTCATTGAAAATAATTAAAATATAAATAATCTACAACGTGAATTACTTTTAATAACAATGAAACAATAGCTCACATATGTACAGTTACCGTAATTTTCAAAAATCCTTCAAAAAAGAACGTAATATACGAGAACGAATTTCGTTCTATTTTCGTAAAATTCCATTTATATGAAACCTCAATTTTTCAAAAGAAATGCAACTTGCTTCATTATTTTGAGCAATGTTTTTGATTATTCTAATTAGACTTTTTTATTTACAAATAATTCAACATAACAGTTACAACACTGAACTGATAAAACAATCTACTTCTCTAGCATCAATTAAAGCTGAAAGATGAGATATTTATGCTCTAGATAAGACTGGGCAACCCGTAAAACTCACAGAAAATATAAATCTTTATGATATTGCTATAGATCCTAGAGAAATTTGATACAATACAGGATGAAAATTAATGAAAGATCGCTTCATTGAACTAATTTCACCCATCGTATATAAACATTTATGCGTAATTCACTGAATGGATGATATACAATGAGACACAGAACAGTGTATAAAAAATATAGAATCTTTTGCTAATGTGGAGCTACTACCAAAAGAGCCTGAAATTTTCTATTTTTGAAAAGAATACGATGCTGAATGAAATGAAATTCCAGTAATTTCACCTGAATATTCAACATTCAATTATGAAGAATTTAATGAAGAAAAACAAAAGGTCATAGCAGAATTTTCAAAAGAAAAAGCTATGGAAATAATAACAGCCAGATTAAATGAGAAAATTAAAACATGAATTAAAGAAAAAAATTATGTATGATACTTCACAAACGAAGAATTTCTTGAAGATCTTGAAAAACAAAAATTTAACTTCGTATCTTTAGAAGCTAATTTTTACTTATACATAATTCCATGAAAGTCCAATAGTTATAAGAATAAAATTTTATTCAAAAATTTTATGAATAAACGATGAGAAACTATAGATAATACGACTGTTGATTTATTATTTAAGCAACAAGAATACAAATATATCAAACTTTTCTCATCTGCAAACCCACAAATTGCACAAGATATAAAACAATTAAAAATAGATTATGGAAATGAAAAATATTCCTTAGATTGAAGTCCTTATAACAAATATTCGATTGTTCACTGAATAATTTTAGAACCAAACGCAACTAGATATTATCCATATTGAGAATTTATGTCAAACGTTCTTGGATACGTAGACAAAAATTGAGAAGCATTTTACGGGATAGAAAAATACTTCAACAATATATTAAAATGAATTGATTGAGAAATTACGTGACGTTCAAATCGAAATATGTGATGAAGTGATTTTGAAGTAATAAACACAAAAGATTGAGATGATGTGATTCTAACTATTGATATTTGAATTCAAAAAGAAGTCGAAGCAATCGCAAAAAAATATATTGAAGCATTTCATGCCGATTCATTAGCTGTCTTGGTATTTGATCCAAAAAAATGACAAGTAAAAGCATCTGTTTCTTTGCCAACATATAATCCAAATAATTATAATGATGCCTACACTATGATACCGTTAAGTCCAGAATATTCATATTTAATTGACA
>Ga0310691_10004063_pt1 | contig 16777 bp, 14 predicted proteins | sample 176DNAGHGlowgp2_FD_203887 | JGI IMG/M metagenome (GOLD analysis project Ga0310691, IMG submission 203887) | Sheep rumen microbial communities from Palmerston North, Manawatu-Wanganui, New Zealand - 1766 DNA GHGlow gp2 (v2) (version 2) | ecosystem: Host-associated > Mammals > Digestive system >...
GCGCCTCCCTTTCAAGGGACTGGGCGTATGATACCGAATTCGGTCTTATGTCAAAAAAGGTCTCTAAAAGGACCTCATCCACATATGCCATTTTGTAATTTTCAAGCACCCTGATCAGGTATTCGAGATCCTGGTTTCTTTTAAATGACTCGTTGAAAAAGCCGGTGCTTTCAACGACTGAGCGTCTGAAAAACAGATTTGAACCGGAGCCTATGTATAAAGATCTCATAAGCGCCTGAAGAAAAAGATCGCCCTCTGCCTTTTCAGCCGAATACTGCTTTGCTTTGTTCGCACGGTTTTTCACATAGCCGCTGTAACAGGCTCCCCAGGTCTCATCCAGCCCTTCAAGCTTTTCATACATTTTTAAAAGGCGGTCCGGAAGATAAATATCGTCATCATCCAGAAAAGCGATATATTTGCCCGAAGCAGCCCTTATTCCTGTGTTTCTGGCCGCAGAACCGTTTTTATTCACATCATGCTGCAGATATTTTACTCTTTCGTCACCGTCATATCTGCTCATGACCCGGGCAGTCTTTTGCCCGTCTTCGGTGCCAACTCCATTGTCATCGACAACTATGACCTCAAATGAGTCTATAGTCTGCGAAAGAACGCTGTCCACCGCGCGGCAGATGTCTTCGCTGCGCTTATAGGTGGGAATGACCACGCTTACCTTAACCATTTAAAAGTCTCCCAATTCCCGCTTATAAACCTTTAAAACAGCGGCAGTGGCTGCATCAAGGCTGAATTTATCAAGGTTTTTCTTTCCTTTGGTGCCTGTCTTTTCGCGAAGCGATGCGCTTTTTGAAAGCCTTAAAAGCGCTGAGGCAAAGCCTTTATAATCCTTAGGGCCGCAAAGAAAGCCGCATTTACCGCCATCTGTAAGGTCGGTATTTCCCCTTATTTTCGAGGCAATGCAGGGAAGACCGGCCGCCATGGCTTCCGAAAGTGACCTTGGAAGGCCCTCCTGAAGTGTGGTGAACAAAAAGACATCCGCCGCATTCAAAAGCTCCTTTATGTCGGTCCTGAAGCCTAAAAAGTGTACATTGTTTTCGACGCCCAACCTCTTTGCAAGGGCTTCAAGATCTTCCTTAAGCGGGCCTTTCCCGCACACAAAATAGTGTATGTTTTTATTTCCCGCTGCGGCTACGGCTTTTACGGCAGTTTCATAATTCTTTCTTTTTATAAGGTCCCCCGCAGAGATAACGCAGATGTCGCTTTCCGCAAGGCCAAGCTCGGCCCTTTTTGCCGCCCTGTCAAAGCCTGAAAAGTCATATCCTGCCATATCTATACCTACGCCCGGAACATAATACACGCTGCCGCTATGGCGCAGATGAAATCTCTTTGCACGCACGCGGTCTTCTTTGTTTATTGTTATAAGCGCATCGGTCTTATGCGCAAGGAGGCGTTCTATAGGATAATAGATCAGCCAGTTTTTTACAGGCGCGCCTTTGTAAAAATGAAAACCGTGGGCCTGATAGATGACCTTTTTCACCCTGCATTTGCTGCCTGCAAGCCTGCCAACGATGCCGCCTATGGGCGTGTTGCAATGTATGACGTCAAAGCCTTCACGCTTTATAAGTTCTACGACCTGCCTGTAGGCTTTAATATTGCCGGGCTTTAACGGGCTTCTTTCAAAATCGATCTGATGCAGATGAACGCCGTATTCGGCCTCGTCTTTTTCGATCTGCCCGGGCTCGGCGCTGCTGAAATTGGCCGCGATATGAAATTCCGCGCCCATTTTCTGCGCTGCCTTCAGGCTTGCCATTGCAAAGGTTCCGACGCCGTTGCTGATATTTGAGATGAAAAGGATCTTCATGCCTTCCCCTTTCAAAAACCTGATCTTAAAATGCTTCCTGCCTTATTCTTTCAAGCGCCGATGCCGCCTTTTCTTCGGCTGCAATGTATGAGCTGCCGCGGGCGACAACGTATCCGAGTCCGTCAAGATTCGTGCGGTACTTGTTTACTTCCATGCCTTCGGCCATATGATGGTAGATCTCAACATCATATTCTTTTGCGATGGCTTCCATATCGGGAAGCTTTTTTATAACGCCTTTTTCAAAAGCCAAAAGCTTGGTTGCGACTGCGGTGCTTTCCCCCGCGGTAAGATCTGCCGGATCACCCACAGCGCTTTTTATCAAAGCGGCCATGTAATCGATTCCGCTGCCATAGGGAATGATGCAGGGACCGATCATGTTTCCGCCCATTCTCGCACCGACATCAACGATGTAGACGCCTCCCTCGGATGTGATAAGTATATCCATGTTCACAGCGCCGAAATTAATGCCAAGGGCCATGATCGCCTTGATGACACAGTCCTTTACCTTTTTTTCAAGCTCCGAGGAAAGCCCCGATGGCATGGCGTGACCGAGCTCTGCGTAATAAGGTGGCTTCGTCATCCATTTTTTCATGATACCGAGCACATGGACGTTGCCGCCTATAACAAGGCTTTCTACTCCGTATTCAGTACCCAGTATAAAAGATTCTATCTCCGCACGGTGTGAAAGGGATGAATTCATGGCATATTTGCAGGCATCCGCAAGCTGCGTGGGAGAATCCACCCTGCCGGTCCCCCTGCTGCCCGATCCGTCACAGGGTTTTACCATTACAGGGTATGCAAGCCACTGTGAAAGAAGGCTCATATCGGTGTTTTCATCCACCTCAAAGGCCTGTCTGGCATCATCCACACAGGCTTCAAAGAGGCATTTTCTGACCTTGTATTTATTTTTTATAAGCTGCGCCACCTCATATTTAAGCCCGGGAAGCTTTAGCTCGCGGGCAACATAGGCGGCAGAAAGAATACCAAAATCAGTGGCCGCTGTGACCACCCCGTCGATACCCTCTTTCTTTGCATATTCCAGACATGCCTTTTCATCTACTATATTTATTGCAGCAGATCTATGCGCATGCTTAAACCCGACTGCCCCTGGATCACCGTCCACAGCCAGCGTCTCATATCCTAAAGACACGGCCTTTTGAATGACAAAATCCTGAAGGAATCCGGCTCCGATAACCAGAAGTTTTTTCATTTTCTCTGATTCCTAATCGTTTGTATAAATATTTTTGTGAGCCAAGACCGTTTCTATCGTTTTAAAGAATATCAACGTATCGAGCTTTAAAGAGGCATGCTCGGCATACCAGGCATCCAAAAGTCTTTTTTTCCTTACGGATATACTGTTTCTGTAGTAAGCCTGCGTTATACCTGTGATTCCCGGCCTTACGTTCATCTTTGCGATCTCGTCTTTTTTGTATGTGGGAAGCGCATCCCACCCGCTGGCGCGCGGTCCTATGATGCTCATATCGCCTTTAAGCACGTTAAGGATCTGCGGGGTCTCATCAAGACTGGTCTCGCGAAGCAGTCTGCCTATCTTTGTCACCCTTTTATCGTCCTTTGAATTATATGTACTGCCGTCCGCATTCAGAATGTTTTTAGAACCCACAAACATCGATCTGAATTTCAGCATATATATCTTTTTACTGCCCTTTCCTATCCTTTCGGCCTTATAAAAGACCGGACCGTTATCCTCTTTTTTTATAAGCGGCCCTACAAAAAGGAAAATTATGAGCCAAAAGGGAAGCGCGATAAGACATACTGTGATATCGAAGCTTCTTTTAATAAAACGATACATTATTTATTCCTCTGTTTTATATGATCAGTAGATATTGCAGTCGCCCATCTGCAGAGACCACTTTCTGGGGTCCGATACCGTTTCGAAAACCGAAGCATCAAAACAGCGAAGGCCAAATGTCCTTATGGGCGATGCGACTCTGAATCCGGTCTTTTCCATAAGGTCATGAACCCCCGAATTTATTCTGCTCCATGCGGTCAAAGACTCGTAACCGCCCGCTTTTCCGGCAGATGCAACAGCTTCTATAAGACGCTTTGCATTTGAAATATCCGTCGCGCTAAGCTTTGTCAGATTGATCTCATTATTGTAGGGCTGATAAATGATCCAGTTACTGCTGTCTATGGACAGCACTTTATAATTCTTTTCCCTATTGTTTTTAAAACGCCAGTTTATGTATTCGGGCGACATTTCGGCATTGCAGAAATCTGCATCGCCGGAAAAGGTCATTCCTTCAAAAAAGCCTTCTTTTAATTCTTCGCCCCCCGGCGGATCTATATCGTTTAACGAAAGCTTTAAGGTTGGTATCTCCAAAACGGTTTTCCAGCCGAGGCGCGAATTAAATATCCTGTTAGCCATAAAATTGGGAAAACCTATCACCATGGCATAGCCGCTTTTTTCAAGATCATTGTAAAGCCCTGATGCCAGCGTCGTAAACAGACCGCGGCCTTCATATTCGGGGTCTGTCATGGTATTTAACGAAAGGGCTGCCCTGCAGGGCCGGCCGTTTATCAAAACATTTATCGGAACGACAGAATAGTTTGCAACTATTCTGTTGCCTTCCAAAGCCACATACATACAAAGATCGCCGTAAGGGTTATCAAGGTATCTTTGGCTTATTATTTCCCTGTCCGCCGGGGCGGTATAGACCTTGTGAAAAAGCTCACAAAACTCATCAAGATGACCTGACAGATCATCCTTGGAATATTTTTTTATTTCCACGCCGCTCTCCTTTTAGCCCTTTACTTTATTCAATGCTTTTTCCAGGCATTCGCAGACATAGTCTACATCTTCGTCTGTCAGCAGCGTATGAAAAGGCAGCGTGATAAGATTTTTATAATAATCACATGCATTGGGGCATACAGAAGGGTCCTTACCGTATGCGGTCATAAGCGGCAGGGGCTTATAGTGTACATTTGTGGCGACACCGTATTCCGCCATTGTTTCGATAATCTCATTTCTCTTATTATCATCTATGCCCGGTATGCGGATAAGATAGAGATGATTTGAGCTGTCCATACCGTCTACGTGATGGTTCAGGTGACTCACCCCAAGCCTGTCGCAGGCAGAGTCATATTTTTCAAGCATCTGCTCTCTTCTTTTAAGCATGCCTTCATATCTGTCAAGCTGGCCAAGTCCTATTGCGGCCATGATATCGGTCATGTTGCATTTATACCAGGGGCCTATGATGTCATATTCCCAGGATGCGGGGCCGCTTTTTGCAAGCGCATCCTTGCTTTGTCCGTGAAGCGACAGAAGCTGATACATTTTATATATCCGGGCATCGCTTACACCGGCATCGTAGACAGACTGCGGCAGACACCATGTGGCAGCGCCGCCTTCGGCAGTCGTAAAATTCTTAACGGCATGAAAAGAAAAGCTTGTAAAATCTGCTATGGCACCGGCATACCTTTTTGATGGCATGTTTTTACCCTTTCCGGTGCGTGAAACTACTCTGGATGCGCCAAGAGCGTGAGCTGCATCGCTTATTACCGCAACCCGGCCAAGGGCCTTCTGCAAGCTCGAGCCAAGTTCTGATAAGGCATTGCTGCTGTCATCAAGAGGCACAAAAAGGTCTCTTTTTCTTTCAACTATCTCAAATATGCGGTCGTAATCGCACACAATGCCGCCAAGGTCCACAGGTATTATGGCCTTTGTTTTACTTGTGATGGCATTTTCAAGTGCGTCATAATCCATTTCCGGCATGTGAGTTTTTTTATCGCCGTCATTTTGAATATCGATAAAACGAACGGTCGCGCCGCAATGGATGGCAGCTGCCGCGGTGGAGGTATATGTATATGAAGGTACCAGTACCTCGTCGCCTTCTCTTATGCCAAGGATGCGAAGATTCAATTCTTCGGCTGCCGTAGCCGAAGATAGACACACAAGTCTGTCTCTGTAACGCTCGCCCGTTTCCTGATTATCACAGTCTATATCTGTTTTTCCTGTTTCGACATAGGCAGCAAGCCTGCGTTCCAAAAGCTTTGTCTTCGGTCCTGTGGTGATCCACCCGCTGCGAAGAACCTCTGCCACCTTTGAAATTTCCAGTTCCGATAAATCAGGCGGGCTAAAGCTCACCCTGCGTCCGCCGTGTATCTCATTCATCTTTTGTTCTCCATTACATTTTAGTAACTGTTCAGCACCCGTCCATCGCATTCGCAAAAACCTCTGCAAAAGCATCGGGTTTTATTCATCTTCCTCCCCATCCCCTTCAATGACTGCGGCAAATTCGGTGCCTTTAGCGGGCTTTTTGCCTTCGTCTTCGGGGTGGTAGGTCACGACGATCTTTTTAACGATGTCGCGGATCTTTTCGTTGTTTGTGTAGGCTTTGCACATGAGGTCTCCAAGCGAAGCGAAGAATTCGTCCGCGTCAAAGGGGATGGGGCAGCCTATGTGGATCATTTCGTTTTGAGTCTTCTTTAGACCTTCTTCGGCCATGAGCTTTTCTTCGTAGAGCTTTTCGCCGGGGCGAAGACCGGTATATTCGATCTTGATGTCTATGTCGGGACGGAAGCCTGAAAGCTTGATAAGGTTTCTCGCAAGAGTGTCTATCTTGACGGGGCTTCCCATGTCAAGGACGAAGATCTCGCCGCCGTGGGCATAGGTGCCTGCCTGAAGCACGAGGCTTACGGCTTCGGGGATGGTCATGAAGTAACGGATGATCTCGGGGTGAGTTACCGTTACAGGGCCGCCCTTTTCGATCTGCTTTTTAAAGAGGGGCACGACCGAGCCGTTGCTTCCGAGAACGTTTCCGAAGCGGACCGCAACGAATTCTGTCTTTATGTCTTTGAACACTCTGCCTGTGCCGTCTTTGTCGGCATTTTCGGTGCCTGTGTGGGTAAAGAGCTGAGGTATCTCGTTTGCCCTGCCCTGCTTTATCTTTTCGTCAAAGCCCTGGATGATCATTTCGCAAAGACGTTTGCTTGCGCCCATGATGTTTGTGGGGTTGACGGCCTTGTCTGTTGAAATGAGCACAAAGCGCTTACAGCCGTGTACCATTGCGGCATAGGCTGTCTTGTAGGTACCTATGGCGTTGTTCTTTATAGCCTCGCAGGGGCTGTCTTCCATCAAAGGAACATGCTTGTGGGCCGCTGCGTGGTAAACTATATCGGGCCTGAAACGGCTGAACACATCAAACATCTTGCGGCTGTCGCGGACAGAACCCACAAGGGCGTGAAGGTCGAGTTTAGGGTATTTTTCCTTTAGCTCTAACTGTATGTCGTAAAGGTTGTTTTCGTATACATCAAAGATTATGAGTGTCTTTGGCTGGTGGCCTGCTATCTGACGGCAAAGCTCGCTGCCTATGGAGCCGCCGCCGCCGGTTACCATTACTACCTTGCCGCTGATGAAATCAAACACTTCTGAAAGGTTGGTCTTTATAGGTTCGCGGCCGAGAAGGTCTTCTACGGTGACGTTCTTCATGGCGCTGGCCTTGACCTGACCTAAAATGAACTGATACATGCCGGGGAGCTGTTTGAGCTCACAGCCTGTTTCGTTACAGATGTTTATGATATCTCTTCTTTCGGATGCGGGAGCGCTGGGTATTGCTATGAAGATCTTATCTATCTTGTATTCTTTGGCGTTGTATAGGATATCATCTCTGCCGCCGACTATGGGCACGCCGCCGATAAAGCGGTTCCATTTATTCGAATCATCATCTATGATGCAGACAACGCGGTCGGTTATCTCTCTTGAATTGTTTATGTCGCGGAGGATCATCTGCCCTGCGGAGCCTGCGCCTATGAGCATGATGTTATCTCCGGCAACATTCGGCTTGGACCTGCCGCGGATTATCATGTAGACTATTCTGAAGGAAAGTCTTGCACCTGCAACGAAGAGGAACTGGAAAAGAGCGCCGAGTATGTAGTATATGATCGGCATTCTTCCAAAGATAAGTGTTATGGCTATGGTATGGCCGGCAGAGGTAAAGGCCGATACCCAGCATATGTGCAGCAATTCCCTTACACTGGTAAATCGCCACATGCTTGAGTACATTCTGAGTGCAGTAAACAGAATAAGGGTTATGAGTGTATAGGGTGTGATGAATCGAATATAGTATTTCAAAAGGATGTGCGGTATCTCGCTGTAATGACAGTCAAAGCGGAACCACAGTGCAAGGAAATACGCAAAATGAATGGCAACAAAATCATATACAGCAAGGAGGATCGCTATGACCTTCCATTTTTTAAGTCCGAATAGTGTTATCTTGCTTCTGTTTTTTCCCATTTTCTCTACCCTAAAATATAATTATCATTACACACGCATCCCCTCCCACTGATTTTGGCGGGAGGGGGCATATCTTTATTCTTCTGCGTCAACCGTTTTCTTTCCGGTGATCACCTTTATCACAATAAGCGTAGCTATCATCAGCGTGACTGCGATGATAAGGTCTGCGACAACGTTTGTGAACAGCCCGGCCACGATGTATGAGACGCCCGAAACGATCGCAACCGTTATCGCGTACGGAAGCTGCGTCGATACGTGGTTTATGTGGTTACACTGGGCACCGGCGGACGCCATGATGGTGGTGTCGGAAATGGGTGAACAGTGGTCGCCGCAAACGGCTCCTGCCATACAGGCAGATATGGAAACGATGAGGAGCGGATTTCCGGCAGGGAAAACGCTCATTACTATCGGTATGAGGATACCGAAGGTTCCCCAGGATGTTCCTGTGGCAAATGAAAGGCCTACTGCTATCATGAAGATGATGAAGGGCAGGAATGACTGCATGCCTTTTGCAGAGCCTTCGACAAGCTGTGATATGAATATCTTTGCGCCGAGTGAATCTGTCATGGCTTTAAGTGTCCATGCGCAGGTAAGGATAAGGATGGCGGGCACCATGGCAGAAAATCCGTCCGGAAGAGATTCCATGATCTCTGAGAACTTAAGCACTCTTCTGCAAAGGAAATATACAACTGTAATTATGATGGCGATAAACGCGCCGTATGAAAGACCAACTGACGCATCGCTGTTTGAGAATGCATCGATAAAGCTTTCGCCGGAGAAGAATCCGCCGGAGTAGATCATTCCGAATACGCAGCATACTATGAGAACTGCGACCGGGAGAACAAGGTCTATAACCTTGCCCTTGGGATTGACCTTCATTTCTTCTGCTGCCTGCTTTACGCCGGATGTGAAGATGTCGCCCTTTGCGGCATTTGTCTCGTGCTTTTTCATGGGGCCGTAGTCAAGGCCGGAAATAGCGAGGAAGAACATCATAACGATGGTAAGTAATGCGTAGTAGTTGTAAGGGATGGCGCTGATGAAAAGCGAAAGACCGCTTTCTGCGCCCGCGCCCTTTGCAAAGCCGGCAACAGCTGCCGCCCATGAAGAAACGGGTGCTATGATACAAACGGGCGCCGCAGTCGCGTCGATAAGGTATGCGAGCTTAGCGCGTGAGATCTTGTGTCCGTCTGTTACGGGTCTCATGACAGAGCCGACTGTAAGGCAGTTGAAATAGTCATCGACAAATATGAGAATGCCGAGGATGATGGTTGCTATCTGAGCGCCGACTCTTGTCTTTATGTGGGATGTTGCCCAGCGGCCGAAGGCTGCGGAGCCGCCGGCCTTATTCATAAGGGAAACAAGCGTGCCAAGGAGAACAAGGAAAATGATTATACCTATGTTGTAGCTGTCAGCAACGGAGCTTATGAAGCCGTCTGAGACAACATGTGTCATTGTGGTCTCAAGGTTGCCGCCTGCATAGATGAGGCCGCCTGTGATGATACCTATTGTAAGTGAGGAATATACTTCCTTTGTAATGAGCGCAAGAAGGATGGCGATGAGGGGAGGAAGCAGTGCCCAGGGAGTCGCGAAGTTACCTACAACGGTTCTTTTTGTCTCAAGCGCCTGCTCGATATGAGTCTCAAAATCCTTATCGTTTTCAAGCATTGAAGCGTAATCACCAAGATACTCTTCTGCTGCGTCATAGTCTGAAAGGTCCGGCGCATCTTCTTCACTGGCGCCTATCGTAACAACGCTTTCATCGGCAGTGGCCGGCGCATCGCTTTCTTTAGCCGTATCTTCTCCCTCTGCTCTTGACCTTGTTGTGGATGCGTAGAGGGTTCCAAGGAAAAACGTCACAAGGCAAAGGATCAAAACGGTGACAAAGCGTTTTCTTCCTATTTCGTTCATTTTTTTTCTTCTCCTTCTGATTCTAAGAGTCTTTTTTTATCGGACCCGGCCCGAATGAGGCTGAGCTCGAAATCCTGCCGTTTCTTTTGGTGTATGGTCTTTAGCATGAGCCCGGTAAAGAGGGACTGTATGGCCGCTATGACCGTGAAGCCGCAGACTATAAGCGTGGGATAGTTCGGAACGAGACCGGTATCCCAGAACTTGATCAAAATGGGGATAAAGAATATGGTCGCGATCAAAAACAAAAGGAATGCGATCATCCCGAAATAACCAAGCGGTCTGTAATTGCGGTAAAGCCTTGTAATGGTGCGAAGGACCTTGAGACCGTCCGAATAGGTATTGAGCTTTGAGACGCTGCCTTCGGGGCGGTCGCGGTAATCTACCACGACATTTTCGATATACATGTTTTTATCCACGGCGTGGATGCTCATTTCCGTCTCTATTTCAAAGCCCTTCGAAAGAACGGGGAAGGTCTTTACAAACTCGTACGAGAAGGCTCTGTAGCCTGTCATGATGTCTTTTATGTCATTTTTGAAAAGAAGGTTGATGGCTTTTCTGACCATCGAATTGCCGATGCCGTGAAATGCGCGTTTGTTTTCCTTATAATACGTGGAGGAAAGTCTGTCGCCCACCACCATGTCGGCATTCTTTTCAAGGACAAGGCCCGCCATTTCGGGCGCGTATTCGGCGGGGTATGTGTCATCTCCGTCCGTCATGATGTAACAGAGTGCGTCTATTTCTCTGAACATCCTTCTTATTACGTTGCCTTTGCCCTGCATGTGTTCGTGTCTTACGACCGCGCCGGCATCTTTTGCAATTTCTGCCGTGCCGTCGGTGGAATTGTTGTCATAGACATAGATGACCGCTTCGGGAAGTGCGGCCTTAAAGTCGGTCACGACTTTTTTTATGGTGCTGCTCTCGTTGTAGCACGGTATGAGCACTGCGATCCTGTCCATTAGACACCTCTGACACATAGTTTTATCGATTCTATCACAAAATCATAAAAAAGGAAATAGATTTTTTATTCGTCGCCTCTTTCGATGGCCTCTGCCTGTTCCTTCTGGATCTTGGGGTCGTATGAGACCATGGGCTCTATCTTTTCGCCATGTATTTTTCTTCTTACATAGTTGTCTGTGATCTTATAAACAACGGGTATTCCAACAAGCACACCTATAAGGTTGGGGATCATCATGAGACCGTTGAAGGTGTCCGAGATATCCCATGCTATGGAAGATGTCATTATTGCGCCGGAAATGATCATTGCGCAGAAGATCACGTGATATACCTTTACTGCCTTTTCACCGCAGAGATATTCGACTGCCTTGCCGCCGTACTGCGACCAGCCGAGTACTGTGGTGAACGCGAAAAGGAGCATTGCCAGTGCGATAAAGACTTGTCCTGCGTAACCGAAAACTTCTTTGAATGATGTTGCGACAAGTGTTGCGTCATCTACGGTGCCGACTGTAAGTCCTGTTTCGAGGTCGATGTGGCCTGATGAAAGAACGACTATAGCTGTCATGGTGCAGACGATGAATGTGTCGAAGAATACTTCAAAGATTCCCCACATGCCCTGTTTTACGGGCTCTTTTACGTTTGATGAAGAGTGTACCATAACCGAAGAACCGAGACCGGCTTCGTTTGAGAACACGCCTCTTTTACAGCCCTGTGTGATGACCTGGGATATCGCAACGCCTGCCGCGCCGCCCGCTACGGCCTTGATGCCGAATGCGAACTTAAAGATGGCCGTAAACATAGCTCCTACTGTGTTGATATGTATGCAGAAGATGATTATGGAGCCGATGATGTACGCAACTGACATGAAGGGCACTACTCTTTCCGCAACGTTTGCTATACGCTGAAGGCCGCCGATGATGATGAGGCTGCCGATGAGTACGAGCACAAGGCCTATTGCGACTCTTATGGCCGAAACGCCGAGAACAGTGGGCGCGTCGACATTAGCAAAGAATGCGGACTCTAAGTTAAGGGTGATCTTGTTGACCTGACCCATGTTTCCGATACCGAATGAAGCGAGTATGGCAAATATCGCAAAGAGGACGGCGAGAACGCGGCCTACGCCTTTAAAGCCTTTCTTTGCGCCTAGGCCGTCTGCAAGGTAGTACATTGCTCCTCCTGACCACTCGCCTTTTTTGTTCTTTCTTCTGTAGTAGATACCGAGGACGTTTTCCGAATAGTTGGTCATCATTCCGAGGAATGCCGCTACCCACATCCAGAATACTGCACCGGGTCCGCCTATGCAGATGGCTGCCGCAACGCCGGCTATGTTACCTGTACCGATGGTTGCCGCAAGCGCTGTGCAGAGCGCCTGGAACTGTGATATTGTCTTTTTGTCGGTCTTTTTGGTAGCGGCCGAGTTCTTTTTGAATACGCTGCCGATGGTGTTTACCCACCAGTGCTTAAAGTGTGTTACCTGGAAGCATTTTGTGACGATGGTCATTATGATGCCTGTACCGATGAGGATGAAAAGGCCGATCTTGACCCACACGAAGGTGTTGATCACGTCGTTTACTTCTGCAATTTTGTTTAGTGCGTCGTCCATTCTCTCTCTCCTTTTAGGGTGTCCTTGTATAGTGGTTTGCCCTCTTATGGGCATAGTACGCCCATAGTCTTTAATATTATAGGGATTTTGAGGGGGTTACGCAAGTTTTTTTAATAGAATTTTAATATTTTCATCAGTATGCTGTGTTTTGCAGTGAGTAGAAGGTGGTTTTCCGTTTTTTTGTAGGTTGTTGTGGCACCCACCCCTGACACTACTGCCTAACAAGCTTTTTTTCTTCTGTAGCCGAAAAGTAAATAGCGGACAGGTGGACAGACAAAACTTTGGGGGACTGTCCTGAAATTCAGCCTGTCCCCCAAAGTTTTGTCTGCCCGACTGTCCGCTTTGCACAACCTAAGCAGAAATTCAATCAACTCTTTTCTTATCTTTTTTAGGTTTGACCGCGACGGCGCGGGCCTTTGACGTAACAAACTTTAGTTTCTTGTGGCGGGTGGTGCAGGTGAGGGCATCATCAATTTTGCAGAGTGCGCATATGCCGGCCTTTTTGCCTGCGATGGCGCCGACCTTTTTTGCCTGACCAATCGCAAACTGCTTTACAAAGGGCTTAAGGTAGCCGGCTATGACCTTGCGGTCTTCGGGGCTGCAATATATCGTTCTTCCGAGTATTTCCATTTTTTATCCTTTAACTCCTTTTTTCGTTAAACGCCACTTCTGAAAATGATTTTCGTTAATTCTTTTGTTTTTCTTTCCTTCACTGCCGGTTCTCCACAGCTTTAAACCATTTCACGCTTTTAGCAGGAGGTTTTATGCTATGTGCAGTATGCACTCGGCGAGGATGCCGTAGAGTTCGCGGATGTAATAGGTCATAAACATCCACCAGTGGGTGCGGGCGGGATAGGTGCCGTAGGTAACTCCCTGCCTGTCTGCAAGGCAGCCTGCGCGGTAGAGGTGAAACTCATTTGATATGATGACTATTTCGGGCGTAAGTCCGTTTTCTTCGATGATCTGCTTTGAGAATCTGATGTTTTCTTCGGTATCCTGCGACTTGTCTTCAAGGTAGAGGCGTGATGGATCTACTCCTCGTTCGACAAGATAGTCGTACATGGCTTTGGCCTCGGTCATGGGTTCGTCCTTACCTTGGCCGCCCGAAAGAATGCATGCGCAGTCTTTGTTCTCGTTTAGGTAGTCGAGGGTCGCGTCAAGTCTTTCTCGAAGCATCAGGGAAGGGCCGTAATCTTTGACAAGGCAGCCGAGTACGACTACTGTCGCGCTCTGTTTTGCTTTTTTATTGCAGCCCATACACATCAGGATCGTAAGGAAGATCACGAGACATGCAAAAGCGATCAAAAATATGCGTACTGCCCAAACGGTCCATGCGTATTTGCCGGCAAGAACGGCTGCCTTTCTAGCCATAAGTTTTTTCCAGAAGACTCCGATAAAGGCCAGCAGGGTGAAGCAAAAGACACCGGTGATATTGCCGATACCGATGATCCCGTACATAAAAAACGGCAACAGGCACCATATGATGCCCAGTATGCCTAAAATGATCAGAAATATGCCCATTAAGACCTCCTGCGGATGAGGGAGGCGATAATCGTTGCTACTTCTTCGGGCGATTTTCCGTCCGTAAGTATTTTTTCATCGGCGGCAGCCTCGTATGCGGGGCGGCGTCTGTTCATGAGATCTGCTATGTATTGCTCGTTCATGTGGCCGTTCAGAAGGGGACGCGCGGTCGAATGGCTGACGCGGCGAAGGACTTCTGCGGGGCTTGCTTCAAGCAGTATGACAGTGCCCGAATTTCTCATCATATCGACGTTTTCCATGCGAAGGACGGTTCCTCCGCCGCAGGAAACGACCATGTCTTTGGTCTCGCTGAGTTCTCTGACCACATTTGTCTCTAGATCGCGGAAATAGGGCTCGCCGTATTTGTCGAAGATATCGGCTATGGGCATGCCCTGCTTTTCTTCTATCAATGCATCCATTTCGGCTGCTTTAAGGCCGAGTTTATTTGCAAGCAGCCTGCTTATTGTGCTTTTGCCGGTTCCCATGAACCCAATAAGATATATATTTTTCACTTAAAAAACCTCTCTCTCACCTCTTCTACGGGCATATCCTGTCCTGTAAATATCCTGAACGCCGAAACGCCCTGCCAGAGTAGCATTCCTTTGCCGCCTATGCACTTGCAGCCTTTTTCCTTAGCTTCTCTTAAAAGCCTTGTTTCGGGCGGGTTATACACGGCATCTGCTACGACAAGGCCTTCGTAGAAGGCCGATGTATCCTTTACAACGCTCTCGCCGTCAAGGTTCGGTTTCATGCCGACAACTGTGGCATTCGCAAAGATATCGCTTGACTGTATCTCCCTTGTCATGCAGGGGGTGTCATCAATATCATATACATTTACTATAATTCCGGGAACGGCTGCTTTTATTTTTTCGGCGTTTTTGCAGGTTCTTTCAAAGAAGGCATCCTTTTTGTTGAAGATGGTGATCTCCCTTGCGCCGTCAAGGGCGCACTGCACCTGAATGGCGGTTGCTGCGCCTCCGCCGCCGGCAACGGTGATCTTTTTGTCTTTTATGTCTATGCCGTTTGCACGGAGGTTTCCGACGAAGCCTTCGCCGTCGGTCATGTAGCCTTTAAGCTTTCCGTCTTCTATGACGAAAGTGTTTACCGCGCCGATAAGCTTTGCGGCGGGGGAAACTTCGTCCATGCAGGCGTAAGCCGCGGTTTTGCAAGGCATGGTGACGTTGCCGCCGTGAAAGCCCATGAGTTTAAATGCTTCGAAGGCCTTTGCGGCGTCGGCTTCTTTTATGTCTATCGCAGTGTAGACGTACGGGAGGCCGAGCTTTTCGAAGCAGTAATTGTACATTTGGGGTGACATGGAGTGTGATACGGGCGAGCCGATCAGGGCCATGTTCTTAAAGTGTCCGTCGATTATCATTTTCTCTTCTCTCTTTTTTGTTTTTTATAGGGGTGGGGTGGTGTACCAAAACTTGCTTTTAATGGGTTTTGGTACACGGCCCACGCTTCTATTCCGGCCTGTTGGTGTACCAAATGCTTGTTTTTCTTGTTTTGGTACACTGCCCGCTCTTTTATTACGACTTGTCGGTGTACCAAATGCTTGTTTTTCTTGTTTTGGTACACCCAAAACCGTTTTCAGGCTGATTTATGTGTACCTAAACCTGCTTTTTTGGGGTTTTGGTACACTGCACGCTCTTTTATTCCGGCTTGTTGGTGTACCAAATGCTTGTTTTTTGGGTTTGGGTACACTGCCCACGCTTTTATTCCGGCCTGTTGGTGTACCAAATGCTTGTTTTTTGGGTTTTGGTACACCCAAAACCGTTTTCAGGCTGATTTATGTGTACCTAAACTTGCTTTTAATGGGTTTTGGTACACTGCCCGCTCTTTTATTCCGGCTTGTCGGTGTACCAAATGCTTGTTTTTTGGGTTTTGGTACACCCAAAACCGTTTTCAGGCTGATTTATGTGTACCTAAACTTGCTTTTAATGGGTTTTGGTACACTGCCGGCTCTTTTATTTCAGCCTGTCTTCAAAAGTTTTTCGTTCGACCGACGCGTCGTATTGGCCAAGGTGTAAAAAAGATTATTTTATCCTACGCGGTAGCCGTGCTTTCCTGCGACGAGGATGGTTGCGCTGCCGGCGGGCACAAAGACGCGGACGTTTCCGTCTTCCACGTCATACTTTTCGCGGCCGACGTTGTAGTAATTGTCCGTGGTCTGCATGATGCGGGCCATGGCGCGCTTTCCGTTTTCCACGCCGAGCTGCCATACGGGCAGGGTGATGTATCTTGCAGCTTCCATGTGGTTAATGATGATAACGGCCTGGTTGTTCACGTCAAAGCGGCCGTAGGCGATAAGGCCTTCGGTGCCTATCATGGGCTTGAAGCAGCCGTTTCGAAGGCAGGAAATGCCTTTGTGCATGTGGATGAGGTACTTGTGAAATTCGATCATTTCGAAGTCTTCGTGCCCCCACGGGAAGGTTCGGCGGTTGTCGGGATCCGTCCAGCCGACTACTCCTGCTTCATCTCCGTAGTAGATGGTGGGCGCGCCGGGCCATGTCATCTGGATGACCACGCCTGCGCGGAAGCGGCCGTATCTGAGGCCCCTGCCTGCCGCATCGGAACCGCGGGTCGAGAGGCGGCCGACGGTGGAGTTGGTGCGGGTTAAAAAGCGTGAATGATCGTGGTTTGAAAGCTCGTTCATCGCGGTGACAAGCGAAGGGTACTGGAGCTTGCTCATGTTGTAGAGGATGCTCTTCATGAAACGGTC
>Ga0310691_10004064_pt1 | contig 16774 bp, 13 predicted proteins | sample 176DNAGHGlowgp2_FD_203887 | JGI IMG/M metagenome (GOLD analysis project Ga0310691, IMG submission 203887) | Sheep rumen microbial communities from Palmerston North, Manawatu-Wanganui, New Zealand - 1766 DNA GHGlow gp2 (v2) (version 2) | ecosystem: Host-associated > Mammals > Digestive system >...
CATCGGCGTAGTACTGTTTACGGGTGTCGTTCTGTTTCAGCTGATCACGCTGCCCGTTGAATTCAACGCTTCAAGAAGAGCGCTTTATATACTCGACAACGACGACATGCTGTCAAATGACGAGATGACCGGCGCCAGGAAAGTGCTGATGGCCGCAGCGATGACATATGTTGCAGCGCTGTTTTCATCGATACTTCAGTTGTTAAGACTTTTACTCATCGTTCGCGGCGGAAAGAGCCGCAGAAGATTCTGACGGCAGAGTCGCAGAAGATTTTAGAAAGGACATTTTATGGATAAGATAAAGATCACGTTTTTCAGTGCCAAGGATTACGATAAAGAATCGTTTGAACGTGCAAGAGAAGGCGCAAATGTCGATATAACATATCTTGAGACCCGCCTTTCACCGGACACATACAAACTTGCGGAAGGAAGCGATGTTGTCTGCGTATTCGTAAACGACGATATCGACAAATTTGTAATAGATAAGCTTCATGAGATGGGAGTTAAGCTCATTGCACTCCGTTGCGCGGGCTACAACAACGTGGATATCGAATATGCCTTTGGTAAGATCCATGTTGTCAGGGTTCCCGCATATTCACCTTATGCGGTAGCCGAACATGCCATGGCGCTTCTTTTGACATCTATAAGGCGTATCCACAAAGCCTATATACGTACAAGGGACTTTAACTTCAGTCTTAACGGCATGACCGGATTCGATCTTCACGGCAAGACCGTCGGCGTTGTCGGAACCGGTAAGATCGGCAGGATTTTTATAGACATATGTAAGGGATTTGGCATGCATGTGCTCGCATATGACAAATTCCCGGCAAAAGATCTTGATGTTGAATATGTTGACAGGGATGAACTATTTAAGCGAAGCGACATCATATCGCTTCACTGTCCTCTCACCGACGAAAGCCGCCATATGATATGCAAAGACACGATCGATATCATGAAAAAGGGAGTTGTCATCATCAATACATCCCGCGGCGCCCTTATCGATACCGAGGCTTTGGTAGAGGGTATCAAGGACAGAAAGGTCGGAGCCGCCTGCCTTGATGTTTACGAAGAGGAGTCGGATGTTTTCTTCCACGATTTCTCGGGTCATATCGTAAACGACGATACGCTTGCGCGCCTTATCTCAATGCCGAACGTTATAGTTACGTCGCATCAGGCGTTTCTTACCAACGAGGCGCTTGCCAATATCGCCGACACAACATTGTCAAATATAACAGGTTTCTTTGAAACCGACACATGCCCCAATGAGGTATGTTATAAATGCGAAAAGGTGGGCAGTTGTCCACAGGCACATGCCAAAAAGTGTTTTTAGGAGGAAAAAGAAAATGGGTATTCAGTCAATCGACGCAGAGGACGATCAGTTTGCATATCGCTATGATACACAGATGCTGATCGACAGAAGGGATAAGGATCTTGACGAGGATGAGATCGCGGATTACATTACCGAGCATTTTGAGGGAAACAGCCTGATAGCTGCCGGAGATGAAGATCTCATAAAGATCCATTTCCATACAAACGAGCCCTGGAAGGTGCTTGAATACTGCAATACGGTTGGCGAGATCTATGATATCGTAATCGAGGATATGATAAGACAGTCGGACGGCCTTCAGGGTTAAAGATAAAGACCAGACGCGCACAGACAGTAAAATGGGGTAATAAATGGAACTTGAAGGCGTAAAATATGACGCTTTTATAAGCTACAGACATGCTGAGCTTGATTCTTTCGTTGCCGAGAACATTCACAGGCGGCTTGAAAAATTCAGGCTCCCGAAGTCTGTCATCAAAAAATACGGCATTACAAAAACAAGGATCGAGAGAGTCTTTAGGGATGTGGAAGAACTTCCGCTTACGGACAATCTCTCGGATCCTATTAATAATGCCCTTTCCAATACAGATTATCTTATAGTCATAGCTACTCCCAGGTATCTTCAGTCAAGATGGTGTCTTCAGGAAATAACCACTTTCCTGGAAACGCACGACAGGGAGCATGTTCTTACGGTTCTTGCCGAGGGTGAGCCGTACGAATCTTTTCCCGAGATACTCACATATGAAGATGTTACCAGGACCGATGTTAACGGAAACACTACGGTAATAAGAGAGGAAAGAGAGCCGCTTGCCGCCGATTCCCGCGGAAACGACAAAAAAGAGATACTTAAGACCATGGATACGGTGGTCACAAAGCTCTGTGCCACGATGTTCGGGCTTAATTATGACGATCTTAAGCAAAGAAGGCGTGAACAGAGACTTAAAAGGATCGCGCTTTTGGCATCGCTGGTCGGTATATTTGTGCTGGGATTTGCGATCTTTGCGACCTCGAGTCTTTTAAAGATAAGAAAACAGAATGAGATAATAACCGAGCAGTATGCGGAACTTGAAAATAAGTATGCAAGTTCCATGGCCATGGCAAGCGATACCCTGCTTGGCGAAGGCCGCAGGCTGGATGCTCTGTATGTGGCGAGAAGCGTACTTCCCGATTCTTCCGAGAACGGCTATAACACGGATGCGTTGTATGCATTAAACAATGCGTTAAACGAATACGGAAGTCCCGGAAGTTACTTCCCTGTCAGGACTTTCGACTGTACGACTACGATAGACGATTACAGACTTTCAGCAAACGGAAGCCTTTTGGCTGCTTCGGATCTTACGGGATATATTACCGTATTTGATACCTCGACCGGCGAGATCTTACAGACGATCCCGGATTGCACGGTCGGTGCAGGTACGTCTTTTGATTTTTGCAGTGACAAAGGTCTTATTTATGTAACGGACACAGGAAACATAGTTTACAGAGATATTGTTACGGGCAAAGAAAAGACACTGCTTAAAGATAAGACCGATTTCACCGTATTTTCGGCAGGATCCGGAACATGCACGCTTATCTATGCCGACGGAAAGATCTATTCGGTATCTCCGGGGGCCAACCTTGATTATACCGTTGATCTTGAAGAATATATGGATACAGAAGATGCGATCCTTTACAGTTACAGTTTCAGCGGTGATCTCTATGCGGTTTCGATCATCGGAAACTATGACGTATTCTATTTTGTCATTAATTTGAAAAAGGGCGATGTGACCAGCTATTTTTCAATAGATTTTGCCGTTGAATCGGAAGTATGTCTTGACGCCGCACGGTTATATTTTGATTACTACGATGCCACCAAAGGGAAAACGCATTTATACTGTCTGAATATAATTGACGGACAGATGCTCTGGGAACAGGAGATCGAAGAGTATTTCTACGGGAAGATAGTCATAAACGACAGGCTTTTATTCTTAAGCGGTGCCAAGAGCGTGGATGTCTGCGATAAGTTTAACGGCACATATTACAACAGTTATTATTTAAGAGACGTTTCGGCGCTTATCTATACCGATGAATCCGGAGATACTTATCTGACCACCTCGGACGGAAAATGGTATCACGTTGATGAGACCAACTTAACGGATTTAAGTTATACACTGTTTACTCTTGAACCCACATTAAACGTTCAAAGTGGCAGATACAGGGACAATGTCTTTTATCTTTACTTTAACTCAACAAACTATATAACATGTTATCGTGAAGACGCGGATCTGAAGTGCGAAAAAGTGGGCGGACTTGACAATAAACCGTTATTTAATCCTGATGATCCCGCAGATGACAGGGCAGACGATCTTGACGGGATTAACAAGAACATGATCAAGCGGCTTTTCTACTCGGATGACAAGGAGTATATAGTGTGTCAGCAGACCAACTATGTCGTAACCGTTTATGATGCCAAGACCGGCCGCAAATATGCCGACAGTTTTAAACCCGGCGGCGATATCGTAAGACTTACAAGACTTAACGATGATACGCTGCTTGCGAGCAGCAGATATTCGGGATTTTTGTTAAACAACGATCTTGAGATACTTGCAAAATGCGATCCGCTTGTAGAAAACGGGAAAAAGGATTTTACGGCGTACAGTACGGCCGCAAAAGATAATTACAGATACAGACTTTATTCATACGAAGAGATCATCGGGATGGCGGACGATCTTTTAAAGGATTATACTCCGCCGCAGGATGTCGTTGATCGATTCAATATTTCTTAAAGATCAATATAGCGCTGCTTACGTGCCCTTGCGGTCCTGATGAAATGTATGGATTCGGTGGTGGAGATATATTTATCGGCCACCGTTACTATCCAGGCTTCTTTGTATCTGGGCGGCACGATCGTAAGCGGCCACATATGCTTCCTGATTATGTCCCTTTCCCGGTCGGAGAGGGCATATTCTTTTTCGGCATTTTTAAGAGCGCGGCCCGGATGGTAAAAACCGTGGAGATTCCAAAATCCGCCGTATTCGGGAGTGTGCCAGTCATAAAGAAAATAATCGTGAAGTAAAGCGCCTCTCATGATAGCGCGCTCATCGGCTTTGATGCGTAGCGCTCTGCAGAGGGCGAGACTCGCACAGGCCACTTTCTTGGAATGCTTCATGACCGAGATATTGCCGTGTTGTATGTTGTTGTCGGATGAAAGAAAATTGGGGGACGTCAGGATGTCCGATGCAGCCTCTCTGATTTCCTTCATTATCTTTATGAGTTTTTCTTTTTTCATGTCTTCCCCTTTAAAATATTTATTATAATAACACAGAGGTATGTATTTTTGAATTTAAAAATTGTATAAAGTGCGCCGTGATGTTGCGGACTGTAGATTTTTGATACGGTTTGGATGATAATGGAACATGGAGTGATGATTTTTTAATGTACAGGAGGTTACCAGATGAAAATTTATGTTGACGCAAGCGCAGCAAGAAACGGAAACGGAAGCAAGGACTATCCTTTCAAAACGATCGGTTCCGCAGCTAAGACAGCTAAACCCGGGGACGAAGTACTGGTTTTCCCCGGAACCTACAGGGAATATGTGGATCCCGTAAATGCGGGAACCGCGGAGGCTCCCATAGTATATAGAAGCGTGGAACCGTTAAAAGCCGTTATCACCGGCGGAGAGCGTATCACGGGATGGAGCGTTTATTCGGGCGATGTCTGGACCGCAAGGGTATCCAATGCCATCTTTAACGGATATAATCCCTATACCACGTTTGTTTACGGCGACTGGTATTTTGCCAAAGCCGACAAGCACACGGGCTGTGTATATATTAACGACACGGCGCTTTACGAAGCTTCATCGATTGATGACTGCATAAAGGCCGAAGTATACGAGTGCAGCTGGTGTCCCGAGGATTCAAGGTTCAAATGGTATGCCGAGCAGGACACCGAAAAGGACGAGACGGTATTTTATGCAAACTTTAAGGGCATGGATCCCAACAAAGAGCGTGTCGAGATCGTTGTCCGCAAGAATGTCTTTTTCCCTTCAAAGACCGGCGTAAATTACATCACCGTTGACGGATTTGAGATCAACAAAGCGGCTACCAACTGGGCTCCCCCCGCAGCCTTCCAGGACGGAATGATAGGGCCTCACTGGTCTAAGGGCTGGGTCATCGAAAACTGCGATATCTGGGGCAGCAAATGTGCGGGTATATCTCTCGGCAAATATCTCGATCCCGACAACGATCATTATTTTACATATAAATACGTCAAGAGCCCCACACAGATGGAACGTGACGCGGTCTGCAGAGGCCAGTATCACGGATGGCTCAAAGAAAACATCGGAAGTCACATCATAAGACACAACAATATCCATCACTGCGAACAGGGCGGTATCATAGGCCGTATGGGCGGTGTTTTCAGCATCATCGAGGATAACCACATCCATCACATCAACAACATGATGGAGTTGGGCGGTGCCGAGATAGCGGGTATCAAGATGCATGCGGCGATCGATGTTACAATGCGCAGAAACCATATCCACCACTGTACGATGGGAATATGGTGCGACTGGGAAGCACAGGGAACAAGACTCTCCCAGAACTTACTTCATGACAACCAGATGCCTTCTTTTGCGAAGCAACTTAAAGGCGGTATGATGAGCCAGGATATCTTCGTGGAAGTCGGACACGGCCCCACACTTATCGACAACAACATCATGCTCTCGGAAGCAAGCTTAAGATTTGCGACTCAGGGCGTGGCGCTCGTACATAACCTTATCTGTGGCGCATTTACAAGCGTTGGCGACGGAACACATTGGAGATATACGCCTTACCATATCCCGCACCGTACGGAAGTCATGGGATTTATGACCATCCTTCACGGCGATGACAGATTCTATAACAACATTTTCGTGCAAAAGAACGCTCCCGAACAAAAAGAGATACTTCGCGATTCTCAGGAAGGTTCCGATATGGAAAACCGTGAAGTGGGAACTTTCGTATTTGATGAATATCCCACATATGACGAATGGATCGCACAGTTTGACTTTTCAAAACCCGCAGATATGGGAGCTCTCGCTCCGGTACATTTTGGTCATCTTCCCATATGGGCGGAAGGAAATGTGTATCTTAACGGCGCAAAACCCTACTGCAAGGAAAAGGACGCATTTGTGGATGCAACTCCCGTTAAGATCGAACTTAAGTGTGAGGGCGATGAGATAAAACTTGATACGAACATTGCCGACATCATCAAAGATTTCAACTGCAAGATGATCTCGACCGAAACGCTCGGCAAGGCGTTTGAGCCCGAACAGTATTTTGAGAACACGGACGGAACGCCTATAGTATTCAACATGGATTACTACGACGATGCAAGATGCGAAAACATCTGCCCCGGACCGTTTGCTTCGTTTGACAGTTTGGTGAAATCGCTATAAAGTATATCATTATATCGATATTCGATGAAATGAAAGGCGGAAATACCAATGAGAACCAGAATAGTTGAATTGTTCAGAAAAACCGACCAATATGCTTCCCGGGAAGTAACTGTATGCGGATGGGTACGTACAAACCGTTCCCAGGCCCAGTTCGGTTTTCTTAATATAAATGACGGTTCGTTTTTTGAATCGCTTCAGGTAGTATACGAGCAGGCGCTTGATAACTTTGACGACATCTCAAAGATCCGTGTCGGCGCAAGCGTTCAGGTAACGGGTACTTTGGTGCTCACACCCGATATGCCCCAGCCTTTTGAGGTTAAGGCAACAAGCGTAAAGCTTTTAGGAGACTGTCCCGAGAACTATCCGATACAGCCCAAGCGTCATACAAGAGAGTTTTTGCGTACCGTTGCACATCTTCGTCCCCGCACCAACCTTTTTTCCGCCGTATTCCGTGTAAGAAGCGTTGCGGCTATGGCAATACACAAGTATTTCCAGGACAGAGGATATGTATATGTACATACCCCTCTCATCACCGGTGCCGATTGTGAAGGCTCCGATCAGATGTTTAAGATCACGACTTTCAACTTCAACGACCTTCCTCTCGATGAGGAGGGAAAAGTTGATTTTTCCAAGGACCTCTTTGGCAAGCAGTCATTTATAACAGGTTCCGGTCAGCTTCAGGGTGAGACTTTTGCCATGGCATTCGGAGATATCTATACTTTCGGCCCCACTTTCAGGACCGAGAACTCCAACACCCAGACGCATGCAAACGAGTTCTGGATGATCGAGCCCGAAATGGCGTTCTGCGACCTTGAAGGTCTTATGGACGTTGAGGAGGAGATGCTTAAATACGTAGTCTCCTATGTGCTCGAGCATTGCCCCGAAGAGATAACGTTCTGCGACAAATTCGTTTCCAAAGGTCTTAAGGATAAACTTGATGCGATCGTAAATTCCAAGTTCGTGCGCATCACCCACCACGACGTTATCGATATCTTAAAGGCTGCCGACGTTAAGTGGGAATTTGCCCCCGATTACGGCGAGGATATTGCAAAAGAACACGAACGCTACATCACCGAGCACTTCGGCGGTCCTGTATTTGTGACCGACTGGCCCAAGGACATCAAGGCATATTATATGAAATTGAATCCCGACGGAAAGACCGTTGCTGCGGTAGATCTTCTGGTTCCCCAGGCCGGAGAACTTATGGGCGGAAGCCAGAGAGAAGAGGACCTTGATAAGCTCATTGCCCGCATGGATGAGATGGGCGTCGACAAGGAAGGTATCGACTGGTATCTTGACACGAGACGTTACGGCGGCTGTATTCACAGCGGATTCGGTATGGGATTTGAAAGACTTATCATGTACTTAACGGGAGTCGAGAACATAAGAGACGTCATTCCGTTCCCCAGAACTCCCAGATCATGTGATTTCTAAATTTACCGGCACTGAATGGAGAACTTATGAAACTTATCACCAAAAGAGCAATCTCAATGCTGTGGATCACCGTGGGAGCACTCCTTGCGAGTTTTTCGGTAGCAAGTCTTTTGCTTCCCAACGATGCCATTGATTACGGGACCGCGGGTATCGCGATCATAATAAGTAAACTTACGGGACTTAATCTTTCACTCTGCGTTTTCTTTGTAGTGACACCGTTTTTGATACTCGGTTTCATCTATATGGGACGGGATTTCATTATAAGAGCGGGTTGGGGCTCATTCGTTTACATGGTCGGACTGGCATGGTTCGAAGAACTTCACGTTGAACTTAATACCGAACATTTCATAGCGGTTGCTTTTGGCGGTGCGATACTCGGTGCGGGTCTTTCCATGATACTTCGTTTCGGCGGATGTATAGACGGTTCGGAGATACTCGCCAATGTGGGCGTCGACTTTTTGGGCAAGAAATTCGGCAAACAGCTCAGTATGACAAGTTTCCTGATCGGATTCAATGCGGTTGTTTATATACTCGCATTTTTCCTGATCGACAAAAACAGTGCACTCCTGAGTCTCCTTGTTTATATCGTTGCGACTGCGGTAATAGACCACTTTACGGACCGTTTTGAAGCGATCAAGCAGGTTACGATCATTACCAAGGACCCCGAGGAGATGATAAACCGTATCCGTCATGACCTCAACAAGACATGTACGGTCATGGACTCGCAGGGCGCTATAGCGGGTGAAAACAAAACACTCATATGCTATGTCGGATATTTCGAACTGCAGCGTCTGCGTGAGATCATTGCGGAATACAAAAACCGCGCGTTTATAACGGTTTCCACAATCGATGAAATTATTAAATAACTGATAATGCGTCTGCATACATATATGTTTGTTCGAGCCTCTCCACAGCGTCGGTGCTTAACGAGATGAGCGCAGCACATCGAGTTTAGCAAGCGTGTGGGCTTTTTCCACCGCGTCCGCTACGCGAGGACTGAAGCGAGAGCGTGGCGAGAACAACATATATATGTATGCAGACGCAATTTTATTTATTGGATCATATATGAGAAAGACATATTTATACGTGTCGGATATCGCGACGGATGATCCGGCGGGTGCGTGTGAAAAACTGTATAGGGCAGCGTGTGGGTATGCGAAAAAGCGGGCGGATGCATGTAAACGGCCGGGGGATAAGTTAAGGACGCTTGCGGCATTTGAGCTGTTAAGGCTTGCGCTTAAAGAAGAAGGACGTGAAGAACTGATGGATACGATCGCAGCGGGAGAGTACGGAAAGCCTTTTTTTGACGTGGGACCCGATGAGGCTTTAACTGAAGGCGGCGCGGAGAAAAACGAAAAAGCAAGGTTGTACTTTAACATATCCCACAGCGGCGACAGAGTGATGTGTGTGTTATCACCTTTTGAGTGCGGATGCGATGTCGAACGTATAAAGGTGCCGCTGCCGGACAGTATATCGGAGTCACACGACACACATGATGTTTTGGATGCCGGCACAAGGAACGAAAAGACCGAAAAGACCTCAGCCCGTGATCTAAGTGTCGCGAAGCGCTTCTTTACTGAAAGCGAAGCCGCGTGCATAGAGCGTGAACCCGATCCCGAAGATAAGATAAAGATGTTTACCCGTATCTGGACACTTAAGGAAAGTTATATAAAGTGTGACGGAAGAGGTCTTAGAGCGGGACTTGATTCGATCGAAGTCTTTGAGCCTCCAAAAGGCTTGACTTTCCACGAATTACCGATTGATGACGGATACTGTTATTCGTGCTGTATAAAAAGTGCGGGTGACAAAACTACGCTCAAGGCAGAATCACTAAAAGTCATATAGAACTTTTGTATAAATTGCACAACAAAAATTCTTGTCCGCTCTTCGGGGCGGACTTTTATGTCAAAAAGATGCTTACTAAAGTAAACATTTTACATTTTATTATGTGCAAAACAATCATAGAATGATAAATGGATTACATGGCGTGTCTGTGTGATCGTAACCGTATATCCGGAATGAGGGTACGTTTCGGATATGCAAAACAAAGTACAAAACAATATAAAGAGGAGGAAATTTATTGTGAAAAAAGTACTTGCTTTATTAATGGCAGCAGTAATGGTATGTTCACTCGCTGCTTGCGGCGGAGATACCCCCGCACCCGCAGCATCTACTGAACCCGCAGCTTCTACAGAGCCCGCAGCTTCCACAGAGCCTGCAGCTTCTACAGAGCCCGCTGTTACAGCAGATGAACCTGTAACCCTTACAATGTGGTGTATCGCTACAGAAGGTGACTCAAACCGTCACGCTTATGAACAGGCTATCGCTGAGATGGCTGAAAAGTATCCCAATGTAACACTTGAATGGGAAGCAATTGAAAACGAAGCTTACAAGCAGAAGATCGCTGCAGCAATGGCATCAGGTGAAGGTCTTCCCGACATCTTCTTCACATGGTCATGTGCATTCCTTGGCGACTTTGTAAACCAGGGCAGAGTATATTGCCTTGATGATACTCTTGCAAAGTACAAAGACGAACTTCCTGAGAGCATGCTTGGTAACACAACATACGACGGAAAGCACTATGGTGTTCCCACAACCATGAACATTGTTGCACTTTTCGCTAACATGGATCTCCTTAAGCAGGCAGGATGGGATAAGGTTCCCGAGAACTACGATGAGCTCATCCAGTGCTGTGATGACCTTGTAGCAAACGGAATCATTCCTTTCGGATGCGCAGGTGGTGAGACTTGGTGTGTAACCGAGTATCTTGAGCCCATCATTGAAAAGAGCATCGGTGCTGACGCTCTTAACGACATCTTCCTTGGAAGAGCTTCTTATGACAACCCTGATGTTGCTAAGGCAGTTGATACCTTCCAGGAAATGATCGACAAAGGTTACTTCGATCCCGCAGGTGCTTCTCTTCCTAACGATGATGTTAAGGCTAACTTCATCGCAGGCAGAACCGCTTTCTATCAGAACGGTACTTGGAACTGTGCAGACTTCGCAAGCAACCCTGATTTCTTACCTAAGGTAAAAGTTACTGAGTTCCCTGTAATCGATTCTTCCAAGTCTAAACTTGGACAGCTCATCGGTGGACCTTCGGATACTCTTGCAGTTACCGCTTCTTCACCTAACGCTGAGCTCGCTGCTGAATACGCTGCAGAACTTGGTAAGCTTATCTGCCACTACGGATATCTTGATGGTTGTGGTCTTCCCGCTTGGACCCCTTACGGCGATACCAGCAACATCAACCCTCTTACCCAGTCCGTTGCAGAGATCTGTGCAAATGCAGATGCTTACGTTCTCTTTGGTGATACCGCTATGAGCGCAGTAGATAAGGACCCTTATCTTGAAGCTGTTGCTAAGGTATACGGAAAAGAACTTGACGGCGCAGGATTCATTGCTGAATTAAAGGGCGCTATCAGATAATCTGATCTGAATCTAAGGTAAACAAACAACGGCCTTTCCCGTGTTCCCATTGGGGATGGGAAAGGCCGGTTTTTTTCAAATCCATCTTCTTTTATACGGAAGGAAAAGATTATGTACAAAAAGAGTAAGAACCTTACGGTTTTCCTGTTTTTGCTTCCTGCCTTGATATTGTTTGTTGGTATTTTGGTCTGGCCTATAATTGCGTCGGTTCATCACAGTCTGTATGTATATCCGACGTTTTCCGATCGCGGCGATTTTGTCGGATTTAAAAACTATGTAGATTTGTTTGGAAAACAGTATGATTTCGGAAAGGCTGTGGTCAATGCACTCATTCTTGCAGCTTTGTCCGTATTTATTCAGTTACCCCTTGCACTCGGGCTTGCACTTATGCTCGGTAAGGGAATTAAAGGTGAACGTGTTTATCTCTCGGTATACTTTATGCCCGTTCTTATTTCTGCGGTTGTTATCGGTATGCTGTGGGAGAAGATATATAATCCTATTTACGGTCTTGTAGTCAAGGCTTTTGAATTCTTTCAGTGGAGCGGACTTCCTCCGGAAGGACTTCTGGCAAACAAAAAGACCGCGCTTCTGGCCGTATTCATACCTACCATCTGGCAGTATGTGGGCTATCATATGCTTCTTATGTATGCGGGTATCAAGAGTGTTTCTCCCGAATTAAGAGAAGCCGCCATGCTTGACGGTGCTACCGACGGACAGGTTAACAGATATGTTATCATTCCGATCATCAAGCCCATCATTAAGGTCAGCATCATTTTCGCGATCACCGGATCTCTTAAATCCTATGACCTTATCAAGGTATTTGCCAAAGACGCATACAACTGTTCTTACAAGGTTCCGAGCTTGATGCTTGTAAGATATGCATTTCATAACCAGGGTGGTATAGCAAGTGCCATAGCGGTCATAATGATCATTCTGTGCTTTGGATTTGCGATCCTCATAAATTGGATGTTTAAGGAGAGAGACCCCTATGGCAAAAAATAATTCGAATACTTCATTTGACCTTGAAATGTACAGCGTCAAGAAAACGAATAAATTTGTGAAGGCGCTCATATATGCGGGACTTGTTGTATGGCTTTTGATAGACCTTTTCCCGCTTTACTACCTGTTTACTTTCTCTTTAAAGAGTACCAATGAGATCACCGGTTCAAATGTTATCGGTCTTCCCAAAGAATGGCTTTGGAGTAACTACGGAAGAGTATTTAATATCGGTAAGAAAACAGGTAAAAATCCTCTTACCGCAACAAGAGAATTCTTTGCCAGCGGCGGTATTGAGAGATGTTTTTCCAACAGCGTATTTGTCGCTGTTGTTACCATCGTGATCTGTCTTCTTGCGGCTTTGATGGCTACATATGCACTCACCAGGATCGCATGGAGAGGCAGCAAGACACTTAACAGCATATTCATGCTCGGTATTACGATTCCCATGCATATCGCATTATATCCTTTGTATGTTTCATTCAGTAAAATGGGCATCGTAAAAGGTTATTGGGGACTCATAATCCCATATGCCGCGTTCTCGCTATCGATGGCGATAATGGTATGTACGGGCTTTATGAACGATATACCCAAGGAACTTGACGAATCCGCCTGCATTGATGGATGCGGACTCTGGGGAACGTTCTTCCATATAATCGTGCCTCTTATGACTCCCGCACTTGCAACAATGGGTATATACATTTTCCTGCAGTGCTGGAACGAGTTCATGTTTGCGAGTGTATTCAGCGATGAAGCACATTACACACTTCCCGTATTTGTTTCAAACCTTAAGGGCAGTAACATCACCGACTGGGGTCTTGTGGGAGCGGGACTTGTCCTTGCAACATTCCCAATGCTCCTTGTCTACATTTTCATGAGCAGAAAGATCCAGGAAAGTTTCATGGTCGGTGCGGTAAAGGGCTGATACATTTATTTAAGATCAATATGAATTACATGACAGGAGATTGTCTTCGGACGATCTCCTTTTTAATTCGCATTATTTTTAAATCTGATGAATAGTGGCCTGATGAGTGGTATAATATCAAAAGCGGGGTATTATGAGTTTGGCAAAAGAAAACGAACGAAACGAAAACAAAAAAAGACATTCGCTTGTTACGGGATTAAGAGTGATCACGCTGTTTATGGTGCTTATAATGGCGGTATCATTCTTTTTTGCGGTGCTTTATCTTGTAAGACAGGAACGGATCAAGAATATCACCAATGAGGCGGAGCGCACGATCACAACGCTTGAAGACGGAGTGCATGCGGAGCTTACAAGATACAGGGAATTATCACGTCTTATAATGACCGACAAGGGTGTGGTGGAGTATCTGCATGCGGGAATAGGCCAGATAGACGGCGGATTTATAAAGAACACCAGGTACAGCATACTTGATATCTTAAATGTTACGACTCTGGTCGACTCGGTCTTCGTTTTCAGAAATGACGGCCGGTATGTCAATTCAAGTCATGACAATTACATACTTGACGATGCCCGTATGAGTGAAGATGAGTGGCTTGAAGAGATACTTAAACGCAGGGGCGCATCGGTAATATCGATAAACTGTAACGGCGCCATTACAAGAAGCAACGGGGTTCCCATCGTAAGCATCGGTCGTGTTATAAACGACGTTACCTCTCAGGAAAAGATAGGCATACTTTTTATGAGCATTTCTCCGGTGTTCATAGACAGAAAGCTGGAGGTACTGGGCGGAACCAACATGGTAGTAATGTCCGAGGACGGTATAGTGCTTTCGGGAGATGAGAATCTTAAGAAGTTTCTTCCCGCTTCCGGTTATTCCGATGATATCACACATGCGATGGTGCGTGACGGAGTTTCAAAAGTCATGATATCCTATTCCAGAGTTCCCGATACACCGCTCATAGTTGCATGTGCCACGCCTGTGGGAAACGGGTTTGTAATGTTTGAGACGGTAAGAGTGATCATGATACTCTTAATGATCTTTGCGATCATGATAATAGTTGCCAGTGTGTTCATCGCAAAAAATGTTACGAGTCCCATCAGTGTCCTCACACGTGAGATGGAGCATAATAAAGAAACCGGACGACTGGATGCCATAGATGCTGATATCGCGAACAACGAGATCGGTATGCTCAAGGATTCGTATAACGGAATGGTTGAGAGGGTAAACGATCTTTTCGCCCAAAACCTTGAAAACGAAAAATCGTTACGAAGAGCGGAACTCAGAGTCCTTCACGAGCAGATCAAACCGCATTTTCTTTATAATTCACTTGAAACCATAGGATATCTTGCCATGGAATCGGGGGCCGACAATGTCCATACGGCGCTTGAAACACTCGGAAGCTTTTACAGAAACTTCTTAAGTAAAGGTGACCGTGTCATTCCGCTTGAAAGAGAGATCAATATCGTTAAGGATTATCTTTCTCTTCAAAAACTTCGATATGGCGATATAATAGAAGATGAATATATGATCGGCGAGGGAACGGGACAGTGTATGATCCCAAAACTCATCCTTCAGCCGCTTGTTGAAAACAGTATCTATCACGGCATCAGACTTACCGGTGAAAAGGGAACGATACTTATAAAGACAGAACTTACCGGCGGAGATCTGCATATTTTTGTGCGTGATACGGGGGTCGGAATGTCCGAAGAACAGATAGAATATCTGTTATCGGACCACGAGGGCGAAAGTCTCGAGAATCTCGGTGAAACGTCCGAATCGTTCGGCTTGTGGGGGACCATTGAGAGAGTAAGGCTTTTCTGCGGCAAAAAGGATGTTGTAAAGATATCCAGTGAGCTGGGAGAATATACGGAGATAGAATTTATTATCCCGACAGAAAGCAAGAGCAGATACAGTCGATAAAATGCGACGTAAGCGATAAAGAGGAAGAAAATGTCAGATAAGTACAGAGTAATGATAATTGATGATGAACAGTCAGCCAGAAACCTTATGAGAGGTTCCATTGACTGGGAATCACTTAATATGGAAGTGGTGGGAGAGGCCGCCAGCGGTATAGAAGCGATCAATACGATCGATGATATCAGACCGGATATCGTATTTGTGGATATCTCGATGCCGTTTATGAACGGTATCGAATTTACCGAGCTTGCAACAAACCGCTATCCCAATCTTGTGATAATCATTATGACTGCATTCGATCAGTTTGAATATGCCAGAAAATGCGTAAGCCTTCCGGTATTTGAGTATATGCTTAAGCCCATAGTGCGCGCGGAAGTTACCAATACGCTAAAGCGGCTTAAAAGCAAACTCGATGCCCGTGCCTCGGTATCGGGTGAGGATGACGTTCCGGATGAAATGGAAGAATCGACGATCGAGCAGATCAAGAAATACATAAGAGACTATTATGTGGATCCCGAACTTAACCTTACTTCCGTTGCCCAGGAATTCGGGTTTTCGTCAAGTTATCTTTCACGTAAGTTTAAGTCCGAGACCGGCAAGAATTTCGTGGAATATTTAACGGAATGCAGAATGGAGCGGGCAATGGAGCTTGCCAAACTGTCACGCAAGATGTTTGCCACATCTGCCGATGTCGGAATACCCGATCCCAACTATTTCGGCAGATGCTTTAAAAAGTACACCGGAATGACCTATTCCGAGTATGTTGCGAAGGTTCATGCGTAAACCCTGTAAGTCGTGACATCCTTTACGGTTTCGCCGTCGATCTGCAGGGGGCAGGGCCTGTCAAAGGTAACCGTTATGTCGTGGCCGGTAAATACCTTGCACATCTTGGTATGTTTAAGGTGCTCGCCCTTAAAGATTGAAGGGAAGGCCATAAGTGTTCTTAATTTTCCGGAACCGTACCATACAAAAAGCGATACTTCATGTTCTTTATTAAGTCTGTCCTGGTCGGGGGTCGGCATCATGCCGCCGCCGTAAAACCGTCCGTTCATGGTCGGTGCCAGCCAGGCTTTTTTAAATTCCATTTCACGGCCGTCGATTATGACTTTTGCATTGGCGGGTTTAAATTTTCCCAAAAGACCTTTTATGGCGATTCCCGAGTAATTGATATCTTTAACGTTCTGTTTGGCAAGCTCGTCACCGACTTCCGTACAATATCCGTCTATCCCGAATCCGACATTGTTTAAAAATTTTTTGGTCATACCCTTAACTTCCACGGTGGGAAGGTGTTCGATATATTTGTCGATGAGTACGGGCTTATTGGAATCGTTT
>Ga0310691_10004065_pt1 | contig 16771 bp, 13 predicted proteins | sample 176DNAGHGlowgp2_FD_203887 | JGI IMG/M metagenome (GOLD analysis project Ga0310691, IMG submission 203887) | Sheep rumen microbial communities from Palmerston North, Manawatu-Wanganui, New Zealand - 1766 DNA GHGlow gp2 (v2) (version 2) | ecosystem: Host-associated > Mammals > Digestive system >...
AAGCAGGACAGGATAGGTACGTCCGAACGGCAAAGGGTAGCCTTAACTGTTAAAATGTTCTATTTTTCTCGTCTTTTATTTGGAGATTAAAACAGAATCTTAAATTTTCAAGATTTCCTGTGGGTCAAAGAAAAAGCGGCTTTTTGTGCGCTAATTGAATAAAAATGAGTAATTTTGCAGGCAAAAACAGAAGGCATGAAGATTTTAGTGACGGGAGCCAGCGGTTTCATTGGCTCGTTTATCGTGGAAGAGGCCCTCAGACAGGGCATGGAGACATGGGCTGCCGTCAGGGGCAGCAGCTCGCGACAGTTCCTCAAGGACGACCGCATCCACTTCATTGAGCTGAACCTCGACAGTCAGCAGGACCTGCAGCGCCAGCTGGCCGGGCATGAGTTCGACTATGTGGTGCATGCCGCCGGCGTGACGAAGTGCCTGAACCAGGACGACTTCTTCCGTGTGAACACCGAGGGTACGAAGAACCTGGTGCTCGCCCTGATAGAGCTGAAGATGCCGCTGCGGCGCTTCGTCTACATCAGCTCGCTCAGCGTCTTCGGCGCCATCCGCGAGCAGCAGCCCTACACCGAGATTCTGGAGAGCGACACCCCGCAGCCCAACACCGCCTACGGCAAGAGCAAGCTGGAGGCCGAGCGGTGGCTGGACAAGCTGACCGTTCCCTTCCCCTACGTCATCCTTCGTCCCACGGGCGTGTACGGCCCGCGCGAGCGCGACTATTTCCTGATGGCCAAGAGCATCAAGCAGCACAGCGACTTCTCCGTGGGCTACAAGCGGCAGGACATCACCTTCGTCTATGTGCAGGACGTGGTGCAGGCCGTCTTCCTGGCCTGCGAGAAGGGGCAGACGGGCCGCAAGTACTTCCTCTCTGACGGCGAGGTCTACCAGTCGACGACCTTCAGCGACCTCATCCGCGAGGAGCTGGGCCACCCCTGGTGGATTCGTATCAAAGCACCCATCTGGGTGTTGCGCATCGTCACCTGGGCAGGCGACAAGTGGGGGCACCTGACTGGTAAGATTTCAGCCCTGAACAACGACAAGTATCACATTCTGAAACAGCGCAACTGGCGATGCGACATCACACCCGCCAGGCAGGAGCTGGGCTATGAGCCCCGCTACCAGCTGAAGGAGGGCACCCGGCTCACCATCAAGTGGTACAAGGAGAACGGGTGGCTTTAGCGGCCTGCGGCCTAAATGATAAATGATAAATGAGAAATAGATGATGATGTATCGGAAGCTGTGCCTGTTTGAGGTAGCCGTGTTGTGCTATGCGGCCTTCACGCTGCTGCTCATGGCTTTCTTCTGGGGACGCCTGGTCAACCCTGGGGCGATGGTCCTGGGCAGGGTGGGCATCGTGGCCATGACGCTGGTGCTGTGGCAGGTCTACAGACGCTGGCCGTCGAAGCTGACGCTGCTGCTGCGCGTGGTAGGCCAGATGTGCGTGCTGGGGTGGTGGTACCCTGACACCTACGAGTTCAACCGCCTGCTGCCGAACCTCGACCACGTCTTTGCCGGCTGGGAGCAGGCGCTGTTCGGCTGTCAGCCCGCGTTGCTCTTCTCGCAGACCTGCTCGTCGCCCGTGTTGAGCGAGCTGCTCAGCCTGGGCTACTTCAGCTATTACCCCCTGATAGGTGCCGTGTCGTTCTATTACTTCTGGAAGCGCCCAGTGCGGCTGGACTATGCCGCCTTCGTCATCTTGGCCTCGTTCTTCCTGTTCTACGTCATCTTCATCTTCCTGCCCGTGGCGGGGCCTCAGTTCTACTTCGAGGCGGTGGGTGTAGACCAGATAGCGGCAGGCCATTTCCCCGACCTGGGCCACTACTTCCTCGACCATCAGGAGGCGTTGCCCATCCCTGGTGCCGAGGGTGGGCTGTTCCACGACCTGGTGCAGCAGGCCCACGATGCGGGTGAACGGCCCACGGCCGCCTTCCCCAGCAGTCATGTGGGCATCACCGTGGTGCTGCTGTGGCTGGCGTGGGAGAAACGGGCAGGCGAGTCCCGGCCATGGGGGTTGATCATTCCCGTGGCGGTGCTGTTTATGCTTATGTTCTTTGCCACCTTCTATATCCAGGCCCATTACGCCATCGACGCCATTGCCGGTCTCTTTACCGGCACGGCCATGTATTTCGTGCTGCGCTGGGCTTACGGTAGAGCGGAGAGGTCAGCATGGAGAGTGGAAAATTGAGAGAGAAAAACTGAGAGATGAAGAAAAACATACCCTACTATCTGCTGAAAGCTGTAGCGTGGCTGGTGTCGCTGCTACCCTTCTGGGTGCTCTACGGCATCGCCGACTTCTTTTTCGTTATTATATATTATGTAGCGAGATACCGCCGGAAGGTGGTGCGGCAGAATCTCACCACATCGTTCCCTGAGAAGGATGAAAAGGAACTCAAGCTGATTGAGCGGCGCTTCTATCGCTGGCTGTGCGACTATTTCGTTGAGACGCTGAAGTTGCTGACCATCAGCAATGAGAACCTGCTCAAGCACCTGGAGTTCCGCGGCGCTGAGCAGGTGGAGCAGGCCTTTGCCGAAGGGCGCAGCGTGGCCGTCATCATGGGCCATTACTGCAACTGGGAGTGGATGTCAGCCATCGGGCTGGCCTTCCCACACTATCCCGATGCCGTGATGGGTCTCATCTACCACCCCCTGCGCAGCGATGCCGCCGACTTCCTGTTCCTTGACATACGCTCGGCCCATGGCGGCGTCTGCATCAACAAGCGCCACGTGCTGCGCCATCTGGTCCAGTACAAGCGCGAAAAGCGGCACACCCTCTTTGGCTACATCAGCGACCAGACGCCGAAGTGGGAGAACATCCACCTGTGGCTCGACTTCCTGGGCCATGACACGCCCGTCTTCACCGGCGGCGAGCGCATCATGCGCAAGATGGACGATGCCGTGTTCTACATCGACATGGAGCGGCCCCGGCGCGGTCGCTACATCTGCACATTCCGTCTGCTGTCGGCCCATGCCTCACAGGAGGAGGAGAACGCCATCACCCATCGCTACTTCCAGATGCTGGAGGAGAACATCCGTCGTGCACCTGCCTATTACCTCTGGACACACAACCGTTGGAAGCGCACGCATGCGGAGTATGACGCCATCATGGAAGAGTGGCGACAGCAGGGCCGGCACCTCAAGGATAATGCATAATGCTTAAGAAAAAATGAGCTTAGGACGAAAGATATATTATACGCTGAACAGCGGGAAGAACCCGAAGTTCGTCTACTACATCAAGAACGCTGTGCGGCAGGCGTGGCCCAAGGCGTGGCTGAACCTGGACAAGGAGCTGGCCAAGCTGGACCAGAGACCTGACCGCGACTACATCATGCAGCGCGTGGACTACTACTGCCAGCTGACGAAGGACACCCCCTACGACCGTCAGGCATGGCAGGAGCAGGCCATAGAGATTGGCCGTCAGCCCATGACCAGCCAGTCGGTGTACTACTACGACGCGCTGGAGTTCTCGCGGTGGTTTGACCAGACGAAACGCTGGATACTGAAGTCGGGCGACGTGGACTTTGCCCTCTCGCTGCCCAGCATCGTGAAGAGCCGTCCCCTGCACGAGGACACCCGCTGCAATGTGCTGCTGAACCTGGAGAAGGTGCGCCACTTCCTCTTCGTCAACGACCGCAAGGCGTTCACCGAGAAGAAGGACATGGCCATCTTCCGCGGAAAGATTGGGCAGCAGACGGGTCGCAAGGACAACCATGTGAAGATGAACCGCTTTGAGTTCGCCACGCGCTTCTTCGGCCATCCCATGTTCGACATCGGTGCCATCGGTCACCAGTTCCCCCAGTGGCACAGCGAGAAGCTGACCATCGGCGAGCACCTGGACTATAAGTTCATCATGTCGTTAGAGGGCAACGACGTGGCCTCGAACCTGAAGTGGGTGATGTCGTCGAACTCGATTGCCGTCACGCCGCCGCTCACCTGCGAGACGTGGTTCATGGAGGGTACGCTGAAGCCCGACTACCATTACATTGAGATTAAGGCCGACTTCAGCGACATGGAGGAGAAGCTGCGCTACTACATCGACCATCCTGACGAGGCCCAGCAGATTATCAACCACGCCCATGAGTATGTCAGCCAGTTCAAGGATGCTGAGCGCGAGCGCCTCATCTCCCTGCTGGTGCTGCAACGCTACTTCGACCTCACCAATTCATAAGTAAGCCATGCGACTCTGCTATATCTCAAGAAACTACTACGGTCTGTCGGGTGCCGGCAACAAGGCCAAGACCGACATTGAGCACACGCTGCAGCAGATGGGGGCCGTCAACCTGGGACTGCGCACCACCTTCTACGACAATAAGGTGGTGGCCTTTGTGCTCAACCTGCTGGGCATCATGAAGATGACGTGCTGCATCCGCAAGGGCGACACGCTGTTGCTGCAGTACCCCGTAAAGAAGTACTTCAGCTTTGTGTGCCGTGTGGCCCACTGGCGTCGGGCGCGCGTCATCGTGGTCATCCACGACCTGATGTCGCTGCACCGCAAGCGTATCACCCTGGACACGGAGCTGAGTCGTTTAGGCAAGGCCGACGTCATCATTGCCTCCAACGAGAAGATGCAGCAGTGGCTGGCGCAGCAGGGCCTGCAGTGCCCCATGACGGCGCTCGGGCTGTTTGACTATCGCTCAGAAGTTGTTCCTAACTCCAAGCAGAATTCTCACCTCTCACCTCTCACCTCTCCCCCCTCCCTCGTCTATGCTGGGGCTCTTGTCATGCGCAAGAACAGCTACCTGCTGGAACTGGCTAATAAGGCACAGCACTTCACCCTGCACATCTATGGCAACAGCGACGGCCTGCCCGGCATTGACAAGGCACCGCACGCCGTGTGCTATCCCTTCACCCCTGCCGATGAGTTCATCCGCTCAGCTGACGGCGACTTCGGATTGGTGTGGGACGGCGACTCGTTGGAGACCTGTCAGGGTGACTTCGGCGAATACCTGCGTTATAACAGTCCGCACAAGGTGTCGTTCTATCTGCGCGCCGGACTGCCCGTCATCATCTGGCGTGAGGCGGCGGTGGCTCCCATCATTGAGCGTGAAGGCATCGGCTTCACCATCGGCTCCATTGCCGAGCTGGAGCAACGCCTGCAGGTGCTCACGCCCGAAGAGCTGGAGCAGATGCGCAAGAATGTGGCCCGCGTCAGCGCCCGTCTCGCCTCAGGACAGTATTTCCGCGAGGCGCTTCAGCGCGTGCTGTGAAGGTGGAACGGCTCAGCCCATCACGTATTTTGTGCCTTTATAGCCATCCCACTGGCAACGCAGCTGCTTCATCCAAGCCTTCCAGCGCCGCTTCAGCTTTTTGCCAGCGCTTAGCTTGCGCGTCTCATAGATAGGTGGCAAGGCTTGTAGCGCTGTCTCTCGCTGAGCGATGTCCTTGAGGATAGCCTGCACATCATCGCTGATGCGCTGCACCTCCGGGCGTGTCTTCCACTCCTCAAAGAGGTATGTCCCATACTGCCCCAGGATGCCGCAACGGTCCAGCATCCATCGCTGTTGCGCAAAGGCGAAGTGAGCGATGAGACAGTCGCCGTTCACCATGTTCATCCTGCCGAGCTGGGTGGGTTTCAAGCAGGAGAAGAACTCCTCGTCGTCACCCTGCACGATGCCGTCGAACTCCTTCAGGTCTTTGCCAAACCAAAGGATGGAGTTGATGGAGAAACGGTTCATGGCCCAAGGGGCAGCACCGCAATAAAGCTCTTGGTACTTACCCGTAGTCAGATAGTTGTCGAGGAACCACTGATGCAACTGTGCCGCGAAGCTGCCACGCTTCCACATGATGCGGTGGTTACACTGGGCATTCATGTACTTGTTGAGCTTCACCTTGCCGTGCACCTGCAAGAGGTAGGTGCTCATGGCATTGTTGATGACCAAGGGCGACACGACAAAGCACTCGGGATGGTCAATGCGGAAGTCCACCATCTTCTTGAAGTAGTCAGGCTCCAGCCACACCACGTCGTCGTCCATCTTGATGTAGATGGTGTCTTCTTCCATGCAGAACTTGTAGAAGGCATTGATGGTGGCGATGCCGTCCACTCGCTTGTCAGGTTGCCAGATGAGGTTGATTTTAGGGTACTTCGCCGCTAACTGCTTGAAGAACTCAATGTCGCAGTTGTCGACAGTGTTCACCCATACATCGTAGCGGTCAAGGATGTCAGCCGCCAGCACCTGCGGAAAAAGATACTGCATGTAGCGCCGCCTTCCCGCCGCCGTGTTGCATACTATTTTATAGCCTCTGTACATGATGGTTATTAGCTTTTCGTTGCAAAGGTACGAAAAAAAACTAATTCCTAACTGCCATCTCCTATTTTTTTCCTATCTTTGCATCAAAATTGCGCTACTTATGAATTTAGAGACTGAAGTGAGATGCGGTTACACCGTGCCGAAGGAGATGAAGCAAGTGTGGGCTTTGCAGATAGAGCTGGCTCACGTCCTGCTTGACGTATGTAAGCGAAACGGGCTGAAGTGCTGGATGGAGTGTGGCACCTTGTTAGGCGCTGTCCGCCATCAGGGCTTCATCCCTTGGGACGATGACATCGACTTCGTCATGCTGCGCAAGGACTACGACAAGCTGGTGGCCATTGCCGACAAGGAGTTCAAGCATCCCTATTTTCTGCAAACGACCTACTCGGACAAGCGCAACTACTGCGGGCACGGCATCCTGCGGCATGTGGAGTCGACGGCGCTCTGTCCTTACGAACTGGACCGTGAGTACTGCCGTGGCATCGACATCGACATCTTTGTGCTGGACGGCTTCATTGAGAATCCCGTCCTGCGGTTCTTCCACCGCACGGCCACCATGATTGTGAAGAAGTCCATCCGTGGTGCGCTGGCCGACCTCAAGGAGGAGATGACTCTTGGCAAGCGCATCATCGCCGTCCTCTCGAAGGGGCTCTATCGCTTGGTCGATTATCGCAAGGGCTTCGCCCTCTACGAGAAGCTCTTCCGCATGGTGGACGCCGACAAGACAAAGCGGGTCTCGGTACTCTCCTACACGTATAGCTCACACCGCTATGTCCGCAAGCGCAGCTCCTATGACGACCAGGTGTGGATTCCCTTCGAGGATACCCAATTCCCGGCGCCCACCGACACGCACGATGCCCTCGTTTGCTACTTCGGCGAAGACTACATGACCCCCAAGCATCTGCCTACTGACCACGGACAGCGCTATCTCGACACCACCCGCCCCTACACGGAGGTGGTGGAAGAGCTGAAAGCACACCCCGAGCGCTTTGCTGAACGGGTAAAACTGCTGTATACAGAGTAAGCCGGCCATTGTAGTGGCTGGCCTGGCCGTGATTTATCTGAGCCAGTAAAGGAATTTCTTGTAGTTCTTCTTGAACAGCCAGCGCAGGCGGACAAAGCGGCCGTCGCTGACCAGTGATGAGTGGAAGGCCCCTGAGAACGTGCCCTGTGTGGCAATGGTGGGCTGGCACCAGAGACACTGCAGCACACCCTTGTCAATCAGGTCGTTGTGATACCAGTCGATGGCCATGTCGCAACGCTCCTTCTTCAGCTGTTGCAGGACGGCCTCGGCAGCCAGACGGCTGATGAAGTAGCAGCCGGCCATGCGGCCCTTCTTGGCAGGATAGAGCATGCGCCCCTTCTCGCGCTGGCTGCGAGGCACAAAACGCAGGGCGCTGTCTTCGTAAGAGATGAAGACAGGCTTGTCCGCATGGTGCGCACGATACTCCTTGAGACTCTGTTCAAAGCGGGCGACGAAGTCACGGCTCAGGGCAATGTCGTCTTCCAGGACGAGGGCGCCTTCCAAGCCGTCGGCCACAATGCGCTCGTAGGCCAGGAAATGCGACACGGTGCAGAGTGCACGCGGCACCTTGCAGTGTAGCTTCTCGCGACCATCCTTCATGTAGTGGTCGAGCAAGTCCTGGATGTGCTGCTCGTCGTGCCCTTCGTTGACGAACTCATAGTCCAGCCCCATGCTGTGCATCATGCGGTCGATGTGTTCACCACGCTCTTTCAGCCTGTCAGGGTGTATGACGAATGTCTTCATTAGCCGTTTTTATTTGTTTTTCCGTGCAAAGGTACAAATAATTATTCATTTCTTCTTCTTTCTTGTTTCCTATTTGAAAAAAAATGCGTAAATTTGTCGCCTCATTATTATATATATAGTAGCTATGAGCCATAAAGCAGGATTTGTAAACATAGTAGGTAACCCGAATGTGGGCAAGTCGACGCTGATGAATCAGCTGGTGGGCGAGCGCATCAGCATTGCCACGTTCAAGGCGCAGACCACACGCCACCGCATCATGGGCATCGTCAACACCGACGACATGCAGATAGTGTTCAGCGACACACCGGGTGTGCTGAAGCCCAACTATAAGCTGCAGGAGTCGATGCTGGCCTTCTCGGAGAGTGCCCTCGTCGATGCTGACGTGCTGCTCTATGTCACCGACGTGGTGGAGAACCCCGAGAAGAACATGGACTTCTTGGAGAAGGTGCAGCAGCTCGACATACCCATCATCCTGCTTATCAACAAGATTGACGAAGCCCCCCTCAATCCCCCCGAAGGGGGGAAGGGAAAGTCACCGACAGAACTTGTTGGCGACTTGGTTTCTAAGTGGCACACGCTGTTGCCCAAGGCTGAGATACTGCCCATCTCGGCGAAGAACAAGTTCGGCATCGACATGCTGCTCAAGCGCATCGGCGAGCTGTTGCCTGAGAGTCCCGCCTTCTTCGACAAGGACCAGCTGACCGACAAGCCCGCCCGCTTCTTCGTCTCGGAGATTATCCGCGAGAAAATCCTGCTGTTCTACAACAAGGAGATTCCCTACAGCGTGGAGGTGGTGGTGGAGCGTTTCAAGGAGGATGACAAGCAGATACACATCAACGCCGTCATCTACGTGGAGCGCGACAGCCAGAAGGGCATCATCATCGGCCATCAGGGCGTGGCGCTGAAGAAGGTGAGCACCGAGGCCCGCAAGGCCCTGGAGCGCTTCTTCGGCAAGCACATCTATCTTGAGGTCTTCGTCAAGGTGGACAAGGACTGGCGCTCGTCGCAGAAAGAGCTGAACAACTTCGGGTACAACCCGGAATAGGTCAGTGTGCCGCATGAAGTGCGAAGCCCATGAGTACTGTCCTTAATCATCTGGTTTTAATTGGAATGTTTGAAAATGTTATGAATATGAAGAAAACACTTCTTTCACTATTGTTGCTGGTGGCCGTCGGTGCCACGGCACAGACGGTGCTGCCACAGGACCCCGCCGTGCGGGTGGGCAAGCTGAAGAACGGACTGACGTACTACATCCGCCACAACGCGAAGGAGCCCGGCCTGGCCGACTTCTATATCGCCCAGCGCGTGGGCAGCATCCTCGAGGAGCCACGCCAGCGCGGCCTGGCACACTTCCTTGAGCACATGGCCTTCAACGGCACGAAGCACTTCCCCGGGGCCTCCTCCCCTTCGGGGGGACGGAAGGGGGGCTTGGGCATCGTGCCCTGGTGCGAGACCATCGGCGTGAAGTTCGGCGCCAACCTCAATGCCTATACCAGCATTGACGAGACCGTCTACCACATCGGCTCGGCACCGCTGAAACGCGAGGGCATAGCCGACTCGTGCCTCCTGGTGCTGCACGACTGGAGCCACTTCCTGCTCTTGGAGGACGCCGAGATTGACAAGGAGCGTGGTGTCATACACGAGGAGTGGCGCACACGCCGCGCCGGCCGCGCCGTGCAGCGACTGATGGAGAACGCCATGCCGAAGGTGTATAAGGGCACGAAGTATGAAGACTGCATGCCCATCGGGTCGATGGACATCGTCGACAACTTCGCCTATCAGGACCTGCGCGACTACTACCAGAAGTGGTACCGCCCTGACCTGCAGGCCGTCATCGTCGTCGGCGACATTGACGTGGACAAGATGGAGAAGAAAATCAAGAAGATGTTTGCCGACATCCCCCTGCCCAAGCAGCGTGCCGAGCGCATCTACTATCCCGTCAGCGACAATGACAGCATGATTGTGGCCATCGAGAAGGACAAGGAGCAGCCCATTGTGCTGTGCCACCTCTACATGAAGCGGCCGGCAACGCCTGACAACGAGAAGAACACCGAGCAGTACATGCGCGATGGCTACATCGACCTGCTCATCGGCCACATGCTCAACCAGCGGCTCACGGAGCTGAAGCAGCAGCCCGTGCCCCCCTTCCAGAGCAGCACCGCCCGTGCATCGGCCTTCTTCCTCTCACGCACCAAGGATGCCTTCTCGCTGAGCATCAGCTGTAAGCAGGAGAACATCCTGGGCGGCATCATCAGTGCCGTGGCCGCCTGCGAGCAGGCCCGTCAGCAGGGATTCACCCCGTCTGAGCTGGCCTATGCCAAGTCCATCCGCCGCAACCACGACGAGCGTAAATACAACGAGCGCGACGACCGCAAGAACTCGAAGCTCGTCAGCCAGTGCACCGAGCACTTCCTTGAGGGCGAGCCACTCATCTCGCCCGACACGCAGTGGGAGCTGACGCAGAAGTTTGAGCGCGAGGTGACCCTCGACGAGGTGAACGAGGCCGTGCGTCGGCTCATCACCGACCAGAACCAGGTCTTCATTATGTATGCGCCGGACAAGGCGAGTGTACCCCTGCCCACCGAGCAGCAGATTGAGGACGTCATCCTGGCCACCCAGCGCCAGCAGTATGCTGCTGTGGCCGACCAGCAGCTTGGCACCGACCTGCTCACCCAGCAGCCCCAGGCTGGCACCATCGTCAGCGAGAAGGCGTGGAAGCACGGCTTCACCGAGCTGACCCTCAGCAACGGCATGAAGGTGTATGTGCGTCAGACGGACTTCAACTCCAATGTCGTGCAGCTGAAGATGCGTGCCGACGGCGGTACCAGCCTGTTTGGCGACGAGGACATCGACAACTTCTCGCTGCTGACCAGTGCCGTGACCGACGGCGGCGTGGGCCAGTGGGATGCCACCCAGCTGCGCAAGGTGCTCAACGGGCGCAGCGTCCGTGTGTCGCCCAGCGTAGGCAGCCGCAGCCGCAGCATCACCGGCGGGGCCTCGCTGAAGGACACCGAGGCCATGATGCAGCTCGTCTACCTCTACTTTGCCCAGCCGCGCCGCGACACCGTGGCCTATGAGGCACTGCGCAACCGCACCCACTCCTTCCTGAACAACCGCAACGCCTCGCCGCGTGTGGACTACAACGACAGCATCACCGCCATCCTCTACGGCCATCACCCCCGTCTGGAGCCGATGTCGCAGGCCCGGCTGGCACGCGCTGACTATGACCGTATGTTCGAGCTGTACCAGCAGAGCTTCAGCAATGCCGCCGACTTCAGGACCGTCATCATCGGAGCCATGTCGCTCGACGAGCTGCGTCCGCTCATCTGTAAGTATCTGGCCAGCCTGCCTGCTGACAAGTCTGTCAGCTCTCCGCTCTCATCTCCCAAGTCTCAGGTCATCCCCCAGGTGGTGGCAAAGGACGGCGTCCACGTGTTCACCAAGCCCATGGCCACGCCGCTGGCCAATGTCAGCATCTTCTATGTGGCCGACATGGCGTTCACGCCGAAGAACGACCTCGCCCTCGACTTCCTCAAGCGCACCCTGAGCATCGCCTATACCGACTCCGTGCGTGAGGAGAAGGGCGGCACCTACGGCGTCAGTGTTGAGTTTGACCTTGACAAGCAGGACAGCCCCAACGCCATGATGCGCATCTCGTACAACGCAGACCCCACACGCTATGAGGAGCTGAACCCCATCATCTACCAGCAACTGAAGAACATTGCCGACCGGGGGCCCGAGCCCACGTCGATGGAGAAGGTGCGCGAATACCTGCTGAAGCAGTACCAGCAGATGGCCATCACCAACGACTACTGGGACTACGTGATGTGGCACGAGCTGGACGACGATGCCGACTTTGACACGGGCTACTGCGACATGGTGCGTCAGATGACCGCCAATGACGTGCAGCAGGTGGCACGCCAGCTGTTGCAGAACGGCAGGCGCATAGAGGTGACCATGCTGAGCAAATGAAGCAGCGTCTCCTCTTCCTGCTGCGCATCTACGGGCTGACGGTGCTCCTGTTCCTGTTGGCCAAGGTGGTGTTTATGCTGTGCAATGGCGCAGGCCATGGCGTCAGCGCGTTGGACTATTTCGATGTGCTGCGTCATGGCCTGACGCTCGACCTCTCCACGGCGCTCTACTTCCTCATCGTGCCCTTCCTGGTGAGCCTCGCCAGCCTCTGGGTCAGGGTCTCGCGGTGGGTGCTGACGGTCTATTTTGCCATCGTGGCCTTCGCTTTCGCCTTGGCCTTCGTGGCCGACACCAGTCTCTACCCCTTCTGGGGGTTCAAGCTCGATGCCTCGTGCCTGCAATACCTGTCGCAGCCCGAGGGCATCACCCAGAGTGTCTCTGTGGGCTACCTGTTGGTGCGCTTCCTTCTTGTGGCGGCGCTCACCGTTGTCATCTTCCTGCTGTATGACAAAAGCAGTAGACCCATTCCCCAGAGACCCACCCCCCAGAGACCCACCCCCCAGAGACCCACCCCCCAGCCCCTCCCTGCAGGGTCTTCTGTCCGCCTTGCTTTGCTCCACCTCCTGCTCATCCCCCTCATGGTCATTGGCATACGTGGCGGTCTGGGCGAGTCGACCACCAACATCGGGCAGGTGTACTACGCTCAGAACCAGTTTCTCAACCATGCGGCCGTCAATCCTGTGTTCAGTTTTCTCTACTCGCTCGGCCATCAGTTAGGCGACCTCTCTCAGTATGACTTCATGGACGATGAAGAGTGTCAGCAACTGACGGCCAATGTCTACACCACGGAGAGCACCGCCATTGACACGCTGCTCACCACCACGCGCCCCAACATCGTCATCATCCTCTTGGAGAGTGCCGGCGAGCAGTTCGCCGAGGCCATGCCACACCTACAGCAGCTGAAGCGCGAGGGCATCAACTTCAGTCGTTGCTATGCCAACTCGTGGCGCACCGACCGTGGCACGGTGTGCACGCTGAGCGGCTACCCGTCGTTCCCCAGCGTGTCAGTGATGAAGATGCCTGAGAAGAGCCGTACCCTGCCGTCCATTGCCAGTACGCTGCAGCACGAGGGCTATCAGACGGCCTATCTCTATGGTGGCGACATCAACTTCACCAACATGCGCAGCTACCTCATCAGCAGCGGCTGGCAGCGGCTCATCAGCATGGACGACTACAGCATCAGCGAGCGTCACTCGGCTAAGTGGGGCGTGCGCGATGACATCACGTTCAACACCCTCTACCAGGAAATTGTTGCTGAATATCCTGACGACAAGTCTATATACTCCCCTCCCTCAACGGGAGGGGCCGGGGGTGGGTCGCTTTTTGGCTACTCCACGCTCTCTTCGCACGAGCCGTGGGACGTGCCGGTGCAGAAGATGGACGACGAGGTGCTCAACGCCTTTGCATACGTCGACGACTGTCTCTTCGACTTCGTGCAGCGGCTGAAGCAGACGCCGGCCTGGCGCGACCTGCTCATTGTCATCACCGCTGACCACGGCATCAACCACGGACGCATAGACCAGTCAACGCCGCTGCTGAAGAACCATATCCCCATGCTGTGGATTGGCGGAGCGGTGAAGGAGCCGCGGCAGGTGGACCTGATTTGCAACCAGAGCGACATGGCCGCCACGCTGTTAGGACAGCTGCAGCTGCCGCACGACGACTTTGCCTTCAGCCGCGACGTGCTGTCGGCCACCTATACCTATCCCACGGCGGTCCACAACTATTATAATGCACAGTGGATTGTTGACTCCACGGGCCATGCGCTTTACGACTTCGACGCCCGCCGCTTCATCGTCAGCGACGGTACTGATGCTGACCGCTTGCTACGCGTCAGCCAGGCCATGTTGCAACGCACTACGCACGACCTTCAGCAGCGCTGACGGTGCTCAGTGCACGCATGGCATTGAACACAGCCAGGACGGTGACGCCCACGTCGGCGAAGACGGCCATCCACATGGTGGCCAGTCCCACGACGGCCAGCAGCAGCACGGCCACCTTGATGCCGATGGCCAGCGCTATGTTCTGTCGGGCTATGTGCAGCGTGCGGCGGGCAATGGCGATGGCCATCGGCAGCCGTGAGGGACGGTCGTCCATCAGCACCACGTCGGCAGCGTCGATGGCGGCATCGCTGCCCATGGCACCCATGGCGATGCCTACATCGGCCAGGGCCAGCACCGGCGCATCGTTGATGCCGTCGCCTACGAAAGCGATTTGAGATTTGAGATTTGAGGTTTGAGATTTGAGATTTGAGGTTTCTTGCGTCCCGCTGGTAGCAAGCGCCCTACGGTCGAGCGGAGATTTGAGCTGCTTCATGTATTCCACCTTTCCGGCGGGCAGCAGCTCGGCCTGCCATGTGTCGATGCCTAACTGTGTGGCCACATGCTGCACCACCTCCTGACGGTCGCCGCTGAGCATCACCGTGCGGCTCACCCCCTGGCGGCGCAGACCGTTGATGGCCTCCAGGCTGTCGTCCTTGATGCGGTCGTTGATGACGATGTGTCCGGCGTAGGTGCCGTCGATGGCCACATGGATGATGGTGCCGCTGTGGGTGCAGTCGTGCCAGCGCACACCGATGTCGTCCATCATCTTCGTGTTGCCCACGCACACCGTCTTGCCGCCCACGCAGGCACGGATGCCACGGCCGGCCACCTCCTCCACCTGGCTCACCTCACAGCCGTCGGTGCCTTCCTCGGGGAAGGCGGCGCGCAGGGCGGCGCCGATGGGGTGCTGTGAGAAGTGCTCCACGTGGGCGGCCAGGTGCAGCAGCTGCCGCTCGTCGCAGCTCTCGGGGTGCACGGCGCTGACGGCAAACTGCCCCTCGGTCAGTGTCCCCGTCTTGTCGAACACCACCGTCCCCGTCTGGGCCAGCACGTCGATATAGTTGGCACCCTTGATGAGGATGCCGTGGCGCGAGGCACCGCCGATGCCGCCGAAGAACGTCAGCGGCACGCTGATGACCAGGGCGCAGGGGCACGACACCACCAGGAACAGCAGGGCACGATAGGCCCAGGTGGTGAACGCCATGCTGAAGGGCTGCTGGCCGGTGAGCGATGCCACCACTGGCGGGATGATGGCGATGAGCAGCGCCAGCACCACCACCACCGGCGTGTAGATGCGTGCAAAGCGGGTGATGAAGGCCTCGCTCTTCGACTTGTGCTCGCCGGCATCCTCTACCAAGTGTATGATTTTTGAGAACGTGCTCTCGCCAAACACCTTTGTGACGCGCAGGCGTATGACGCCTGTCAGGTTGATGCAGCCAGAGAGCACCTCGTCGCCCTCGTCGGCCTGGCGCGGCATGCTCTCGCCTGTCAGCGCCATGGTGTTCAGCGTGGTGCTGCCATCGGTGATGACGCCGTCCAGGGGCACCTTCTCGCCGGGGCGCACCACGACGGTCTGTCCCACCGCCACCATGTCGGGGCTGACGGTCTTCTCGCACGGCCGGCCCTCTCCGTCCCTCTCTTCAATGGTGGCCGTGTCGGGGCGCATCTCCATCAGGTGTGCAATGCCCTGGCGGCTCTTGCCCTCGGCGTAGCCCTCAAAGAGCTCGCCCACCTGGAAGAAGAGCATGACGAAGACGGCCTCGGCCATCTGTGGCTCGGCGCCGGGCAGGAACCCGATGGCCAGGGCACCGGCGGTGGCCACCGTCATCAGGAAGTGCTCGTTGAACCAGTCGCCGTGAACGATGCCCTCGAAAGCCTCCTCCAGGGTCTCGTGGCCTGCCAGCAGATAGGGTAGGAGGTAGACCAGCAGCAGCTGCCATGTGGACAGCGTCGTGTGGTGTTCCACCACCATGGCTGCGGCCAGTAGCACGGCCGTGCCTCCTATCACCGCCAGTTGGTGGCGCAGGCTGTGCTCATGTTCGTGCTCATGTGTGTGTTCGTGTGCCATGTTTCTGTCGTTTTTGTTCTTTCTGGCTGCAAAGGTAGTAGGTTCTTTTTGCAATTCGGTTGCAAAGTTTTCTGCTTTTTATTTTGCTTTTCGCCTGCTTATTTGTACTTTTGCAGCCGAAATGAAGTTGCTCCAACGATACCTTACCACCTTTGGCCGCTACCTGATGCTGATGGGGCGCACCTTCAGCATGCCCGAGCGCATGCGCATGTTCGGCAAGCAGTATGTCAAGGACATGGCCCAGCTCGGCATCAACTCCATCGGCATCGTGCTGCTCATCTCGTTCTTCATCGGAGCCGTCATCTGCATCCAGATGAAGATGAACATCGAGTCGCCCTGGATGCCGCGGTGGGTGGCGGGCTATACCACGCGCGAAATCATGCTGCTCGAGTTCTCCAGCAGCATCATGTGTCTCATCCTGGCCGGCAAGGTGGGGTCGAACATCGCCTCCGAGCTGGGCACCATGCGTGTCACGCAGCAGATTGACGCCCTCGACATCATGGGCGTGAACTCTGCCTGCTATCTCATCCTGCCCAAGATTCTGGGCATGCTCACCATCATGCCCATCCTTGTCATCTTCTCCAGCGCCATGGGCATCGTCGGTGCCTATGGCACCGCCTACATCGGGCATATCATCTCGCCCGACGACCTCACGCAGGGGCTGCAACACTCCTTTGTGCCGTGGTTCCTGTGGATGAGCATCATCAAGAGCCAGTTCTTCGCCTTCATCATCAGCTCCGTCCCCGCTTTCTACGGCTACACCGTCGAGGGCGGCAGCATCAACGTGGGCAAGGCCTCCACCAATGCCGTCGTGGCCTCCAGCATGCTCATTCTCTTCAGCGACGTGTTCCTCACCCAGCTGCTGTCATAGACCATGCCCGCT
>Ga0310691_10004066_pt1 | contig 16767 bp, 12 predicted proteins | sample 176DNAGHGlowgp2_FD_203887 | JGI IMG/M metagenome (GOLD analysis project Ga0310691, IMG submission 203887) | Sheep rumen microbial communities from Palmerston North, Manawatu-Wanganui, New Zealand - 1766 DNA GHGlow gp2 (v2) (version 2) | ecosystem: Host-associated > Mammals > Digestive system >...
CTCCATGACCGTGGAGGATGCTTTCGAGCGGATTCGAAAGACGGGAGACGAGAAAGAGGATATCTATACCTGTTACGTGATGGATCCCAACCGGAAACTGCAGGGAATCGTCAGTGTCCGGGAGCTTCTTCTTTCTGACAGGAATCAGCTCATCGGCGATCTGATGGAGACCAATGTGATCTCCGTCACAACGCTGGCTGACCAGGAAACAGCCGCCAAGCTTTTTGATAAGTACGATCTGACAGCTCTGCCGGTAACGGATACCGAGAACAGGCTGGTGGGCATCATCACCGTAGATGACGCCATCGATGTCATCCAGGAGGAGAATACGGAGGATATCGAGAAGATGGCTGCCCTGCTTCCGCAGGATGAGACCTATTTTGAAACGACCGTTCTGCAGCATGCACGGAACCGTTTGCCCTGGCTGTTTATTCTGATGTTTTCCTCCATCATGACAGGATTCATCATCGAGCATTATGAAGAGGCCTTCCAGACTATGCCGCTTCTCGTAGCGCTGATGCCCATGCTGATGGACACCGGCGGAAACTGCGGTACCCAGGCTTCCACGCTGATGATCCGTGGTCTGGCGCTGGATCAGATCCGTCTGTCGGATTATGTGAAGGCGCTGTGGAAGGAGCTTCGTGTAGCCCTTCTCGTGGGAACGTGCCTCTCCATCGTCAACGGTGTCCGGGTATATATTCAGTATCATGATGCAAAGCTCGCCTTTGTGATCGGCAGTACGCTGCTGTTTGTGGTCATGGTTGCCAAGTGCCTCGGTTGCACCCTGCCCATGCTGGCGAAAAAGTTGAAGCTGGATCCGGCCATCATGGCCTCGCCTCTCATGACCACGCTTGTGGACGTGAGTGCGGTATTCATCTACTTCCAGATTGCCACCGCAGTCCTTCTGTAAATGGAAAATTCCCGTTTATTTATAGTATCCGACCCGTGTGCGGGCGGATTCCATGATTCGCTCGCGCACACTTTCGGGCTCCAGAACAACTGCGGAGCTTCCCAGACTGTGAATCCAGGAGATGAACTTATTGATGCCGATCACATCGTCCTCGTAGAGAACGGAACCGTCCGCCTGCGGTGTAAGATGCGCCTCGGCGCGTTCGCCCAGCTCCAGCCTTACCCGGGGAATCACGCCTGCTTCATCGTAAATCTTTACGCGGACGTGGACCGGCTCACGGTTTTCCATGCCCCACATCTGGCCGAGGCGTTCCAGGATCTCCTCGTGCTCCGGAAGACGGGGGACAGCGTGACGGGTCAGCTCGGCGTGACGGATACGGTCGAGACGATAAGGCGTCAGCCGGCCTTCCTCCAGCGTAATGACATAAACCAGATGATCGCTGACACTATGAACCACAGCCAGAGGTTCGATCGTTTTAAACCGGACATCGCCCTTGGCAGTAACATAATCAATCTTAACCGCACGCTCACGGCGTATGGCTTCCTCGAAACGGCGGAGCATATCCTCCTCGCCTTCCGTAAAATCAGCTGCCTGATTTTTCACCAGAAAATCATTCGTTCTGTTTTCCTGCAGGAATTCATCCAGGATATTCTTTTCCATGCCGCTGAGAGAAATGGTGATTCGGTCACTCTCCATGTAAAAGGAATCGGATTTCGCGGCCGAAAGCCGTATTTTTTTCAGAAAATCATAAACCGTTTTCCGAAAGGTCTGGTTGGACCTTGTCCGTTCGGAAAGAACGGAAAGAAATTCCCGGACCATTTGCAGTCCTTCTTCTGAGATGGGGATGAGAGAAAGCTCCATTCGGATCTTTTCCATATATGTCAGAAAACTCTCTTCGGTAATGCTGCCGGTGGGGCAGTCCAGCCAGGCGTCCTCAAACTGATCCAGAAGATCCTGAACGGTTTCGCTGGCTACATCGGTCTCGGCTTCCGTAAACAGGGGAAAGAGTCTGTCGCGGTTTTCCATCAGAGTCGTCAGGTCTTCCAGGATAACCCCGGGAGGCACCTGCAGCGCCTCCGCAAGCTCGGCGGCAGTGTAGCTGTACTGATCGGAAGAAAGAAGACAGATGATGGCATTCATTCTGAACAGAGCATTATTCATTTCCGGTTTCATTGGTTCACCTCCGTTTCCGTATATCTTTCCAGAATCCGTTCGGCTGACTGAAGGGCAAGCTCCCGGAGAGAAGCAGGCTCCAGTATACGGACGCTTCGGCCGAAGCCCCGCAGGTACTTGAAAAAGTCGGTCATGCCGCGGATGGTATCCTCGTAAAGGATGGTATCCTCCTTCCGGGTGATCCTGGCACAGGGGCGTGTCCGGAGGAGACGGTTCAGCTTTTCCTCCACGTTAAATACGCGTTCGAATTCCACCTTTACCTTTTCTGCCGGCTCAGTGGAAACGGAGAACATTTCATCGTACATCTTCCGGTAGTAACGGTTCTGAAACAGGGGGTTTTCCGCATCCTCCGGCGTGATCTTCACGATCCGGCTGCAGACGAGAGTGGTGTCATATTCCTTTCCCGGCTCCTTTCCGATCAGGTACAGACGCCGTTTATCAGCTGCGTAGAAGAACAGACCCGTGAGAAAGGAGAAAGTTCTTTCTATGTCCCCGCTCTGGTAAGTGATCCGGAGAGAGCGGGTGGAAAAGGGAATACCCCTCAGCTTTTCCATATTCTTCTCGAATTCAGGCATACGGATCCGCCGGAACCCCACTGTCCGGAATTCGCCGGCAGAGGAATCGACCTCCCGGTAGAAAGCTAGAGAGAGCCTGTCGGCGATACTTTTCAGTTCATCGGAGAAGGAGTATGCGCCGCCAAAGAAATGTATACGCTGCAGAAGGCGGAGGGTCTCATCCTCTGTCAGGAAGAGGCGTCTTGGAGCGGCAGAGGTCAGCGTAAAGGTTTCATCCTCCCGGATCAGCATGCCGTTTTGAGCCAGCCGGTCAAGGGAGTCGAGAACTTCAGGCTTTTCCGTATAGGAAAGAGCCGCCTTTGTGCTTTCATGAAGTTCAGCGCCGAGGTTGGTTGCGGAAATGCGTATGCTGTCCTGGTCCTTATGCCGGGTATAGTCGGCGACCAGCTGGTCAATTCCGGCTTTATCGCCTCTATGCTGCACCAGATGCAGAAGATAAAGATCCCGGAGGGTTTTTCTCCCGGAATGCTCAAATACATCCTCGGCTGCGGGAGCGGGAGCTTCATTTACTGCCGCAGCTTCTTCCGTGATCATGAATACTCCCTTTTTAGAGTTGATACTAAAGCCCTGCTTTTTCAGTGCTTCGATATCGGAATTCAGAGAGCGCAGGGAAAGGGGCTTTCCGTTTTTTCCGAAGCGCTTCATCAGCCCTTCCTTCGAGCAGTCTTCTCCGCTGCGTATCGCTTCCAGTATCTGTTTTTGTCGTTCCAGAATCTCTTCAGCTTTGGACATCTTTTTTCCTTTCCTGCGGCGAGCCGCTTTTTTTAGTAAAAATGTGTCTTAAAATCATAAGTAAACATTTTTACTTGCTATACTATACTTCAATTCAGAGGTATCAGTTGATCAGGAGCGGATATTTATGAGCAAGCGGAAATCCAATAGAGAGGAACAGCCGGATCCAATCTATGTTCGCCGGATCCGTGATCTGCGGGAAGATTCAGATTATAGCCAGGAAGATGTAGCGGTTGTTCTGGATACCTCCCAGACCATGTATTCCCGATATGAGAGAGGTGCAAATGAGCTTCCTATTAGACATCTTTTGAAGCTTTGCAAGCTGTACCGTGTCTCCTCGGATTATATACTCGGCATATCCGATAAAAAATGATCACAAAAATAATGTAATGAGGCTGAGGCCTGTTTGTCAAGAAAGATTTGCCCGCATATGATGTTTTATGTTAGAATGAACATAACGTCATATGCTTTTTATATGTGCGGTTGGTGGATCCGGCCGCAGATATCATTGATGGAAACGGAGTTTGCCATGTCAGAACAGAAAAAGCTGCCGCACGACCATGGCGGCGAGGCTGAGGAAATATTGCAGTATATGCCGGACCCCCCTGTTTTCGGAGATGTGGCGGAGGCCATGAAGCAGCTGGGTGATTCCAGCCGCCTGCGCATATTCTGGATCTTATGTCACTGCGAGGAATGCGTGATCAATATTGCGGCGCTGATGGAAATGTCGAGCCCCGCAGTTTCCCATCATCTTCGGCTGCTGAAAAACAGCGGGATCATCATTTCCCATAGGAGAGGGAAGGAAATGTATTACCGCGCGGCAGATACGCAGCTTGCCCGGGCTCTCCACAGAGCCATAGAAGAGGTTGCCCGGATTTCCTGTCCGGACCGGTTCCATGCCCACCCGGAGCCAATCCATCACTACGATGACCATGACCATGAGTGATCTTCTTTACCGGATGGTTCTCTGAGTTTACGGATAGTTCTCTGAATTTACGGATAGTTCTCTGAATTTACCGGATTGTTCTCTGAATAGGAGAAATGTATGGAGCTTATCAGATCTGGTGCTGTCTTTTTCCTGTACAGTGCCTTCCTGCTTTCTGTATCTTGCATAATATACTACACCAGCCACAAAAGGAACAGGCGTCCGCAGAATACGGTATTTTTGCTGATCCTTGTTAACCTGATGCTGACTGCTCTGTTTGCTATTGCCAATGAAAGCTTCAAGGGCGTATATTTTTCGGCCGGCAGTTTGGGGTATAGAATCCTTTACTGTACGGAAATGGGGTATTTTATCCTGCACGCCATGCTGTCGCCCCTCTATATGATCTACATCCTGCTGGTCAACGGCTTTGCCGTACAAAGGCAGAAATCCTTCTTTGCCTATCTGCTGTTCCCACTCTTTGTTGTAGAGGGGATCATCCTGCTGAATCCGGTATCCCATGTGATCTTCCGGCTGGATAACCATATGGTCTTTTCCAGAGGACCGCTGGAGATTCTGATCTATATTGTGTCGGGATTTTATCTCCTGATCAGCTTTTACTTTGTCTTCCGTTACAAGAAGGCGCTGACGAAGGAGGTATTCAGCGCGCTGCTGTATTTTATGCTTGTGGTCGTGGCGGGTATCATGCTTCAGATGATGATCCCCAGTCTGAAGGTGGAACTCTTTGCCGAAGCGCTTTCGCTGATGGGTTCCATGCTGGCCATAGAGGTGGATGCCGGATTGGTGGATCCGGTGCTGGGTATATTCAACCGCAACGCCTTTGTCCGGGAAAATCAGAAGCTGATCAGTACGCGGCATGATTACCTGGTAGTCACCATCAATCTTTCCAACTTCCGTTTCTACTCCCGTAATCTCGGCGCAGGCAATGCGCAGGAGCTGCAGATGGATGTGGTGGACCGGCTGAGAGAGCTGGACCATGGCGGCGGTCTCTACCGGATCGGATCGGACAATTTTGCGCTGATCGTTTTTGCGGAAAAGGGCAGAAACGAGGCAGTGCTGAGGGAGGAGCTGCTGGAGGTATTTGACCAGACATGGAACGTGAGGGAAATGCAGGTCAACCTGAGTGCAGTGGTTCATATCGCCCATGTACCGGAGGAGGTCCCGGATCTTGAGGGAATACTGGATATGGCGGACAGGGAATTCATTCCGGGAGCGCCCGGAGCGGACGTCCTGACCGGATCCCAGCTGGATTATATCCGGGAGGAGAATAAGACAGAGCAGCTGATCCGGAAAGCGTTAAAGGAGGATCTGTTTGAGGTTCATTATCAGCCAATCTACAGCGTGGAGACGGACCGGATCATGGCGGCGGAAGCGCTTCTCCGGCTGAAAACGGAGGAGGGATACGTTCCTCCGGAAAAGATCATTCCCGTTGCGGAGGAAACAGGACTCATTGTGGAGATCGGGGATATGGTTCTCCGGAAGGTCTGCCGTTTCATCCGGGACTATGACATTTTTATCTATGGACTAAAGTATATTGAGGTGAACCTTTCCCTTCTGCAGTGTCTGAGAGGCGATCTGGCAGGAAATTTTAAAGCCATTCTGGATGAGTACGGCGTAAAGCCGAAGGCCATTAATCTGGAGGTTACCGAGAGCGCGGATACGGGAGTTTCCCAGATCTATCAGGAAAACCTGCAGAAGCTTCGGGAGATTGGCTTCCACTTTTCCCTGGATGATTACGGAACGGGTTATTCCAACCTGACCAATATCATTCATATGGACTATGTGAATATCAAGTGCGATAAGAGTATTCTCTGGGATGCCGCGGACAGTGAGAAATCCAGGATCCTTCTGGAGGATACGATCCATACCATGCGTAATCTGAAAATGAACCTGATCCAGGAGGGCGTGGAAACAGAAGAGCAGCTGAATCTGGTGGTGGACGCCGGCTGTAACATGATCCAGGGCTATTATTTTTCCCGTCCCCTTCCCGAACAGGATTTTCTGACTTACCTCAGCCGGTTTAAGGGCAGAAAGCAAAAATGAAAAAGCAAAAACGGCAGAAGAAGTTTTTCTTTTGCCGTTTTTTATATTGACAGGCAGAATAATATATGTTAATATGCCCTTGACGATTAAACAATCGTTTAATCGTAATAAACAGCAACAATCATAACCGCCGAATGTGAGCGCTCCGGTCCGGCGCGCTGCGGCCTGGCGGCTGTGCATGAAAAAAACAGGAGGATTCCGAGATGAAAAAGACGTATAAGATCGATGTGGACTGCGCAAACTGCGCCAACAAGATGGAGGCTGCCGCAAATGGCACGGCAGGCGTTAAGAATGCTGTTGTCAACTTTATGACGCTGAAGATGATCGTCGAATTTGAAGAGGGAGCAGACGCAAAGGCGGTTATGAAGGATGTTCTGGCCAATTGCAAAAAGGTTGAGGACGACTGCGAGATCTATCTGTAAAAATGGTATGTGCAAAGCTGGTACGGTGAGATGAACAAAAAGCAAAAGAAAAACCTGATACGGATAATCATTTCCGCAGCCCTGCTCATTATCCTTCACTTTGTGAAGGCGGAGGGGTGGCTCAGATTTGCCCTTTATATGGTTCCCTATCTGATCATCGGCTACGATATCATACTGAAGGCGTTTAAGGGAATAAAAAACAGACAGCCCTTTGACGAATGTCTTCTCATGGTGATCGCAACCGTCGGCGCCATTGTGCTTGCGCTTCTCTGGAGCGGGGATTACGTGGAAGCCGTGGCGGTCATGCTGTTTTATCAGGTAGGCGAGTGGTTTCAGAGTGTGGCAGTGGGAAAGAGCCGCCGGAGCATCAGCGATATGATGGATATCCGGCCGGATCACGCCAACGTGGAAACGGAGGATGGAACCGAAGAAGTGGATCCGGATGAGGTGGAGCCGGGAACCATGATCCTCGTAAAGCCGGGGGAGAGAATTCCCATCGATGGTGTGATCGAGGAGGGAACATCCTCGCTGGATACCAGCGCGCTGACCGGGGAAAGTGTTCCCCGTGAGGTGACGGCGGGAGATGAGGTGATCAGCGGCTGCATCAACCAGTCGGCCGTTCTCCGTATACGTACTACAAAGGAATTTGGAGATTCCACGGTTTCCCGTATCCTGGATCTGGTGGAAAATGCGAGCTCGAGGAAGTCCCGTTCCGAGGATTTTATTTCCCGGTTCGCCAGAGTATATACGCCTGCTGTGGTGGGAGCGGCGCTCCTGCTGATGCTCCTTCCGCCCCTCGCCAGGATCCTCATCCTCGGCAAGGCGGCCATGTGGCACACCTGGGTTTACCGGGCGCTGACCTTCCTGGTCATCAGCTGTCCGTGTGCGCTCGTGATCAGCATCCCGCTCAGCTTTTTTGCCGGGATCGGCGGAGCGAGCCGGGAGGGCGTTCTGGTAAAGGGCTCCAATTATCTGGAGCAGCTTTCCGAAGCGGATACGGTTGTATTTGATAAGACAGGCACCCTGACAAAGGGAAGCTTTGAGGTTACGCTGCTGCATCCTGACCGGACGGTGGAGCATGAGCTTCTGCATCTGGCCGCCCATGTGGAACGGTATTCCACACATCCCATCGCAGCATCTCTCCGGAATGCTTTTCCGGATGAACAACTGCATGACTGTACAGTGGAGGATGTGCAGGAAATTGCCGGACATGGCGTAACGGCCATGGTAAACGGCAAGCGGATTGCTGTGGGAAATGAAAAGCTGATGGCCCGTGAGGGCGCAGAGTGGAAGGCCTGCGATGAGGCCGGTACCATTCTCCATGTTGCGGAAGACGGAAAATATCTCGGCCATATTCATATTTCCGATGTGGAAAAGCCGAGTGCGAAGGATGCTGTACGGGAGCTGGGAAGAGCAGGAGTAAAACGCATCGTCATGCTTACCGGCGATAACGAAAAAACAGCCGGCCGCGTTGCCGGGGATCTGGGCATCCGGGAGTTCAGAAGCGGACTTCTTCCGGCGGACAAGGTGGAAGAGGTGGAAAGGCTTCTGGCAGAGAAGAAGGGCAGAGGCAGGTTGATCTTTGTAGGTGACGGGATCAACGATGCGCCGGTGCTCACCCGCGCGGATATCGGCATCGCCATGGGTGCAATGGGAAGCGATGCGGCTATTGAGGCTGCGGATGTGGTGCTGATGGACGATGATCCTCTGAAGATCGTCAAGGCGCTGAAGATATCCCGGAAGTGCATACGGATCGTGAAGGAAAACATCTGGTTTGCCATAGGCGTAAAGCTGATCTGCCTTCTTCTGGGAGCGCTGGGTATCGCCAATATGTGGATTGCCATTTTTGCCGATGTGGGAGTGATGATCCTTGCGGTGCTGAACGCCATCCGTGCGCTTTTTGTGAAAAAACTCTGAGAAGAAAATGATATACAAGTAGAAAAATAAGACCGGATATGCTAAACTGAAGGGTGCAGCAATCCGGTTTTATTTTTTTTCTGTTCAGGAGGTTTCTATGCGGCAGTTCCAGATAGCATACGAAAATAGGGAAGTCTTTCGCGGCGAGCTGAAAAAGATTGCGTCCTGGAGGAAATCCCACCCCACGTCCGGTGCGTTATTCCAGATCTTCACCGGGGATGTGGAGGAAGAAATAATCAGAGAGATCGAGCAGGTCATTGATGAGGAAATGCCCGATGCGGATTATTACGGCTGTACAACAAACGGGAATATTCTGGGGGATACATTGAATATGGGGCAGGTGGTATCCTGCACGCTGTTCGAATATCCCACATCCAAGTATAAGGTTCTGCAATATGAAATGACGGAGGATACCGAGATCGTTGCCACGGCTGCCCTGCTGCAGACTGTCCGGGATAATCCCTGGGTAAAGGCAGTGGAGCTTTTGGTGACCATACGCGGCATGTCCATGACGGGCTTTACCGAGCATCTCAGCATGCTTCCGGAAAATGTGCAGGTGTTCGGCGGTGGAGCCATGAGCGAAAATCTGGATTCCCGGCATGCCAAGGTCTTTTCGAAAAACGGAAAGATCTCGGAAAAGGCAGTCGTTTTTGTGGTCTACGGGGGCGAAGATATCCATATCACTACAACCTATGTCACGGGCTGGAAGCCGCTCGGACGGGAGATGGTCGTGACCAGCGCCGAGGGCAATACCCTGTACGAGCTGGATAATAAGCCGGCCTATGATACATATTTCCGTTATCTGAGTATTAAGAATGACGAACACTTCTTCAACAATACGCTGGAGTTTCCCTTCTTCTTCCAGCATAACGGGATCGATATGCTCCGGGCGCCCATCAGCAGCAATGAGGATGGCTCAATTGTTATGACCTCGGATATGGATGAGGGCTGTGTGGCCAGAATGGCCTACGGCGATCCCGGCGTGATCCTGGACTGTGTACGGGAAGAGGCGGAGAAGATTCAGGATTTCCAGCCGGAGGTGATCCGGATTTATTCCTGCGCGGCCAGAAGAACCTTCTGGGGCGATGAGGCAAATCTGGAATTTGCTCCCTTCCAGTCCATTACCTCGACTTCCGGTTTCTTTACCTCCGGAGAATTCCTTCGGACCGGAAAATTCGTGAACCAGCATAATGTGACGATGGTCATCGGTGCGCTCCGGGAAGGAAATGTAAAAGATAATTACGTAAAGACTCTGACCATTAACGACAAGCGCTTTTCCGGCCAGGTTTCCATGATCCGGCGTATGGCTACCTTTGTGCAGGCGGCCACGGAGGAACTGGAGGAGGCCAACAGACAGCTGGAGAAAGCCGCCATCACAGACGGGCTGACGGGGCTCAGCAACCGGAAGGAGATTCAGAAGAGGATTACAGACACCTTGCGGAGATCCGTGAACGGAGGACTTCTGGAAAAAACGGCCTTCCCTGTATCTCTCATCATGATCGACATCGACGATTTTAAAAAGGTGAACGATACCTACGGCCATAAAGAAGGCGACCTGGTTCTGCGCGGCCTTTCGGACATGGTGAGGCGGGTCCTGAAGAAAAATGCCCCGGGAAGCTCTGCTGGCCGGTGGGGCGGAGAGGAATTCATGATCCTTCTGCCGGAACGGGATGCAAACCAGGCGGAGAAGATCGCAGAGTGCATGCGTAAGGAGTTCAATAAGCTGGTATTCAGTTATTCCAAACAGCATTCTATCAGTCTGGGGGTTACCCAGGGCAGGGGCGAGGATGATGTGGATTCAATCTGTATGCGGGTGGACAGTGCACTTTACGACGCGAAGCATGCAGGAAAAAATTGTGTTGTGGTGAAATGAGGGTAATCGATGTTTCAGCTGATCAGTGATACATTTATGCATTCGTATCCGGAGGCGCTGCTGACCGGATGCATGTTCAGTTTTATTCTGACCTTTCTGGCTATTTATGTTTTGAACGACAGGCTCCCCCGGGACGGCGGAAAAGCATTTGCCGTCGGCGGACAGGCCTCGGCAGGAAAGGCAACGGGAGCGGGCATCGTTTTTGTTCCTGTTTATGTTCTGGCTACGTTTTTGTGTGTCAGGCTTTCCGTGGAGATGAGCATTTACATGGGGCTCGTTCTCCTGGAAATGATCTTCGGCTATCTGGATGATGCTGCGGTAAAACCCTGGGGAAGGCTGAAAAAAGGTCTGCTGGATCTGGGCTGTGCGGCCGGGGGCGCCGGTACCTTTCTCTACTTCAATAGAGAACTGTCCGGCTTTTACTGGGGGACAAGTTTTGTTACCCTGCCGAAACCGGTATACTTCTGTCTGGCGGTGCTGCTGATCCTGGTGGCCATCAACGTGACCAACTGTTCCGATGGTGTGGACGGCCTCTCCGGAAGTCTGTTCATCGCATCGGTAACGCCCTTCTTCCTTCTGGAAAAGGGACTGTGGCAGACGGATTTCTTCCGGAGCACCGGATTTTTGGTGGCGGCGGTCATGGCATATCTCTGGTTCAATACCCCGCCAAGCTCGGTACTTATGGGGGATGCGGGTTCCCGGGTGATGGGATATGTGATCGCGCTTTGCGCCATGTTTTCCGGCCATCCGCTTCTGTATATTCCCTTCTCCCTCATGCTGCTTCTTGACGGCGGATCCAGTCTGTTTAAGATCACCATGATCCATCTGACGGGGAAGAAGGATTTCATGAGCAGGATCAGAACGCCGCTGCATGATCATGCAAGGAAAAACAATGGCTGGGCGATCCAGCAGGTTACCCAGCGTTTCCTGTTGATGCAGATTGTTACCGATTTCGTGGTCGGCCTGATCTACTACATGTCAAAAAGTTGAAAATAATGCCGCTTTTTTGGATTGTATGCGCGGTATGTTTGTGTTAAAATCGAATATAGTCCGGAACCGGGGGTATTGACTCAGAAGGATGAAGTGAGGGGCCGGATAAAAATAATGATTATGGGGTGGAACAAAATGGTCATTAAGAATTTACAGGGAACTATTTCGGAATGTATTACCTATGCGGACGAGATCAGCCAGAGCGATATTTATCCCGCAGACGCCAAAATGGCGCTCCGCGATCTGCTTCGCTACGATATGGTCACGTTTCTGGGTTATCTCTATGAGCAGGATAATCCCTGTCTGGAGGATCAGATTCAGTTTATTAAGACAAATCTGCACATGAGCCTTTCCGGTGAAAAGTTCGTTCAGTTTGTCAATCAGCAGTGCCGGATTCCGCGGTTTTTCCAGGCGGTACCGGAGTCTATCGACTACTTTATCAAGTACGATCTCATGAATGTGGGCGAGGGGGACAGGACCATCGCCAAATCCAAGTTTGTTGTAAAATGCTTCCAGAAGCTTGGCGAAGGCTTTATCGCCTACGACAAGTGCCACGAGGAAACAAAGAATAATCTGGCACAGTATATTGAAATGCTGAATAAGACGCTGGAGGAGACAGGCGTTGTCACCCACCAGGAGGAGCATGCGCTTAAGATGAGCGGCAAGCTCACCGAGTCCGGCAAGCCGAAGGTGGCTGAATTTGTAAACAGCACTGTTCCCGATGAAATCCAGCACTCCGAATTTGACGCCGCAACCGGACGGTTCACCACGAAGAAGGCCGTCAGTGTTTCCGGCTACAATATCATGAAGAAGAGAGCGGATGATATCTCCGAATTTCAGAACTTCATCCGTCAGGACGAGGAGGAAGAGGATAAGGTCTTTAAGCGCGGCGGAAGCCGTGTCGGCGGAAACCGCAGGGGCGATGATTCCGAGGATTATGAAAAATCTCTGGACGAACTGATCCAGGAGCTGGATGGCCTGATCGGTCTGGGAACCGTTAAGCTGGATGTGAAGCATCTGGTCAATATCATCAAGGTAAGAAAGCTCCGCGAGATGAAGGGTCTGCGCAGGATCGATATGTCCTTCCACCTGGTATTTACAGGTAACCCCGGTACAGGTAAGACTACCATTGCCCGTCTTCTTGCGAAGATCTATAAGCAGCTGGGCGTGGTTTCCAAGGGTCACTTTATCGAGGTTGACCGTTCCGGACTTGTCGATCACTTCTCCGGCGGTACAGCGATCAAAACAACAGAAGTCATCAACCGGGCAATCGGCGGTATCCTCTTTATCGATGAGGCCTACGCCCTGACGAATAAGAAGGATGTGGGTGACTACGGTCAGGAGGCTGTAGATACACTGCTGAAACGTATGGAGGACGACCGTGACGACCTGATCGTTATCGTTGCCGGATATACAGAGCCCATGCGGCAGTTCATCGAGTCCAACCCGGGTCTGAAATCCCGTTTCAACAAGTACATCAACTTCCCGGATTATACCGCTACCGAGCTGATGGAAGTATTCAAGCTGATGTGCAAGGAAACGGATTATGTACTGACAGACAGTGCGGCCTACATTGCGGAAACCTATCTCCGCGGAATCGCAGAGGGCAAGAACGAGAACTTCGCCAATGCCCGTCTGGTCCGTAACTATTTCGAGCGCTGCGTTGACCGTCAGGCAACCCGTATCGTGCAGGATGATAACATCGATGAGGACGATCTGGTAACCTTCGTTCGTGAGGATATGATCGAAGAGGGCAGTGTAAACCTTCTGCAGAGTCCGGATGCAAAATGAGAACCGGTGAAAAACCGGCCGATTAAATGATTATTTAATTATTTTTTCGTGTGAAGGTTGACATTTTCTCCGTGTAAAATTATACTGTAACAGGTACAAAGCTGCGGCTGCTCCGTTCGGGCATATACCGGAACAGGGCACTGCGTGTAACATATTAATAAAGAAAGAGGTAAAAGAAATGGCAAAGGTCGATCTGACAAAGTATGGCATTACTGATGTTACAGAGGTTATCTACAATCCGTCCTATGAGTTACTGTTTCAGGAAGAAATGAAGGAAGGCCTGACAGGCTATGACAAGGGTCAGCTGACAGAACTGGATGCTGTCAATGTTATGACAGGTATTTACACAGGCCGTTCTCCCAAGGATAAGTATATCGTTATGGATGAGAACTCCAAGGATACTGTTTGGTGGAATACACCGGAATATCCCAACGACAACCACGAAATGAGCCAGGAGACATGGAGTGTTGTTAAGGATCTGGCGATCAAGCAGCTTTGCGGAAAGCGTCTCTTTGTTGTAGATGCATTCTGCGGTGCCAACAAGGATTCCCGTATGGCTGTCCGCTTCATCATGGAAGTGGCATGGCAGGCACATTTTGTAACCAATATGTTTATTAAGCCGACCGCTGAAGAACTGGAAACCTTCGAACCCAACTTCATGGTTTACACAGCTTCCAAGGCAAAGGTGGATAACTATAAGGAGCTTGGCCTCAATTCCGAGACCTGCGTAGCCTTCAATACCACAAGCCGCGAGCAGGTTATCCTGAATACCTGGTACGGCGGTGAGATGAAGAAGGGTATGTTCTCCATGATGAACTATTATCTGCCTCTTTCCGGTATGGCTTCTATGCACTGCTCCGCAAATACCGATATGGAAGGCAAGAATACAGCCATCTTCTTCGGCCTTTCCGGAACAGGTAAGACAACCCTTTCCACAGATCCCAAGAGACTCCTCATCGGTGATGACGAGCACGGCTGGGATGACAACGGCGTATTCAACTTCGAGGGCGGCTGCTATGCAAAGGTTATCGACCTCTCCAAGGAGAACGAGCCCGACATCTACAATGCGATCCGCAGAGATGCTCTGCTGGAGAACGTAACGGTTGATGCTGAAGGAAAGATTGATTTCCATGACAAGTCCGTTACCGAGAATACCAGAGTTTCTTATCCGATCGATCATATCGAGAATATTGCGCAGAAGGTAAATAAGATTTCCTCCGGTCCGGATGCACAGAACGTGATCTTCCTTTCCGCGGATGCCTTCGGCGTTCTTCCTCCGGTTTCCATCCTTACACCGGAGCAGACAAAGTATTACTTCCTGTCCGGCTTCACCGCTAAGCTTGCAGGAACAGAGCGCGGCATTACCGAGCCTACTCCCACATTCTCCGCTTGCTTCGGCCAGGCATTCCTGGAGCTGCATCCCACAAAGTATGCAGAAGAGCTTGTGAAGAAGATGGAGAAGAGCGGCGCTAAGGCTTATCTGGTCAACACAGGCTGGAACGGAACAGGAAAGCGTATTTCCATTCCGGATACCCGTGGTATCATTGATGCTATCCTGAACGGTGACATCAAGAATGCGCCTACAAAGAAGATCCCCTTCTTCGATTTCGAGGTTCCCACAGAGCTTCCGGGTGTATCCACAGAAATCCTGGATCCCAGAGATACCTACGCTGACGCTTCCGAGTGGGAAGAGAAGGCAAAGGATCTGGCATCACGCTTCATCAAGAACTTCAAGAAGTATGAGACAAACGAGGCCGGTAAGGCACTGGTAGCTGCCGGCCCCCAGCTGTAATCGAGTCAGTTCATGACATCTGAATAAGTATGAGAAGGCCGCATCCTGACGGGTGCGGCTTTCTTAATATAACAGATCACAGCTGTTCGGAATCTGGAAATGTTTTACGATATACAGTAAAAAACAGCTTGTTACCGGCGCGTTTATGGTGTATAGTTATTGAAAATGCGTAAAAAGCTGTATAAACAGAGTGATTTCAGAAAAGAGGTTAATTATGATGAAACTCGAGCCGATCGTTGTATCGCTTCTGGATACCGACCTGTATAAGTTTAATATGGATCAGGTCATTTTCCATAAGCATACGGATCTTTGCGGGCAGTATTATTTCAAGTGCAGAAATAAGGATATCCGTTTTACACCGGAAATGGCGGAGGAAATCTCCGCACAGGTGGATCATCTTTGTTCTCTCCGGTTTAAGAAGGATGAGCTGGATTATCTGCGCAGCATCCGGTTTATCAAAAATGACTATGTGGAATTCCTGCGGCTGTGGCATCCAATCCGGGATTATGTATCCATTGAGCTTTCCAAGAAGGGTGAGCTCAGCATTATCGTGGATGGCCCTCTTTTCTCCGCCATGCAGTTTGAAATCTACCTTCTGGAGATCGTAAATGAGGTGTATTTCCGGATGGCTTATGATTATGAGGCGCTCCGGAAGTCTGCCGGAGAAAGGCTGGATGCCAAGATTAAGGCGTTTAATGACGGTACCTATTCCTTCAGCTTTGCCGAGTTCGGCTGCCGGAGACGTCTTTCCCGGGAATGGGAGGACGTGGTGGTGAGACGCCTTGCCTCCGAAACAAAGAACTGTGTAGGTACATCCAATGTGTATCTTGCCATGAAATATAATCTGACGCCCATCGGCACCTATGCGCATGAGTTTGTGCAGATGTACCAGGGAATCGATTCGATTCCGCTGGCTTATACGAACCACCACGCTATGAACGACTGGTATGATGAGTATAAGGGAGATAATGGTACCGCCCTTACGGATACCATTACAACGGATCTGTTCCTCCTGGACTTTGACCGTTCCATGGTGAATAACTACAACGGTGTACGTCATGACAGCGGCGACCCATACGAATGGGGAGAGAAGATCATTGCTCATTATAAAAAATATGGCGTGGATCCCCGGACAAAGCTTCTTCTCTTCAGCGACAGTCTGGATTTTGACAAGGCCCAGAAGCTTTATGAATACTTCAGGGAGAAGACAAAGGTAAGCTTCGGCATCGGAACCTTTGTATCCAATGATACAGAGGAAGAGGCGCTGAATATTGTGATCAAGCTGCAGTATGTGAACGGCAGGCCGGTGGCCAAGCTTTCTGATGATGCCGGAAAATCCATGTGCAGGGATGAGGCATTCCTGGATTATCTCAGACGGTCTGTGGCATTCCGCCTGAACAGAGAAAAGAAATAATCGGGACGATGTGGTACGGTTAATGAGAATTCCCCGCAGAGAGCATTCTGTGGGGAATTTTAGCATAGCGGGCTACGCTGAGGATTTTTGAACTGTGCTATTCTAGGTCGGATTTTCTCTGAAAATCCGATGTGGCGTAGCCACACGCGTTTTGCTTAGGCAAAACCAAGTCTTGCACTGCAAGACTTGCCT
>Ga0310691_10004067_pt1 | contig 16764 bp, 12 predicted proteins | sample 176DNAGHGlowgp2_FD_203887 | JGI IMG/M metagenome (GOLD analysis project Ga0310691, IMG submission 203887) | Sheep rumen microbial communities from Palmerston North, Manawatu-Wanganui, New Zealand - 1766 DNA GHGlow gp2 (v2) (version 2) | ecosystem: Host-associated > Mammals > Digestive system >...
CGGCCAAAAGCGTCTCGAACTTTCTCAAACAGCGGCGCGACACGTTCGTCGGCACGTTTTTCGACTACTACGGACTCAAGGAGTGGCCTCGTCTCGAAGAAGTCCACGCCATGAACGGGCCTTCCCCGGCCGATATTGCGAACGTCTTGAACGAAGCGGCAACGGCCGAGCTGACGGCCCGTCTGCCCGATATCGACGTCCGAGGGCGGTTCTTTCCGTTCCTTGCCGTTCACGAATTCGAAGCCTTGCTGTTCAGCGACGCCACCAAGCTGTCTTCGGCAAGCGGAATCCCGGAGCCGTTGATCCAAGCCGTGCTGGAAGAAGCGGGCGCCCCCGAACGGATCGACCGAAGTCCCGAAACGGCTCCGTCGAAACGTCTCGCCGCATGGTCGAAGGGACAATACGGAAAAACAACGACGGGCATCGTCGCCGCCCAATCAATCGGCATTCCCGCCATGCGGGCAGCATGTCCGAACTTCGACGCATGGCTGTCCATAATCGAAAATGCCGCGGATTGATAATGGACATCGTTTACCATAGTTTTGGCGCATTTTCAAAGGAGGGACAATGACATGGAAACTCTAGGATACCTCTTGGGCGGCGCAATCGTCGGGCTCCGTCAAATTGGCGATAGCCGCGTAGCTTCGTTTTGCGATGTCATCCATTCAAGCGTGCGCCTTGGTGACGCGATCGAACAGCCCAAATCACAAATAAAGGCCTCTCTTGTGACACTTGCGGCAGTTGGTCTAGGTTTCGCGATCCTCAACTCCGCTATCCAAGCCCGCAAAAGCTATTACTTCGCTTAACAACCTTCTCCGAGCCCGAATCAACATGCACCTCAAAACACTTAATTTGACTTTGTTCCGTGGCTTTTCCAGTTTCACGACGGACGCCCTCGCTCCATTCACGATCATCGGAGGTCGAAACAACACCGGAAAGACGTCTCTTCTTGAGGCGGTTTTCTTCCTCGCGAATCGATCTTTCGGCATGGTTCCCGGACAACTCATGCTCAATCGGAAAATGTCATTGCAGAAGCGCGACCTGTCTCCGTTGACACATTAATGATCAACTCGGAGTTTTCCGACGGTGCTGAACGCGGATTGTCACTTGAAACCGCCGAGAAATCCATGGTTTCCGCGCAACTTGCAAAACCCGATGAACTGGAAGCTTTGCAAAAAGCCGAATCTCCGTTCTTTGAACAGCAATGGTACACAACATTTGAGAACGGTGAAAGGGCTGAAGGCATTTCGGAATTCTTCTTTACCCACAACGAATACAAAGTTCGGGATGTGGAGTTTAAATCAAAAACATCAACTGGCGAGAAACTCGCTCGGAAGGATTCGTGGAAATGCTTCTTCTACCACACTCGAACGTTAGGGAGCATGAAATCTGTTTACAAGGAGCTTTTCAAAAGGAAAAAGGAGCCGCTTGTCGTTGCTGCGCTCAACGCGATGGATGACAGGGTTGTTGGGATTGCTTTCGACGGTGACCAGGTTCTGGTTGACATCGGCATCAAGGATTTGCGTATTCCCATTGAAATCATGGGGGACGGTACGGTAAAAGCCGCCGATATTCTCGCCTTGGCTGCTCTTGCAAAAAGCGGAGATGTTATATGTATCGATGAGATCGAGAATGGGCTTCACCATTCTTTTATGGGTGCTTTCGTGAAAGCGCTTGCGACGATGGTCGAGGACTGCGGCATTCAGGTGATTGCCACCACACACAATCTTGAATTGATGCGGTCGGCGGCAGAACAGGAGTCGCAACCCTTCCGCGAAAACTTCGCCTACATCAGCCTCTCCCGAAAAAGGGACGGGACTATCGTCCCGACGCCGTTCAACCACGACGAATTCTCGGTTAACCTTGAAAACGATATTGACATTCGATGAAAACAGTCAATCTCATCGTCGAGGGAACGAAAGACGTGTATTTTATGCACGAGTTCCTGCTGCAAAGATTTCCCATCTTCGCGCGCTCGGACAACCCGATTCCATCCAATCGGCTTGAAAGAAATGGCATCTCCCTGCATTCGTCCAATGGGGCCCTCACCATCCTCGTGAAGGGACTCAAGGGTTTTGCCGACATCGCCCATCTCAAGAACCTGACTCGCCCTTCCCCCGCTACAGAAGGCAGATTCGGCTATGGAATCATCTTCGATGCGGACTATGCTGGCGACGGAAATCACGGGGGATTCAAGGATCGTTTGGATTTTTTACTCGACCTCATGAAGATACCGGACGATTCCCGCAAAAGTGTTTCTGAATCTATCTTTCTGCTTCCGAACAACAAGGATGACGGAGACCTGGAAACCTTGATGGAGAGAATGGTTGCTCCGTCTTCCGAACACGACACTTTCCTCGGGGTTTGTTGGAAGAACTTTTCCGATTGCGTAAGTCATCATGGGTTCAATCCCGCAACGCAGAAATCCAAGATGAATGAATATATGGCAGCCTTCTTCGCAGGCACATGGGACGACAACGGAATCAACCGGAGCATTGCCGAACCTTCCCTATGGGATTGGAACCGCCATTCACTCGACAATCTTTTCAGATTTATTGAACACTTGATTGATGACTGACAATCCATTGTTCGTTCTGCCGCACGACGGCAACGCCGTTGCGCGGCAGAACAACTCCCTTTCGCCCCCCCGCACTCATGACTGAAAACCGCCGAATTGCCCTGAATACGCTTGCGACCTATGGCCGCTCGCTGTTCACGCTCGTGTGCAGTTTGTTCACGAGCCGGTGGATTCTGATGGCGCTCGGGCATTCCGATTACGGACTGTTCGGCGTCGTGGGAGGATTGATGGCCTTTATCGCGTTCTTCAACTCGGTACTGGGATCGGCAATCGGACGGTTCTATGCTTTTTCGGTTGGCGCCCAACGGATCGACAAATCGTCTGACGCATTGGAAGAATGCCGCAAGTGGTTCAATACGGCCCTTTCCATCCATACCATCGTTCCAATCGTTCTTGTCGTCGTCGGGTATCCGATTGGCGTCTGGGCGATCCGCAATTGGCTAACAATCCCCGTCGAACGGATTGAGGACTGCGTCTGGGTATTCCGCTTTTCGTGCGTCTCCTGCTTCGTTGGCATGGTCAACGTTCCCTTCATGGCAATGTTCACGGCCAAGCAGAACATCGTGGAGCGAACGATCTACCAGACCGTCTCCGTGGCGCTCAATTTCGCTTTCGTCGGATACATGGTCTGCCATCCCGGGGACTGGTTTCTCAAATACGCCCTCTTCGGCTGTGTGATTTCAATCGCTCCGCAACTCATGCTCTGTTTCCGTGCGTGTCAACTCTACCCCGAATGCCGGTTCGATCGCCGGCACCTATTCCTCGGATCCTATTTCAAGAAGCTTGGCGGATTCGCCGGATGGCAAATGCTCGGATTGCTCTGCGGGCTTCTCCGCGGACAGGGAATCACCATTCTCGTCAACAAGTTTTTCGGACCACGCGTCAATGCGTCCATGAGCGTTGCGCACAAAGTCGACGCACAATCCTCGACGCTGGCTAGTTCCATGATCGGCGCATTCGCCCCTGCGATTACGAACGCCTGCGGTGCCCAGGATTACGACCGAATGCGCTCACTGGCTTATCGAAGCGGCAAGATCGGCGTTCTCCTTTCGCTTCTCTTCGTTCTTCCGTTGTCGCTTGAGATCCGCGAAGTCGTCCGGCTATGGCTTAAAACGCCCCCGCCCTATACGGCCGGGCTTTGCCTGTGCATGATGTTCCAGCATCTCGCCTATGTCCTGACAACGGGGCACATGACGGCTATCACGGCATCGGGCCGCATCCGCGAATACTATATCGGAGTTTGTTCCGTCAACATCCTCACGGTTCCAATCGCAGCGACATTCCTCTGGTTCGGAAAATCGCCGTACTACGTCGGGTACACTCTGGTCACAATGATGGCAATAAACTCCCTGTTACGAGTCGTTTTTGCCAGAAAACTCGTCGGAATGAGCGCGATTCACTGGCTTCATTGGAGCGTTCTGCCACTAGCGGTTTGCATGACGTTATCTGCAGGAGTCGGACTGATTCCACGCCTTTTCCTTGATCCTGGAATCTGCCGGATTCTGGTCACCGGGTTTCTGACCGAAGCCATGCTTATCCCAATTGCATGGTTCGTCGTTCTTGACGCCAACGAGCGAAACTACGTAAAGCAATGGATTCAACGTCGGCGAACGAAGCGCGGTTGACTCCCATCTTGCCTTTCCGTAGACTCTCCCGACGAATTTCGACAAATCATTCCCGAACGACTCTCAAACGGACATGGTTCATCTTCTTGCCAAACTTCAACCGGACGCCCGGCCAGAACGGTCTCCTCGAAAGAGCGCAGACACCGTTGATCCTGTCGTTTTTGGCAAACAAGACGAGCAACACCGCAAACCGTGTTTTGATTTCATTCGCGGAATAATGATCGTATGGGTCCTCGTCGTTCACATTTCTCTCAACGGCGGCATTTGCAAATTTGGCGAGATTTTTCCGTGTCGTTCTGTCTTTTGCTGGCTGTCGTTTTACATGGCAACGTTCTACTTTTTCTCGGGTTACTTGCTTCGGTGTGTCCGATCTCCGCGCGACACCTTCATGAAAGGGATCAGGTCGTTGCTTCTTCCTTGCGCGATAATGACGGTTTTCGGGCTCGTCGTCTACGTCGCGACATCGTTTGCATTTCTTGGCAGCATCGATTGGAGATTTCCTTTCAAAGGGGCCATGAAAACATTCTGCCTCAGGACAAACACTCCTTGCTGGTTTTTCATCAGTCTGTTTGTCGTGAAGTTGCTCCATTCGACGATCTATCGTTTTCTTCATGGAACGATAGGAACGACCGCAACGTCGATTCTCCTTGTCCTGATCGCCTGGAAAACATGCAATTGCCCTCAGCTCTTCGGCTACGGAAATGTTTGCACTGGGTTCTTTTTCTACAATCTTGGATTCCTTTCAAAGCGTTTTTCAAAGATTGCCGACAACGGACTTTTCATCTTGTCGACGCTGGTCCTCTATGTCACGATTCCTTTTTTGACACCGCTCGGACTGTGGTTCTCCCAAAACGTTCGAACGGAGACATGCCGGGGAGTGGGATACATGCTTGACATTGCGTTCTCTGTTGCAGCCTGCTTGCTTCTTTGTTCATTCGCAAGACGGATTCCGCTGAATGGTCCGATCGCTGCATCCATTTGTCATGTCGGACGAGATTCACTCTTCTTTTTTGGCATCCATCGGCCAATCCTGAATTTTGCCTTCGATCCCTTGTTCAATCGGATCTTTGCATCCTCCGGAACTTCCATGTATTTTGTAACGGCGATTATTTTCCTGCTTCTTGCAGGTTCTCTCTGCGTTCGCATCTGGAAACGAATCGGGATATCCTCAGAAAGGAGGATGATGCCGTCATGAAACTCCTTCTTGTCGGAGGAACGGGAGTTCTGTCGTCTGCGGTGACACATGAAGCCTTGAAACAGGGCTTTGAAGTCACGATGATCAATCGGGGGAAAAGGGCTATTCCCGATGGCGTCGAGTCGTTGGTTTTCGATTGCCATGACTATGGCGGCATTGGAAATGCACTTGCAGGACGCCATTTCGATGCGACGATCGATTTTCTCTGTTTTTCCAGACAGGAACTTGAAAGCAGTTTCCGTCTCTATTCGCAGTTTTCGTCCCAATATGTTTTCATTTCCTCTTGCATGGTCTACGACACCCGCGGCGGGGGATGGATGGATGAAAACTCTCCAAAGGTTCTCCCGATGTGGCGCTATTCCGTCGACAAATGGGACTGCGAACTCGCGTTGAACCAAATGGCGCTTCAATCTCCTTGCAAGGTCACGGTCGTTCGCCCGTCTGTGACATACGGTGACACGCGCATTCCTTACGGAGAAGGCCCCCAGTACGGCTTTCACTGGACCTTAGCGGCCCGCATTCTCGCGGAAAAACCCATTATCCGGTGGAATGGGGGCCGCAATCGCTGCAACGTGACACGAGTCGAAGATTTCGCCATTGGATGCATCGGACTGATCGGCAACTCGGCCGCATTCGGAGAAGCCTTCAACATTTGTGGTGATGAAACTCCGTCCTGGGCGGAGGTCCTAGACGCTCTTTCCCTTGCAATCGGCAAGAAGGCCAAAACAATAGACATTCCTTCCGAGTTCTACGCAAGAGAATGGCCGAAACGCGCCGGCGCCATCTTGGGAGGTCGATCGATAGACTCCCTCTGTCGGAATGACAAGATCAAGAAAGCCGTTCCCAGATTCCGCCAGACGATCGGGCTGGAGGCCGGCATCGAAAGAACCGTGAAAGCCTACAAAGAACGGAATTTCCAAAACGGGATCGACTGGCGATATGACGCCGACAGTGATCGAATCATTTACAAATGGTGCAAGCAAACCGGTATTCCGTCGAAAGGACTTAATCTCGGGTTCGTGGACTATATCGGAAACGCATCATTTCGGGACCGAATGGAGTATGCCATAATCCGCTATGGGGATTCGTTTTTCGTGCGCTTGCTTCGGAGAACGAAGCGCAGACTGACACGCATCGTGATTTTCTTCAAGTCTGGAAAGAAGTAAATGCTGAAATTGAACGGAAAAAGGGAATGCTCGGGTTGTGGTGCCTGTGCGGACACCTGTCCGAAGGACGCCATCCGGCTCGTCGCGGATGTCGAAGGATTTCGCTACCCGCAAGTGGACGCAAACAAATGCATCCATTGCGGCAAATGCGAATCCGTTTGCCCGATGCGGAACAACAATCTGCGCCCAGGGAAGGAAACCGCCGGATGGACTCCGGAATTCTTCGCAGCACAGTTGCTCGATCGGAACGAGTTGGACAAGGTCTCCTCGGGCGGTGCATTCTGGGCGCTTGCGAAAACGGTCGTTCTCGGGAAGGGCGTCGTCTACGGTGCAATGCTGGAAGACCTCGACACCATTCGTCATGTCCGTGCCGCGACGTTGGACGAGGCGGCCGGATTGCGACGCTCCAAGTATCTGCCAAGCGACTTGTCCGGAATCTACCGCACGGTTCGGAAGGATCTGGACCAGGGCTCCAGAGTCTTGTTCAGCGGTACCGGCTGTCAAGTGGCCGGACTCCTATCGTTTCTAGGCCGGCCCCGCGAAAACTTGGTCACGTGCGAAGTCGTCTGCCACGGAATCCCCTCTCCCGACGTCTGGCGCGCTTGGCGCAAGGAGCATGAATCAGCCGTCGGAAAGAGGATCGTCGGCCTGATATTCCGCGACAAATCAGCCGGGTGGAAAAACAACCAGTATCGGATCGAATACGAGGACGGCAGTTCCGCGGTTGTGCCCAGCGTGACGCACGATTTCCACGCCGGCTATCTAGCCGGTCTTTTCAGCCGCCCTTCCTGCGGCCGTTGTCCCTTCGCTTCCCTTCCCCGAAAAGCAGATCTCACACTTGCCGACTACTGGCAGTACCACGGGGATCTGTCCGACGAACGAGCGTCTCTTGGCGTTTCGTTGGTCTCCGTCAACTCACACAAGGGAGCGACACTGCTCGGTGACTCAAAACGTTTCCTGCATCTGGAGCCGACATCGAAGAAAAAAGCGCTGGCAAGTTGCCGGCATCTGACTCAATCCCCCGAAGAATCCTCCCGTCGAACCCGGTTCTTCTCGGACTTCCGGAAAGGCGGCTATTTCCATGCCTTGAAAAGGAACCGCTCGGTTCGTCGAAGCGGTTTTCCTCAAAGAATCGGGAAATGGATCCGCCGCGCGAAAACGCTCTCGTCCGGTCTGTTCCCGGACGGACGGCTTCGCGAACCGGAGACCATCTCGCTCGTCGAGGACTACTGTCGCGAACTGGGGCTTGTGCCCCGCCTTCCACGGAACATCTTCGGCGCGTTTCGGTTGGCACGCGTTTCGCAGAACGCGTCCGTTGTCATCTCGGGAAATCCGTTCGACCTCCGCCTTGCCCGCCGACTTGGATTGCGAACGGAAAAACCCGATCTGATCAGGGAACGGGCTTCATTGTATTTCGCGATAAAAGAAGCGCTCGTGCTGCTGTCCGCGAAGGGTGTTCCGGTCTATTTCTTCAACCGGGTAGGCCGCGAAAAGGCTCCGGAATGGAGTTATGCCGCTTCAGCTAAACACCGCATGGCGAACGGATTGGACTTTCCGACGATGTCCGGCGCTCCCGAGCTCTACGAACCCGACTTGCGGGAGCTGTTCGGCGACAAGTTCTCCTACGAATATGTTGAGTCCATGTCCCGTATTCCTCAGGTGGTTCGCACTGGAAACGAATACCGACATCTCGACTGCAAAAGCGACTTCATCAACGTTGTCGGGGGAAAGCGGATCACGTGCCACCAACCAGAGAAGGCGCCTCGGACCATCCATGTCTACGGACGCTGCGGCGTTTTCGGCTACGCCGTCGAAGACGCAGACACGCTTCCGAGCCGGATCCAGGAAGAACTCGTGCGTGCCGGTCGTTCCGACATCCGTGTCGTGAATCATGGACTCTGGGGCGCGGACGATGCACTGATCGACGAAAACTTCATGCGAGACGCTCCGGGAATGGGTCCCGGCGACATCGTTGTCTTCTACCGAAAGCACTTCGACAAGCCATTGATTCCGAAGTTGGCCGAAGTCGGACTTCGCTATTTCGACATCACGCATGAATGGCACCAAGCACCGGAAGCCAAATGGTGCTTCTATGACCGCCCCGGACACATGAACCGCGACGGATACCGCATCGCGGCTCGAATCATTGCGGCACACCTCATAGAAACCGACTTCCAATGCCTTTCCGTCTCTGGGATACAACCAGGAAAGCTAAAGACGCCACGATTGACCGCATTCCTGAAGTCACGCACGGATGAAACGTTCCTCCGCGGCGTTCGCGACTATGTCAACGGCATCCTCGCCTCCCATCCGCTTGGAACGGCTCGCAAATGCGGCGCAATCGTCATGAACTGCAATCCTTTCACAAAAGGGCACAGACATTTGATCGAATTCGCGTCAAAGCAGGTCGACCGACTCTATGTCTTCGTCGTCGAAGAGGACAAATCCTTCTTCCGCTTCGAAGATCGCTTCCGCATGGTGAAGGACGGAACACGGGATCTCGCGAACGTCATCGTAGTCCCGAGCGGAAACTTCATCATTTCATCGTTGACTTTCCCCGAATATTTCATGAAGGACTACGTCAAGGAGAAGAACTTCGACGCGTCCTCTGATGTCAGGACATTCTGCGAACACATCGCCCCGCCCCTTGGTATCACGGTTCGTTTCGCCGGACAGGAACCCTTCGATCCCGTCACGGAACGCTACAATCAAAGCATGCGCGATCTCCTTCCGGAATACGGCATGGCATTCTGCGAAATTCCCCGATTCGAACTCGATGGTCACAAGGTCGTTTCCGCGACGGAAGTCCGGCGGCTTCTCCGGGAAAACCGACGCAACGAACTCCGCACTTTCGTTCCCGATTCCACAATGACGCTTTTGGACGCCAAGTATACCGGCGTTGCCGCGAAAGAATAACCTCCAACGCATTTCACTTCAATCCGAATCGAAAACTCGGCATGAAACCCTTGAACGTCCTCGTCGACATCGCCGGATTCAAAAACCGCGGAGATCAGCTCATGCTGGAAGCCTGCGTCGATCAAGTCCGCGCTCATTTGCCCAGAGCGACCATTGCCATCCCAGAGCGTGCGTGGCGGGACGGCGCCTCATGGTGTCTGCAACGGAAAATCCTTATGTTTTCCAGTTCGGCGACCGGCATCAAGGCCGGGGTCAAAAAGAGCGTGAAACGCATCGCCGAGCGCTTTCTCTCGCGCTCGCCCCTCCGTTTGCATCCCGACCAGATCGATCTTGTTCTCGTCTCGCCCGGATTCCGCTACGGAGATTCGTTCGCCTCCTTTTTTCCAGCGACTGCGAGCCAAAATGAAATCCGCAAGTATCGTTCCTTCCGGAAACGAGGCCGCCGAATCGTCTTTCTCCCGCAGGCGTTCGGTCCGTTCCGGGAACAAGCGGTTCGCGACCTTGCCCGGACAATTCTGCCTCTCGCCAGCCTTGTTTACGCACGGGAGGAAACTTCGCACCGTTTTCTCGCGGAAATCATGCCGGATGCCAACAATATCCGGATTTGCCCCGATTTCACCTGCTTGTGCCGCCCGAAATCCGGCGTCGTTCGGTTTCAGACTGGATCATACGCCGTCATCGTTCCGAATGCCCGGATGATGGATAAAACCGATCCATCCGTTGCATCGGCTTATCCGATATTCCTCGAAGCCGTTTGCTCGGCGATTTCCGAAAAAGGAATCCCGGTCGTCCTTCTTAACCACGAGGGATCGGCCGACGAAGCGATTCTCTGGGCACTCAATGCCCGGTTCGGCAATTGCTTTCCCGTTCTCTCCGGTCTTTCCGGTGTGGATTGCAAAGATATCATTGGCCGTTCCAAGATTGTTATCTCTTCACGCTATCATGGAGTCGTGAGCGGATTGACCCAAGGAGTTCCGACACTCTGCACAAGTTGGAGCCACAAGTACGAACAACTCCTCGCAGAACATGGTCGACCAGGCAACGCGCTCAATGTTCGAAGCATTCCCGAATCCGTTGCCAAGGTCCTTGATGCTCTCGAACATCGGGACGATTATGCTTCGGCGCCCGGTTGCAATGACCGCATCAGCAAGCAGGTCCTTGACATGTGGGATGATGTTTTCAAAACCATGAACCCGTCTTGACATCATGGTCTTCTCGTCTTCCATTTTCCTCTTTCTTTTCCTCCCTGCCCTTCTGGCATTGTATTACCTGCCGTATCGCCTCGGGATACGGTGGCGCAATGCGGTTCTTCTGCTCGGCTCGCTCTTCTTCTATGCTTGGGGAGAACCACGGTTCGTTTTTATCATGGTCGCCGAAGTGTTCGTCAACTGGCTGTGCGGTCTGTTGATGGACAGGGCGGAGGGACGCGCACGAAAGGTTTGGCTTTCCGTCGCCTTACTGGTCGACATTGGAACGCTCTTCGTCTTCAAGTATCTCGGATTCCTGCACCGGAACATCTTGGCTCTGTCCGGCTCCGGCGCCCGAGCCATCGAAATCGCCCTACCGATCGGCATTTCCTTCTTCACGTTCCAGATCATGTCCTACGCGATCGACCTGTACCGCCGCCAGGTCCAGGTCCAGAAACGGTTTGCCGATCTTTGCCTCTACGTCGCGCTGTTCCCGCAACTCATCGCCGGACCAATCGTCCGATACGCGGACGTCCAGGATGCATTGCGTAACCGACGGGAATCGTTCGCCCTGTTTTCCGAAGGCGTCAACCGATTCATCATCGGGCTCGGCAAGAAGGTCCTTCTCGCCAACTATTTGGCCGTGATCGCCGACAATCTCTTCCTTCTGGCGGAAGACGGCAGGCCGCTCTCCGTCGCAACGGCCTGGATCGGTCTGCTGGCCTACACGCTTCAGATCTACTTCGATTTCTCCGGGTATTCCGATATGGCCATCGGACTCGGCCGCATGTTCGGCTTCCGGTTCAACGAGAACTTCGATCATCCCTATGCCGCGACAAGCGTCACCGACTTCTGGCGGCGCTGGCACATCTCTCTTTCATCGTGGTTTCGCGACTATGTCTATATTCCGCTTGGCGGAAACCGCCGCTCGCCGCCGCGCGTCATCTTCAATTTGTTCGTCGTCTGGCTTCTCACTGGCGTCTGGCATGGAGCGAACTGGACGTTCATCGCCTGGGGGCTCGCCTATTTCGTGACACTCATGATCGAACGCACGTTCGGACTTGCGAACATTCGGCGTTTTCCGATGCGTGTCTGGACGCTGCTCGTCGTCATGCTCGGCTGGGCCTTGTTCCGTTCGTCGTCATTGCCGGACGCGGCGCGCTATGTTTCACTCCTCTTCGGAGCGGGCGGATGCGTGTTCGATTCAATGGCGGCGACCTATCTTCGTTGTGGCGGAACGATTCTCCTCGCCGGGACGATCCTTTCCCTGCCGATGTCGCGCGCCGTGCGGCATCTATCGGAACGCTGTCGGATGCCCGCCGTCCTCCGCGAAGCGATTGCGTCATTCGCCCTTTGCGCGGTCTTTCTCGCCGCGCTTCTCGATTGCCTGAAGGCGGGCCACAATCCCTTCATCTACTTCAATTTCTAGCATCCCATGAACGACAATCCCGCAGCCGTGTTCCTCCGCCGAATTCCGGCACTTCTGTTTTGCTTCGTCTTGTTCGCGGCGGCAGCGGTTTTCTCTGCCCGGATTCTTGTCCCGGAAACGGTTCCGTCACAACTTCTTGCCCGAACTCCGTTTCGGCAATTGCTTGCCGGCGGCGCTTCAGAAATTGGAGGAACCCCGCCGCGGCCGGGAGCGGGATTCCGAGGCAAGATCCAATGGGAAGTGCAGCAAAACTTTCCGTTCCGGGTTTTGTTGTTGGAAGCAGCGAACTGCCTGCCGCGATTGATGGGATGGAATGTCCCACTGCTGGGTGGATCCGGAGCAACCTCCAAATTTGTTGCTAGCAATGGATTTCTGTGCGATGCAGCATGGCAATCACAATCCAGTTTTGTTGCTGAAAACAGTCGCATTCTCATTATGATGTCTACATTAGCGACTAAAACTCCCTATTCCGTTTTTGTTATGGCTCCACCTAGGATTCAAAACGCGAGACCTTTTTCAGGAATATTCGAGTTTTCAGGAGAACGATACAAAAATCGAATCCAATTTCTTGAAAACCAAGGTATTAATGTCATAAACCTTGCTCCGTATCTTTCGGACGGAACACCATACTATCGAACAGACCATCACTTGACCGCCGACGCACAGTTGATAATAGCACGAATCATTGCTGAAAAGTTGATGATAGACAAGACTCTTCATGTGGACATGAAGAGTCTTAACGACAACGCATTCGACCATGTTGTCTACCCTGCCGCGTTTCTTGGAAGTTACGGAAAACAAGTAACCCTGGCTAGATGCAATCCCGATGACTTTTCGATTTTAACTGCAAAACTACCATCACGGTTTAGGGTTGAGATTCCAGAAAAGGGAATTGACCTGAAAGGAGGAGGTGGAATCCTTATTAACGAACAATGTCTTTCTCCTATCGCTTCCTATTGTGCCAGTCAATATGCGGCCTATGGATATGCGAACAATGGTCTGATTCGCATAACAAATCTGACAAAGTCCGAGGGACCTCGATTGTTGTTTATTTCTGATTCTTTTGATAATGCATGTATTACATTTTTGGCAAATGCAACAAAAGAAATTGTGGATATAGATCTTCGATACTTTACTGGCTCCATTGACGAATTGTTTCACGACAATTCGTTTGACGCCATTATTTGTTTTTTTGTCAGCACCTTGTCATCCGAACGTCTCTCGCCGTTTCTTTCGACAGAAATCGGCAAACAACATCATTCAGCAATTCAATGAAAACCATGTGTCGTAAAACAAGTAACCACATAAAAGATTCCGGTTGCAACGACACGCCCCGTCTGCTAGTCTCAAGCCCGTGAACAACGCCCCCGCCATCTCCATCGTCATGCCCGTCTACAACGCGGAGCCTTGGCTTCGCGATTGTCTCGATTCCATCGTGGCACAGACGTTCACGGGCTGGGAATGCATCTGCGTCGACGATGGTTCTACCGACGGTTCACCGGCCATCCTCGACGAATACGCCTCAAAGGATTCCCGATTCCGCATAGTCCGACAAAGGAACGAAGGGCCGGGTCCCGCAAGGAACCATGCTCTTGATCTGGCGAAAGGCCGATTTGTCTGTTTCATGGATCCCGACGACAAGTATCCCTCCAACTCGGCATTGGAAAAGCTCTTCGCCGCCGTGTCGGGTTCCGGTTGTGATGTCGCAGGAGGCGTCGTCACACTTGTATCGGACTCCGGTGAAAGCATGGGACAGTCGAGGAGTTTCGGGAATGGCGTGATTTCCTACCGGGAAACCCAGCAGCAATACAACTATCAAGCGCATCTCTTCTCACGGAAGCTGATCGAGGAAGAGCACATTCGGTTTCCCGATCTCCGACGTCGGCAGGACCCCCCGTTCTTCATCGCCGCGATGATCGCCGCCGGCTCCTGTTGCTACATTGCGGATCCGGTGTATGAATACCGGCTCCGAACCTCCCGTCCGAAAATCGACTGGACCTCCGACGGAGGGTTGCGATTGCGGGACAACGTCGAGGGTATTGCGCTTGTCGCGGATCTTGCCGAAAAACATGGGTTGGACGACCTGTATCGTGACAATGCCCAGGCGTTGTTCTTGGCCTATTCCCCCGTGTTCAAGACGGAGCGCGAGGTCGACCTTGCCATGCCACGTCTGCGGCAAATCGTTCTTCGGTTGCTGAAATCCGGCAAGATTTCCCGACCGGCGGTCTTGGATTGGGTCTCTGGCGTAGCGCAATCGGAACCTTCTCCGTTTCGTCGATTCGCCACCAGAAGAAAAGTCTTCGGCTTTCGGCTGACGGGGCTGGCCTTGCTTCGAACTCTCTGGCGTCGCATGAAACGGCTGTCTCGGGTAAAACCGGCTTAACAGAATGAGAAAACCACGGTAACCTGATCTCGTCCGCAAGGGTTCATCCGAAAATGAGATTCTCGATCTTCCATCTCGGCATTGAAAACGACGGCATCCATGTCGGCGGTTTGTTTGAAATGGAAACATCGGCTCCACGCAAAGGGTTCTTGTTGGAGGCCGTTGCTGACGGCAAGTCCGTTTCTTCCGTTCCCGGAGGTTTCCGCGAGTTCCGGAAGCCCGATGCCCCCCAAATAACGACATCTCGCTTTTGGGACTTCACGATTCCGGCGGATTCTTCAAAGCCCTTTCACGTCTCGTTCCTTGTCCGATTCCCCGACGGCCATTCGGAGCCTTGCCGCATCGACTACAGGAACAATGCATCTCTGTCGGAAAAGACCCGCACCTCCTATTTCCGAATGCGCGGCCGGCTGTTCTTCAGCGAACCTCCCTATGGTTTCCTTGTCCGTCCCGCCTCGTTCTTCCGCCATGTCCTGGCAGAGCTCCGCTATGATGCCTGGCTCTTGTTCAAACAACCCCGGCGGCGCTCAAAAGCGGCCATTCCGATTCGTTGGATGGCGCTTTTCCTGCGCCCGATTCTCCTCAAGCGCCGAATTTGGATTTTGACGGACCGGGTAACCTTTGCGGATGACAACGGTCTTGCCCTTTTCCAGCACCTCGCATCTCGTCGAAAAGAGATTGGCTGCCGTCCCGTTTTCTTTCTTTCCAGAAACAGTCCGGATTGGGATCGGGTCCAAGCCATTGGTCCGGTTCGACGTTACACGCCTTTTCGCTACCGGTTCGCAACATTGTTTGCCGAATGGACTCTGTCTTCGAGTTCGCACGGATTTCTCCTTCATCCATTGAACGCTGTGTCGGACGGATACCGCGGGTTGACGCCAGACCGGAAAACGGCATTTCTTCAACATGGCATCACAATGAACGATGTTTCTTGTTCCTTGAACAGGGCATCAACGAATTTGGACCTTTTCGTGACCGCGGCGATACCAGAAGAACAGTTTGTTGTACAAACAAAGTCTTTTGGGATGGATCGGAAGATTGTCTCGCTGGCTGGTTTTCCCCGCTACGATCTTTTGGAAGACCACCGTCGAAACATCATCACGTTCATGCCAACATGGCGGTCGGAATTGTTTAATGGATGGGATGCAACAACGGGGAAAGGCCGGATGAAAAACGGCTTGGAACAGAGCGCCTTCTATCGGCATCTTTGCGTTGCATTGTCCCATCCGCGCCTACTTGAAGCGGCAAACCGACTCGGCTATTCCATTGAATTCTTTCCCCACCCAGAATGGCAGCCCCATCTGGATCAGTTCGCCCTAGACCCAAGGGTGAAGAAAGTTCCGGTTGGAACGAAGTACCGGAACGTGTTTGCCAGAAGCGCCGTTTGCGTCACCGACTGGACGTCTGCTGTGTTCGATTTCGCCTGGCTTGGAAAGCCCGTTGTCTACTACCAGCCGGATGACGACCTTCACTACGACCGGGGATACTTCGACTACTCCCGTGACGGATTCGGTCCCGTCACCCATTCCGCGGATGAACTGGTCGACATTCTGATCGATCTCATGGAACGTGATTGCCCGATGGACGAACCGTATCGTTCCCGTGCAAAAACCTTCTTCGCCTTTCACGATAAAGACAACTGCCGCCGCGTGACGGCGGCCATCCTTTCAGCCAGCGACCTCGAATAAAGACTCAGATTAGATTCACCATCGAGTATTTGAAACGAGGAAAGGATTTCCATGGACCAGCCAGACGGCAAACCAAGAAGACCTTCGGGGGGGACATCAACGTCTTCAACCACAAATCGACTTGCCAAACATCAGCAGCGCCGCTAGACTATGGCGGCGTAGCAACGAACGGCGAATGCCATACGAATCCCGACCGACCAGCCACACCCGTTTCTTTCTCTTTGCGACGCCATAGAATCCCTTCCGCACCACACGAAATAGACTTTCCAACTTTTTCTCGACCCGAAACGTGAACGGCAAAATCGCCATTGTGATTCCTGTATACAACGTCGCACCGTACCTGCGACGTTGCGTGCAGTCGGTCCTGCATCAGACATACGGCGATTTTCGAGCAATCCTCGTAGACGACTGCAGTTCGGACGAAAGCCTCTCCATTTGCAAAGAACTTGTCCGTTTGAATCCCGGGAAGGTCGATCTGGTCGTTCGAACGGAAAACGGAGGCCTGAGCGCGGCTCGGAATTCCGGCATCTGTCGCGTCCTGTCGTTCGGTGATTGCGATTGGCTGTCTTTTCTGGACTCCGACGACTGGCTGTGCAA
>Ga0310691_10004069_pt1 | contig 16759 bp, 14 predicted proteins | sample 176DNAGHGlowgp2_FD_203887 | JGI IMG/M metagenome (GOLD analysis project Ga0310691, IMG submission 203887) | Sheep rumen microbial communities from Palmerston North, Manawatu-Wanganui, New Zealand - 1766 DNA GHGlow gp2 (v2) (version 2) | ecosystem: Host-associated > Mammals > Digestive system >...
TTGCATAGCAAAGCCAGCCCCAGCCCATAGACCGGCGCCAAATGCAGATAGATTCCGTATTCTGTCGTGATGTTCTCAAGCGAAGCTCTCCTCAATTCCTGAAACGTCTTGTTTACCCGCAACTCCTTGGCCTGGTCAGCATTCTTCGCCTGGCAGCATTTATCCCGAACCGGACAGCCCGAGCAGCTTTCACAGCGGTACCATGCTGTCGTAACGTATTTCCGGTTCTGGAGCTCTGTACACTCGCGGCGCAGGCTCAGCTTTCGGCCTTGAACACAGGTATAACAGTCATCTTCGGCGTCATAGGACATGTTCTCCATTCTTCCGATCTGCTTTTTGTAACTGCTGCTCTTCTGTTGTTCATAGTTGGCAGGCTTTATGAAGCTTAACTGTCCGTTGGCCTCCAGATTCAGATAGTTGTTGAAACGCTCATATCCAGCATCGGCAGTTGCGGATTTGTACTTTTTCCTGTGCTTTTGCTGCATTGTTTTCATGAAGGGGACCATGGTACCATAGTCTGTTCGGTTGGAGAATACTTCAATGCCGGTGATGTATTCGCTGTTGACTCCGATCTGTACATTATACCCCGGCTTGAGCTGTCCGTTTCGCATATGGTCTTCTTTCATCCGCATAAAGGTGGCGTCCGGGTCTGTCTTGGAATAGCTGTTGCGGTCTGCGCCCATAACAGCGAGCTTTTCTTCGTAGTCTCGCCATCTCCGACGCAACTCGTCCAGCGCCTCCCATTCCTTTTGCGCGTCGCTCTTCCTGCGGCCGGGGCCGTGGACAAATGTGGTCTTAGCCACCATCTCCACAAGCCGCTGCTCCAGCGCTTCCAGACTGGTGAGCGAAACTGCCGCGAATACCTTCTCCTTCACCTTCACAAGCTGCTTCTCCACGCTTTTCCGCCAGACAAATGTATACCGTCCCGCACGGCTCTCCAGCTTCGTCCCGTCGATGAAGACCGTTTCGTGATCTGTTTCTCCCTGCTCCTCCAGATAGCGCACGTACTGGTAAAACAGATCCTCCACCGCCTCTGCGCACCGTCCTGTCCGAAAGCGTGAGATCGTGCTGTGATCCGGCACAGGCTCGTCCCACAGCAGCCATTTGAAGTCTATCCGGTAACGGCAGGCCTCTTCCAGTTTCCTTGTCGTGTAGATACAGCATTGGTATCCGTATGCCAGAATCTTGAACAGCACTCGCGGATCGGTGACCGATTTCCGTCCTCTGGACGAATACGCTGCATACAGTTTCCTGTAATCCAGTTCCTCAAGCTGGGCGTTGGTCAGCCGCACGGGGGCGTCTTCCGGCAACATCATTTCGCTGTTCAGTGTAAATACCAGTTGACCATTCCGTTCAATTACGTTACACTGTTCCAGCGTTTGGTTTTTCTTCACACCTAAAGCTTAACGCAAACGAATGCACCAGCCAAGTCCTTTGGGGACCTAACTGGTGCTTTTGTTTTGCAGCGCTATTTTGCAACGCGCCCTTACCATTATGAGTAAGCAATGATTAAATATGGCGAGAGCTGATGCCGAGATAGTCTTCGTCAGATCAAAGTACAAAAAACCGTAAATTCTGTATATATTTCAAGTCTTTGTAACACAGAACTGGCGAACGATTTGCCGGCAGACGCCGAAGGTGCATTAATCAGCGTTTACATGAGGGGGAGGCACCTAAAAGGCTGCCAACGAATAGAATAATCGTTAGTTGGCTTGATACTTTATATTGGTTTTCTTACTCGTCGTACAGCGAGAGATATTCCAACAGACTTCTAACGCGTGCATCTTGTTTTTTCTCGACTATCATCCTGCCAAGTTTAGATGGATAGACACATCAAATATGCCATTCTCTTTTGTGATAGACATCTCACCGTTATTTCGTTCCACACAGGCACGTACATTCTTCAGTCCATAGCCATGGATTTTCCCTGGCTTTGGATCAGATCCATACTTGTAAGGGTTCTTTATCTCATAAATTAAAAGATGATTCTTTTGGTAGAGGCTTATAGAAACAATACGATCAGCAGTATCAGCCTTGCTACAGGCCTCTATAGCATTATCTATGGTGTTTCCTATGATCACAAAGAGATCTGTCGCTGGGAAATCAAAGCTGCTATCCACCCATATATCTGGGCAAAGATGTACTCCTGTTTCCTCTGCTTTTTTCATTCCGTATGTGAGAATGCTGTCGATTAAAGTATTTCCAGTATCAACAATAGCAGTACTCTTTTGAAATGCAGAATGGAGTCTTTCAAGGCACCGTTGTGCCTCTTCCTTATTTTCGTTCCCAACAAGGGATTCCATAGAAGCCATATATTTTTTAATATCATGCCACAGGCTGCGGGTTTCTTCTTGGCGTTCCATGACATCCATATAGTAATTTTTCTGAACTTCAAGCTGCTGTTTTGTTAGCTGAGTCTCTTTTTCATACTCATACGCGCGGCTCAACACATCCACATACGCACATATTACAATGTTGATGTAAAGTATACCCAGCGTTTCAAGATTGACATAGGTTGGATTGTTCCCTTGAGCTATTGAAACGAAGCTATGGAAGCAAATATAAATGCTTAATAACTGGCACGAAAGAAGTGGTAAAGCACGGATGACGCTATGTCTATCGGGATTTGGCTTAGTAACTTCCAAAATAATATAAAGGCAAAGCAGATGTAGCAATTTCCCCAAAGTATTGTAAAGAAACCGTTCAACCCCCGACCCCATCAAATTGTCAAGAGATACTCCCATCATTTGTAAAAGCGTTCCGCATAGGATATCAGAAATGGTTGCAAAAAGGAAAAACAAAATGGTCGGGTATATAGTTTCTGCCCATGATTTGCAAAAAATAATTTTTGCGGCAAAATAGGTAATTAGGATTATCGTTGTAACACGTATCACAGAAATATCAACAAACAGAGTTAGACATGCAAGGATAGTGAAGTATGATATCGCCACAAGTACTTTTATTGCCATTGGTTGCTTGGATCGGCCAAGTATTCCTGAAAAGAAATACCACGGGAGTACGAGCTCTACAACTACCGTTGCCAATTCAATCCAGATATTCACTCAGATGGTTTCCTTTCATATAGCTGAAGAGCTGAGATTGGAATATTTCTTTCCGGCTTCGGCCGATAGGAATCGATTCTCCGTTTGTCATTATCACTTCCTGCCGAGTTAACTTATCTACGAACTCTATGTTAATATAATAGCTTTTATGTGGTTGAGAAAAACAACGGTTAGGTATTTGAGTAATTATCTCTCCAAGACTTCCTCTCATAGTCATCACTTCGCCGCTTCGAAGATGGATAACAATTTGATGCTTCAAAACCTCAAAATATATTATATCGATTATAGGAATAAATCTTTGCACCCCGTTTATGGTGACTTTAAGCCTGTACGGAAGAATTCGTTCCATAGCTAACTGCATCACATGGCAAAATGTATCATAAGTGATCGGCTTTGGCAAATACCGCAATGCTATTCCATATCCTCTCACTGCATAATTCAAACTCTGAGTTGTAAAAACAATAACCGGTTTTGGTTGCAGCTTTACCAATTGTTTGCCTACATCAAGCCCGTTCAGCTTTCCCATCTCAATATCTAAAAAAACGAGGTCATAATAATCGCTTTTGAACGCGCTCAGCAGATCTTCACCAAGAGTAAAAACTGATACTGGCAACTTAGAATCAAACTGCTTGCAGTATTGTTGTATTAAGGCGAGATCTGATTGATCATCATCACAAATTGCTATTTTCATTCTCTCTTTCTATAAGCCTGCTCAATAATATTGATAATTCCGAGCACAATCTCCTGGTTTTCTTTGGATAAGCGCGAAGCTCTGATCGCGATTTCGCGAGATAGCGGCATAGCTTCAGTTTGCTCAAAGAACAAAGAATTTGCGTCAATTCCCAACACTTCAACAATCTTGGATAAGATGACCGCCGAAGGAGTTGTTTCATTTCGCTCTAATTGTCCGACATAACCCGGAGTAACCCCAATGAGTTCAGCAAGACCTTCTTGTGTTAAGCCCTTTTCCTTCCTGGTTTCTCGAATAACTGTAGATATTCTAAGTGCCATAGCGACCATCCCACAAAACGACATTAATTGTATTATATGTAGGAATATCGCAGAATTGAATACACTTTAACTTTTATTTTACAATAGTTTTGCTGTTATTTCAACCTTTTGTGCCGCCATAATTGTCGTTGATGCCGCGGATATTGAAGCCATTATTTGTATTTGCTATCATTAAGCAGCAAATACAAGGAGGGATAACAAATGAAAAACATTATTTCTCGTCTAATTACCAGAACAGCAGGGATGATTGCTCCGCTTGCGCTTGCGCTGGCAGTCGCATCTGCAAATGCCACATGTTATATTTTTACGTATCAGCCGGAGGAACCCAAAAGCCTCAAGTCATACTGCACGAGACATAACAGTGCACTGTAATCATGATCCATTGTTTTGCAATTTCTCTTGCGAAGTGCTGGGCAACCCGCGGCGTGATTAAGGAATCTGATATTGATATTTATCAGTACGGCTTAGAATTAGTAATATCAACCGGCATAAATGTCTTTATCATGATTGGAATATCATTTGCTTTTGGTCGCTTCCTCATTGTTCTTCCTTATCTTTTGGGTTTCATTCCGCTTCGCCTGTTTGCCGGAGGATATCACGCAAAAAATCATCTGTTATGTATTCTATTCAACACAGTAGTTTACTTAGTGTCTTGTTTGATTGCGTTAAATATCGAAGGAACGACTTCAATTCTGTTCTCAGTGATTGAGGATTGCGTATCCTTTGCTTTTGTTTTCCTGTTTGCCCCTGTCTCTACGAAAAACAAGCCTTTAGGCATCGAGGAAAAGAATCGGAACCGGACAATATCGCTTGTCTTGGCTGGAGTTTTCTTGGTTCTTTCCATTGCTTTTTACTACACTCACCAATTAGGAAACATATTTTGTAATATGTTCTTCTGCGGGCAGATGATGGCAATTGTTTTGCTTATTATGGGAAAAGCGGTTGAATCTATTTGTTGCTTTCATACGTGATTGTTTTTATCTAACAGGGAATTGATTTAGACATTTACAACATAAACCGAATAAACAAGGAGACAACAATGATGCGAAATAAAGTATCTTTTTTTCTGGTCTTTGCGATAATAGTGAGTTTTTCCGCGATCGCTTTCGCGTATGACGCAGGGAATCCAACTACTACCGCGCCATGGTATGGAGTTTGCAACGGAAACTATGTAAATATCCGAAGAAGCGCGTCAATCAGTTCAGATTCCCTTGCTCAAATTAATAATAACCAATCGATTGAAATCGTGGGCGTACAAAACAAACGATGGTATAAAGTCCGGTACGACGAAAATGGAAACATCGGTTATATCTATTCCCAATACTTGACTGTCGCGACTGCTACCTATGGCCGTGTTCTTCACTTCTCAGGCCTTGACATGAAAAGTTCTAAAGGTTCCACAGTTAACGTTACTCACGTCCCATATGGGAATTATATGCCATATAGGGAATTGGCTTCATACAACAATTACGTTTGGGCAGATTGTGTATTTGGTCAGACATCAGGCTGGGTCAATTCCTATAACAATAGTGATTTTAATTACATGTGAACATAATACGCATATGAAAAATCTGGTTATATTTTGTTTACTAACTGCATTTTTGCTCTCGATGACTGCCTGCGCTCCTGCGCCTTTAAAAAACTTTGACTCTTCGGAACGAACGGAGGACGACCGGGAACTCACGATCGGAGTATTTGGCATCAATAATTTCGAGGAGTATGCTTCTCGCTTCAACCGGCAGGCTGAGCAGGAGTTTACGGTTAGGTTGATTGACTATCAATATACGGGCGACGGGACGAGGGAGACGGCAATTGCCCGTCTCAATGCTGAGCTGGCAGCGGGAAAAGGGCCGGACCTCATTGACTTTGACACCGTGCCGAGCCGGGATATCTACGCGCGGCACGGTCTGCTGCGCGACATGTCCGATTACTTTTACAGCGAATTTCAGCTTGATGATTTCTACATGCTCGACAAGCTCAACGGCGCCGGTTCTCTTTACTTCCTTCCGACGCACTTTAACATCATCACGGCCTTTGGGCACCCCGACCTATTTGGAGAGGTAAATTCTTGGAGCCTTGCCGATTATCAGCGCCTTCAAAGTCTGCCGCAGTTTGCCGACACGCCCGCCGATACAAAGGAGAGCTTTATGGCGAAACTGCAAACGTCCCTGATTCCCCGCTGGATTGATTTAGAGCAGGGAGTTTGCCGTTTTGCCGACGAGAGCTTCATCGACGCGCTCCGATTCGCCGGTACGCTGGACGATACGCCCTACGCCTCAAACGCCAGCCCAGAGGAGTTGGTGGCCGAGGGCAGTCTGCTTTACAGTGAGGCATGGATCGACAGCCCCTATGAGATCTGCAAGATTGAGCGCGCCCTCGGAGGCCCTGCCGCCTATATCGGTTATCCTACAGTGGACGGGTGCCTTGGAAACTATATGTTTGCCTATGGGCTGTGCGGAGTCAACGCCGCGACGAAAAAAGCGGACTATGCTTGGAAATTCATCCGTTTTTTACTAGTGGAAGATCCCCTAATCTATGACAAGGCCTGGATCGGCATCCCGGTCTTGAAGACGGCCGTGCGGCAGAAGGTAGACGGAATGCTGCATCCCTATGCAGAGTATGAGGGAAAAACCATCACTGTCAACGCTGACGGAACCTTTGAGGTCGACGGCGTCCATCAGGATATGACCTATGATCCCACCCCATATATCACCGAGGGGCAGGCTGAGCGATTCTATGGACTGATCAGTCGCTGCGAACGCGTCTATGAGTTTGATCCCACGGTGTATGGGCTGTTGACGAACGCCGCGCGTCGGTACTTTTCCGGCCAGTGCAGCGCGGAGGACGCCGGAGCGGAGCTTCAGGACAGAGTAAGCATATATCTCTCCGAACAATACGGATAAGATTGCTTTATCAGCCAGAACGGCCACAGATGAAATTGGAGAAGCACAATACTATTGAAGATGAAAACAATCAAGCAAGTCGAAACAGGAAAACAGCTAAGGAAACGCAAAATAAGACGCCCTATACAGCTGTAGAGTACTTATCCAGCATTACTGGGAGATCAGCATCCTTAAAATGAGACTTAAGAGCCCGTAATTGCCAGCTTATTGTGGAAAATCTCGCCCGTTTTCCTAGAAGAGGGCACAGTACACACTATCAAGCAGCACCCGGACATCTGCCGCAGTTGCTCAGAGCCAGATTATCACTGGTAAAAAGCGCATATGTTAAGTAAAACAATATAATTGCTGTACATATACGGCAATTACAAGGGAAAATGACAGACACAATGAATTCTTATTCATATATTTAAAGTATTTGGAGATTGAGAATAATTTAGAATAATAATTGATTTATGAGTCTTATAAATTACAAGAAGTCACATGATTACCAGCTTAATAAGGTGGAACTGGAAGAGATAGAAAAACTCGTTCCCATGACGACACCTGAGCGAAATGCTATCCGAAAGTGGGTAAGAAAGGGGAAATACAATCGAATCTAATCCGTGGGGATATGTGGATCCCGACGGAGAACAAATAAACTATCTGCAGGCTTATCGAATCTGCTTCGGGTATATTAGCGGTCCTTGGGATTACTGGCATAGAGAAGAAGCCCGCATTTGTCCCAATGACGATTATGATTATTGGGATTGTATTAGTGAATTTTACCCTAATACTAACAAGGATTGTTACTGATTGTTGTATCGGTGGAGATGAAGCTTTTGCAAGTTCAAATGAACTATTTAAGTTGGACAGAATTATTTTACGTGCTTTTAAAGTGCATATCAAAATAGCCATGGTTCAATTGAAGAATTGTTAATGCTACTACAGGATGAGCTCTACTGTATGGCGTTTACAATAATATTACAAAATAAGAAAGGAATATCAAAATGAAAATCAAAAACCTATAAAAACATAAACCTCTGAGTTCTTTATTGGAAGCATAGTCGTTAATTAACATTTCAATATAAAATTGGAAGACAAAGCTATAAAGCGTAAAACACTATACATCATTAGCAAATTGTTAATATCCAAGCATGGGCCCTGCTCGGATATTACAATATAAAGCCGAAAGAAAGGATTGATCACGTTGAAAAAAAGATTAATTTCAGTCTTTCTTTGCCTCGCTATTATCTTCACAATCTCCGTGAATGCTTTTGCAGAAGGTGTACAAACAGAAAGCATAGTAGAAGGGGCAACAGTTGCTTCAATTAGCGTTGGTAGCACTGGTTATATTAACGGCACAAGTGTCTATTTCCGAACTGGCCCTGGTACCAACTACTCATATATGGGGAAAGTGTATAAACCGGATTCCCTTCTTGTAGTTGCTGCTTATAGTGGCAATTGGTATAAAGTAACCATGACTAACGACGGATTTGCTAACACTACAGGTTATGTATATGGCAATTACATCAATGCTGGAACAACTACCAGCCAGTGGACAGTTGTTGCAACGTCTGGAGCAAATTTGAGAAATGGTCCTGGCACAAATTATACCGCCCTTAAGCAGGTCAGTTATGGAGATCACTTTTATATTACTAATGACTTCTACAACAGTTCCGACGGTTATATTTGGTATCAAGTAAAAATGACATATGGGACCAACGCTGGTGAAACAGGTTATTTGAGATGCGCATCAGACATAATTGCATATATTTGACTCATATAGCAAGGAAGCTAACTAGTTTCCTTGCTATAAAGACTATTTATGAGTGGAGGATAATTATGTGCTTAAGAAAAGCAATTGCTGTAGTTCTCGTTATTATTATTCTCGCTTCCATCCTTTCGGCATGCGGGAAGGGCAATGAACGAGCAAAAAATGATATTGACAATGAACAGAAACAATCAACATCTACCACAGCCTATCAGTTGAAGACCTATACAGATTCTTTTTTCCCTTTTGAGCCTGGGTATGTTGTCGATGCTGTAACTTGCGCAGACCAAACTATAGTAGCTATAGGGCATATAGAATCAGAGTATTGCCTTAGTTTCACGCACTATTCAATAGACGAGTATTCCGAACTCAAACACGAAATGACAAAGCAAGTTTCTATCAATGCACAAGCTCAAAAGGATTTGCCTAGTTTCTGTGGTATATCCGTTCAGAATAATACCATTTATCTGCTATTCGGAGATGAAGATCTCAATTCCGCAAAGAATTTGCTTGTCTATTCTTCTGATGGCAAATTTATTAAAGAGTACAACATCGGAGAATTGACAGTTGATAATATAAGCGGTATTTCGATAAGTCAAGAAGAAACATTGATTATATTTGGGCAGGGAGTTGAGCTAGTTGACTTGGATAGCGGCGAGCACCTGCAGATAACAATTGACGAGTTAGACTACATTTGGGCTGTTTCATCTTGTAATCCATATACTGTTTTATTTGGTTCATCAAGCGGAGCTTCTTTGCTGGATGTAAGCGCAAAAACGCTTACTGTATTAGATGAATCTGCGCTTGGAGTAAGCATTTGCCAGGGATATAACGGGGAGTGCCTATACTATGACCTCGAGAAAGTATATGAATATGATTTCGCTTCTAACAAAAGTAATGAAGTTTTTGAATGGAATTCAAATAACAATCCCGGTGGATTAACTCGATATGTATGCCGCTTAGATAGTAATACATATATCTTTCAAGGGGAAGGTTCTGACACGATTACAGTTGTAGGCCAAATGATGGTGCCTTATGAAGAACCCACAACAGTTAATATCGCTGTAGTTAGTGATGAATATGGAACAGTTGATGCGGCTGCTCGCCTTGTTGCATCAATGAATGCAATGTTTGGAAGCTATAGATATGTACTAAAAGAATACGATGAGACCGAATTAAACCGACTTATTTCAGAAATATCTACTAATAATTCCCCTGATTTGCTGCTCTACCGAAAAAATGTTGATACAAGTTCAGACTATTTTGAAAATCTGTATAACTATATTGATAATGATGTCAAATTGTCCCGTGACAGCTTTTTACCGGGACTATTGGTTGCAATAGAAACTAAAGGAGAATTACATGAGTTATGGACGTTAGCGACAATTGATACTGTAATGATCCGAGCGAGAGACTATAGTTCCAGCCAAAAATTCACAACAGATTATTGCAATGAAATAATGAACAGCGGTCGTTATCGCTCTGTCTTTGGAACCTATATGTCTGCCTCTAATCTTCTTATGTGGATAGCAGATATAAGTACAGGCGCATATATTGATAAATCAATTGGCACATGCAATTTCACTGCTGATGGTTTTGGAAAAATGCTTCAGTGGTGTAGTAAGATGGATTTGGGATTGACTGACGGAAAGCCTGCTGTTCAATATGATTTAAATGACATTTTTTTGTTTACTGAAAGCCTGAGTTCTCCGGAACGTCTAACCTATTTGCCTGACATATTTAATGAAAAAATGATATTTATCGGGTTCCCCAATGCCGAAGGAAATGGTAGTTATTTTGATTGCGCAGGCGTTTGTATGGCAATTCCATCATACAGCTCAAATAAAGAAGGTGCTTGGTTCTTTATCCGAAACCAACTATTAGTGGGTTCACAACTTTCTCAATCAAGCAGTGGGCTGGGGCTTCCTGTAAACGCCGAGGCTCTCTCAAGACTGTCTCGGAGATATTTAAGCACGCCAGAATATGACCAGTTTATGGCGTTAGCAAACGAGACTTCAAAGGCCATCAATCGATCTGACGAGAAAATAAGACAAATCATTATTGAGTGCGGCATGGATTATCTCGCAGGCAAAAAAACTTTGGAGGATACAGTAAGCATAATCCAAAAGCGGGCGAGCATTATTGTATCGGAAAAATACGGATGAGAAGAAATGAGCAGTGTCTTTTTCATATAAAACATAATGTCGGTCAACTACCAAAATGCTGTTTAAATCAGAAGTAAACAAAAACAACAGTTATGAAATACGGAAAGCTATCTATTTTTCAATTAGCAGTATTGCTTATTCTTTGGAAATCAATAAAATCACAATCTTCAGAAGAGATAATTGAACAACTAAATCTTGGCTTTGAAAAATCATTCTTAGCTGAATACATCACTGAAATAATGATTTCAAAGGGTCTCATAATAAAAACAGGAGAATATTATGCAAAGCGACACGAAGACTCAGTAGCTGATTACCTCTACTCACCCAGTATTTTTTTGAGGATTATATGTAGACAGATTTACTCAGAGCCTGCAAACAAATTTGCGCATAACTCTTGACACTACCGATTTAAGAGTATATCAGCGAGAAATATCTTTCACCTACTAGAACAACTTCTATGGTCTAAAAAGAAGACCATCCCAAAATTTGTGTAAACCTCCAATGTGGTGCTCCTATTCTACACCACTTCGGAGGTTTACACAATTCTTGGAATAGTCTCAGATAGGATCACATATAAGGCCAAGAGTGGCAGTTAATCGCCACTCTTGGCCTTCTTTTGAAGGTCAATTAAAGCATAGAAAACATCGTTGGCAGCTTGTTGGAAGAGCTGAATTATCTCATCTTGAAGCCCTTTTGGGAATGGCTGCATATATAAACGACCGTCTTCTTCATAATATGATTTTTCTATATCTACGCGTAAATCGTCCCCTTTTGCATTTATTGCTACAATAAACTCTCCTGCTTCCTTTGTACAGGAATACCGATATTCCATTGCAGTAATATAATAGCCCTGTTTAAGAGAATTCTGAACAAATTCATTAGACCTAAGCCCGCTTCCATTTAAGACCGCTTGACTAATACCGGTAAGAGCACCTTCACTATCATCCTCTTCTGTTATTTCCGCGTCGTCATCCTCGTCATCTCTGCCGAGAGCCCTCTTTACAGTAAGTCCTGTTACAGTTTTCAATTTCCAATTTGAAAACACATAGTTTGACAATCTATCAAAGAATTCAACTTTATTTACATTTGTGAGACGTTCAATGTTTACATGAGATAGGAGAGCTTCCGCGCTATCACCAGAGCCAACAACTTTTTGCAGGAGTTCTATCGCTTTGTCAGCATCCTTAGATGATGGTTGTCTAATATCGAAAGAAACACGTAGATCGGACTTCTTTCTAACCATAATTTTAACATGTCGAGTTTCTTCTTGTATGAGCTTGTTCTTGCCCGGAAGTTTCCGCCGATATGAAAGTTGCACAGTGAGCATATTTCCGTTTCGGGTAGGATTCTCTATGGTATAGCCCGGGAGAATACCGGAGCGGAGAGAATTGATGCCATCACTGAAGAAATCCAGAATATCGCCATCACTTGGAGGATTCTTCATTCTTGCATTAATAAGGGTTGATTTTTCATAATTACCCTCGTAAACAATCATACGAGTAACGCGCTCCATCTCTTGCCCGCCTAAAAAGATAGTATAAACATCTTTTGAAAAGGCTTCAGCATTGGAGGCAGTTAAAATGATCCCCTGATCTCTCAAATATTTCCTCATTACTGAAGGTTTAATCTTTTTTTCGGCAATTAATCGCATCAATTCAGTGCAGTCAGTATATTCTGTAATCATCTAGAACCTCCTGCTTCAATAGGAGAAAGTGAACGATTATCAATAAAGTCACAGCAGATTTTGTCTATCTCAGAATCATCGATATGGGGATCCCCAGCCTTAATCGCTTTTTTGAAATTTTCACATACAAATTCGACGTCGCCATTCTTTTGAGGATAAAAGATAAACACATATTTCCCTGCACCCTGTAGCTGAAAATGCTTAAACATACTCCATGCATATTTAAAATTTTCAAGACATATATCGTCAAGAAAAAACATTATGTTTTGGCGGCAGAGTTCAGAATAAGGTATTCCGGAATTGTTTTTCTCAACAGAATAGATCCCTTCAGCAACAATATATTTTGAAAACAAAGCATTTAGAGAAAGACTTGCTTGTGTTTTTCGGTTGAATTCATTGAAACTTGGATAAACAAAGGAAAAGCCTTTTGAGTAATCTGCTTTAATTTTCGATAGCAAGCTTGTCCACATATTAATTTTATCATTACCAGCAATAAATACATTTATAGGATTACGCTTATTAGAAACAGATAGTGCATGGAGCGCATTATAAAACGCATTTTCATCCCATACATCATTAGCATGTATAAGCAAAAGTCCGGTGTTCAGTGTGCGAATGTCGCTTTTATCCAGATCATTTAGATCATCAGTAGATTGCGAACATTCAATTGTATTAATCAGCTCTTTAACCCATTTTTCAATTTCACCCTTATTAATAGACCTCATTTGCCTATTTTTACACTCAATAATAACACCTTGGTTCCCGTTTATATATGGATTACTAAACTTACAAAGAAGATCTATTCCGTGAGTTTGTTTATCGTGTGCAGCACGTTTACAAGATATTTCCCTATCCCGTGTTAATTCAACCCACCTTAAATCAGAAATCAGGTTTTCGCCGAACCCCTCGAGCTTTCTTCCAATCTTAGCAGATTTCTCTCCCATTACATTATACCCCCGAACATTTCGCTGATAATATTCATTATTCCATCTGCAATATCATCACGGTCTTTATATATTACAACAGCACCTGAGGAGTAGACAGTCAACGTAGTTGCAAGCTCATTTTTACCAATCACAAATCCTATTTGGCTAATGTTATCTAAATATTTTGTTATAATTATATTTGGTTCTTCCTGCTCTCGCAAACTAACAATACAATTAGCAATTATGCCTTGGTCTATAATAATACCTGTAATCTTCATCTTAGTAAAGGCCACATTCGGATTGCTTAGTAAATATTTTATAATCTGTTTATAATCAGAATCTTTATATTTTATCGTAATACTCTGATTCGATGCTAATTCCAAGGCAGTGAGGAAAGAAGTTGCGACTTTCTTTCCTCCCCATAGCAGTAAGGTATTATTCTCAATAAAGATATCAAATTTCATAATATTGAGACGCTTTACCGGTATTGATTCAAAGCGATTCTCATCAATATTATACTGTGTTTGATTATTAATTGTCTCCAGAAGATAGCAGCCACCTATATAAGAATCGGTCTGTTCGTTGATAATACAACGCTCTTGTTCTGTGTTGCGAGTTAAGAGCTGCCGGACAATCTCCAGCCATGGTGCCTGTTCATTGGTTTTTATGGTATAAATAGAAAGCTTTTGTGAAGACATTTTTACCCTCCCAAATGAGAATGAAGAATCCTTGGGTCTCTTACGCTGTTTTCTCTTGACAAAAAGCGCTTTGGTCAAAAAGAGTTCCTGGGGCCAATATGATCATATCTGGAGCACCCCTATAAAAGCTTTGCCCCCCGAGGATAGGTTCATGATGAAACGTCTTGACTGTAGAACTTATACGATATGGAGAAGCAGAGAATAAGATTAGGGAGTATAGCTGCTAATTGAGATTTAAGCTCTTGAGCGAAGACAATTACTATTTATATCATATTACCTTACGAGTGAAAAATATAAGCAATGAACACTATTATCAACCAGAACTATTAATGCAATTCGATTCTTGACCCACAAGAAAAGACAGAAACAGAGATATCCCAAATGCCATTTGCACCACCAACAACAATTAAGACCGGCTCTGGACAATGTAGTTTTTTATCTGACGAAAGATTAAGCATCGTATTAACATCTATTGAGGAAGGGGAGGCTGAAGAAAAAGGATGGAAATGCCATTCTCCAATATAGTACTGACTTTTGTTCCACAACCTGTTAAGCGTTGGTAAATAATCAAAACCAAATCGCACAAACGATGCGCAGTGTCGTTTTGATTGGCGTGATGGTCCATATGCCCTGGTAATAGTTGCCCAATTAAGATCCTCTGAATAGTAGCCCACCAGAATTCCACCAGTTTCTTTTGGCAAAGATGCAGAACAATCTTTGTGCATCTTTTCTAGGATGCTGACCGGAAGCCGCACACCGTAAGCCTGATTTACACTAACAAACTCTGCATACTTATCAGACGACATCATACAAAACCTCTGTGGGTATTAGTCCATCGAATGAATTGATACGATCTTTTCTTTCATAAACTACCATGAGAGAATCATGTTCTCTGCATTCGTCAAATATTTCAAGAGCTTTTTGCGTCAACCCCGCAGCTATCCACATATCACTCGCGGTTGCAGGAAAAAGGGGATGCCAGCATCCGAGCCCATCTCGTGGAAGATCCGGAATTCTTGCATCACATTCTTTCCGGTCAGCAATCAGATAGGGTGATATCTTTTCAAAGAAAACGGAAACATTAGGAGTTTTTTTCTTGAACATACAAAGATACAGTCTGTTTGCCCCAAGCCCAACAGAGGCAGATAGAATCAGCTTCCCCTTATCTGCAATTTGACCAAGCATCTCCAATACCTGATCGCTTCCGGTCGTGTCAATGATTGTGTCATATGCAGATAAATCGGGGGTGGTAGTATTATCAGGATTCAAGTAAAAACAGTCCACAAATGAAGCAATTCTGGCATGGGGATTTATCTCGTTTAACCTTTTTGCCAAGGCCTCGCTCTTGAATTGACCAAGGTCTTCAAAAGTGAGATTGTGCCTACACAGATTTCCCTGAAATACGGCGTCTCCATCAATACAGCAGAGTTGCATTACGCCGCCACGAACTAATAATTCTGAAAGAGTGCTACCGAGACTGCCTGCACCAATAATTGCAATTCTTTTTCTGCATAATTCTTGTGAATGGTGACCACGAGCAACGATACTATGGTTACTCCAATTCTCACTTCGAATCCAGCAAAGCTCTCTGTTTGGCATAATGATTGATTGCCTGTCGTTCTTCCACCAACCAACCTCGCCGGGGCGATACCCGCAAGGTACTCCTAAGGCATCACCTGGCGAACTTTTTTTCTTTCCTGAGTGAAACTTGGGGTTAACGCGATGCAAATACGATAATTTTGGTAGGCGCAACGCCTGCCACACAAATTCTTCAGCAGCTTGCCCGATTCTTCTTGGCACTGGGAAACCGAATAAGACCAGATGTGATAAGCCATCCCTGAAAAATGATGCTTTACCCTCTAATACTTTGAAAAAATCAACGCCCTGTTCGAGACATGCTTCCTGCAGTTCAGAAAATGTCATAGGCGCTTGCCAGTTCTTCACACAAAGAGGCTTTTTCAGTTTTAACCACAGCGCAAGATGACCATCAGATGACTGTCGGTTTACAAGATTATCTCCCCAACAGGGACGGTAAATCGACCCGCAGTCTTTCGATAAGAATGCTGTTACATACGAAATGGTTGTCCCGACTGAATTTTTGACAGTTTGGATTCGCGCCAATCCCGACAGTTCTTCTGAATCTTCCCATTGCATCAAAGAAACTTGGTCTTCATTATATGCAAACTGCTCTCGAAAATCGGGCGAGAAATCAGGCAATTCGAAAAAATCGTCTTTCATTACCAGTGTGTTGTTTGCAGCATTTCGCACCCATAAAACTGTTCTTTCCGCATACCAAAACAATCGATCATCCGATGTTAGAGGCTCTTTATCAAAAGCATGTAAGCCAAGACTTTGAGAATTAAACGCGACGCATAATTTTCCCATTCGCCAAAGTCCATTTTTCGCCACATGATAATTGCTGGACTGGTGAGGAAAAGTGCAATCGATACTGTTTTGAGCAGCAGGATAGACCTCAATGTCCCCATAGGGGTATGCCGGATCAATAGTTATATACCATTCTGAACATAGAGGGACAAGAGGAGAGGATTTCTCAATTTCA
>Ga0310691_10004071_pt1 | contig 16752 bp, 6 predicted proteins | sample 176DNAGHGlowgp2_FD_203887 | JGI IMG/M metagenome (GOLD analysis project Ga0310691, IMG submission 203887) | Sheep rumen microbial communities from Palmerston North, Manawatu-Wanganui, New Zealand - 1766 DNA GHGlow gp2 (v2) (version 2) | ecosystem: Host-associated > Mammals > Digestive system >...
GCCATTCCTTCATCACATCAGCGGCTCCCATGCAGGCTTCGCCGCGACCAAGTCCCCAAAGTATTTCCCATCCGTTAAAGCAAGGATGTACCTCTCTTTTTGTGTTGACAAAGTCGATGACGGGGATGGAATATTCTTTGGTGTCTTTTGTGGCGCTCAGGTCATGAGTTACCTTATAGCCAAGTGACATGGGGTGGCGGTTTTGATCGGGGATGCTCCACTGGGTATAGCCGATGTGGTTGTCGAGCATCATGCCGTCCCACTTGCCACCAGCCATACGGTTATTATAATGGTAGGTGAGTTGCTGGTCTTTTGTCATCAGACGGCAGACGGTGATACTGTCGCCCATCGTAGCGGCGTTATACATCATAGCGACACCAGCAGAGGCTACAGCGGGGTAATAGACTAACTGATAAAAGGCATCCTGAGCTGCGGCAGGGATTGTCCACTCTTTCAATGTCTCGCAGCGCAGAATGATGGACTGCCATTGGTTGTTCAGGTGGAGCATCTCCTCGTAGTTAAAAAGGCCAGGCACCTGTACCTCGGGCTTGCGCATCAGGTTTAGTTTCGAATATTGGGCGATGATGTCGGCAGCTTCACGGACATCGCCTTTGGTCAATCCACCGAGTACGCTGGCAACCCAGTTCTCGAGCCATGCCTGTTCGTCGCCAGCACCTACGCTCTCAGGATTCCATGCGTAGTCCATGATGAACGAGATAGGCATCTCCTTTGGTTTCAAATCGCCCACGTTGATAATCCAGATGCGGTCGATGCCACTCTGATAGGCTAAGTTCAGCTGTTCGCGCAGTTTGGGCACCGTGGTGGTATTCACCCAACGGTCGTTCCAAGGGCCACCGTTCATGTCGATATGATAATAGAGACCCAGACCGCCCTTGCGCTTGCGCTCTTTCTCTGTACCCTTACGGCGGATGTAGCCCCAGTTGTTGTCACAGAAAAGGAGTGTGACGTCATCAGGCACGGTAAAGCCTGCATCGTAGTAGCGCTGCACTTCTGTGAAGATAGCCCATAGCTGGGGCACGGCATCAGCACGTCCATAGATATCCTTGATAATCTTACGCTGACCGTCGATGACATTGTGGAGCGTGCGCATGTTTTCCGCATCATCACCTTTACCCATGGCCACGTCGCCGTCGCCACGCATACCGATAGTCACGAGGTTGTCGTAGTTCTTGTTGCGCTCCATACCCTCGCGGAAAAACTGATCCACGCGTTCCTTATTGGTGGCGTAGTCCCATGGACCTACCTGCTCCTTGCGCTGCAGGTACTCACGATGTGAACGCATCATGGGCTCGTGGTGACTGGTGCCCATCACGATGCCCATCTCGTCGGCTAGGCGTGGTGATTCCGGGTCGTCCTCGTTAAAGTTGGTGCCCCACATGGCAGGCCAAAAATAATTGGCTTTCAGACGAAGCAACAATTCAAAGACTTTCTCATAGGCCTTGGAGTTGATGCCACCGAAATGCTTCGTACACCATGTGCCAAAGCTGGGCCATTCATCGTTGATGAAGATACCGCGATATTTCACGGCAGGCCAGTCGCATATACGTCCCTCGTCGTAATATAGTTCGTCCTGATGTACTACAGGAGCATCGGCCATCCAATACCAGGGCGACACGCCGATACGCTTGGATATCTCATAAATGCCGTAGATGGTGCCGCGTTTATCGTTGCCCGCAATGACGAGATTTCCATCAACTATGTCGATACAGTAGCCCTCCCAATGGCCCTTTATTCTCTTAATATCAAGTTTCTTCTGCTTGATGAGCTTGTCAATCAGGTTGTTTTTACCAATGGTGCCGGCAATGATGGCGTGTTGCTGTGGCACAGCAACATGCTCAACTGGTGCAGCTACACCTGTGACCTTGCGGACGTCATCACCCAAATCGTTGGCGGCGCGGATGACACCTTTCCAATCGTTCTTGTCTACGATGATTGTGGCTGTTTTACCGTCTTTGGCAATACAAAACTTATCTTGTGCTGATACTGTGAGCACAGTCAGTAACACAAAAATACCGCAGAGACATTTTCTCATTCTTATAGTTTTAATGGTTTCTGGGTGCAAAGGTAAGAAAAATGTTTCAAAGCCTTCTCGATTTTTGTTGCATTGAATTTATGAATATGTATCATCTCTGCTTTTCATAGTTTCAGTCATTTGTTATAATTATGCAAAATACCTAAAAATGATGATTGTGTAAGTCGTAAATTATGCTTACCTTTGCAGCGATTAATCACAAATAGGTAAAGAGGACGATGAGAAATCTGAAAATGTATGAGGCTGACGACAAGATGATATCGCTAATTCGTGATAACTATGATTTGTTGCAGTCGCTAGGTAGTTTTGGAATCAATCTTGGATTCGGAGATAAAACCGTAAGGGAAACATGCGAGGACAACGGAGTGGATACCTATACATTCTTGGCTGTAGTTAACTTTACAGCCAATGGGTATGATAGCTTCGAGAACGATGAACATTTGTCAGTCCCTACGCTGTTGCATTATCTGGAAGCTTCTCATGCCTATTTCCTTGATTTCCAATTACCCTATATCCGCAGGGAGTTGCAGGAGTCGCTCGATGAGAAAGACTCGCTGGGTATGTTGATTTTGCGTTTCTATGACGAATATGCGCAGGAGATACGCCGACATATGAAATACGAACAGAAAACATTGTTCCCCTATGTACAGTCTCTGATTGACGGTCGACCTATAAATGATTATAATGTAGATACTTTCTCAAAGCATCACGGGGCAACTGACAAAAAGTTGCGCGAGTTGAAGCTACTCATTATTAAGTATCTGCCACAAGATGGTCTGCATAACAACCAACTTACCGCTACACTCCACGATATCTATGAGAACGAAGTTTGGTTGCGTCAGCATGCAATGGTAGAGGAGTGTATCTTTGTACCTGCCATACGTCGCTTGGAACTATTGGTGAAGCAAAGCGACGTGACACGTAATATATCGGATATGGTGTCGAAGGCTGGCGTTGGAGATAATCAGGAAATGTTGTCAGACCGTGAGAAGGATGTTATCGTAGCGTTGGTGCAGGGCATGCAGAATAAGGAGATAGCCGACCATCTGTGTATCTCGGTGAATACCGTGATTACGCATCGCCGCAACATAGCCCGTAAGTTGCAGATACACAGTGCCGCAGGACTCACGATTTATGCTATCGTGAATAATCTGATTGATATCTCCAATGTGAAACTCTGATTACTCCTTGTGGGTTTCTGCGTATTCCGATGGCGACTGTCCGAAGTGTGTCTTAAAGGCTGTAGAGAAATGGGCCTGATCGGCATAGCCCACACGGTCGGCAATCTGAGATACGTTAATCTTACCCTCGCGAAGCAAACGAGCTGCTTGTTCCATGCGTAGGTTGCGCAAGAACTTACCTGTGGAAACACCTGTAATCTCCTTCATCTTACGATGCAGTTGTGCACGACTAATTCCTACATCATTGGCCATGGTGTCTACGTTATAGTCGGGGTCTGAGAAATTGGCATTGACCGAGCGCATGATACGGTCCATGAGTGCATCATCATTGCCCTTCACCTCAACCTGCTCTACACGTTCTTCCTGCTTCAGAGCGCCACTGAACTTGCCCTTTAGACGTCGTACATTATCGATGAGGTTGTCTATCTGGATATGTAGTTCTTCCATGTCGAAAGGTTTGGCGATATAGGCATCAGCGCCGCCTCTGAGACCTTCCAGCTTGAACTCTACCTCAGCCTTTGATGTGAGCATGATAACTGGTATCTGCGAGATATTCGTATTATCTTTGATATGCTTGAGCAAGGTGAGTCCGTCCATCTCGGGCATCATCATGTCGCTGATGACGAGGTCGTATTCATCGGTAAGCAGCATCTTTAGGGCTTCCTTGCCGTTGACGGCATGGTCGAACTTATAACGGTCGCCCAATTCTGAGATGATGTAGCGGGCTATTTCTGGTTCGTCGTCAACAATGAGGATGCGGAACTGACGGAATGATTTCTTTCCTTTGATACCTGATGAGAGTACTTCGCGCACAGGACTATCCGTCACAATCTGCTCAGGACGCAGGTGCTTGTTTCCTTTGGGGATAGTCACCACGAAACATGCACCTTGCTTGTCCTCACGGCGCAGGGCTTTGATTTCGCCACCATGCATCTCGGTGATGGCACGACAGAGGTTCAAACCGATGCCAGTACCTTGTATGCCCAGATTGGCTGAGTTTTGCCCTTGATAGAAACGGTCAAAGAAACGATTGGGATCTTCATCTTTAAAGCCCATTCCGTTGTCAATGACAGATAGTTCGATATTCTTTTCAGTCTCGTGCAGAACAACCTTCACCTCACCATTGTCGTAGGTGTATTTGAATGCATTGGAGAGTAGGTTGGAGATGACCTTATCGAAATTAATACGGTCTATCCATGCCAATACGTGATCTCTCTCATGTTCGAAGGTGAAGGCAATGTTGCGCTGGTCGGCACCAAACTGATATAGTTTGCATACGCCACTGATAAACTCCACCATATTGGTCTCCTGACAATGCAGCTGCATCTGTTTTTTATCCAAACGGCGCTGGTCAAGAATCTGGTTGACTAGTTGCAGCAAGCGCTGGGCATTGCGGTCGATAGTGTCGATAGAAGGTTGAAGGGTCGAGGTGTTAAAGGATTGAAGCTCTTCCTCAGACTTCAGTTCTTCAATCTTTGAATCCTTCAATTTTCCGATGGCACCCATGATAATTGTAAGCGGTGAGCGGATATCGTGGGTGGCATTGATGAGGAAACGCATCTTCTCCTCTGCCAATAAGCGATGGGCACGTCGACGATAGCTAAAGCCTATGCCGATAATGATACCTATAATAATTACAAAATAGAGCGCGTATGCCCATTTAGAACGATACCAAGGAGGAGTAACCGTAAGAGTGATGGTCTTTGTCTGTGAACAGGTATTACCCGACATGGCCCTGACATCAATCGTGTAGGTACCTGGTTGGAGATGGTTCAGCAGAATAGTATTCTCGCCTTCGGGGTTCTGCAACCATGCCGACTGGTTGATGCGGTACTCAAAGATGATATTCTCTGTTGCGTTATAGTCGAGGAGTGAGAACTCTAGTGTGATGGCGTTGTCGAGGTAAGATACTTCGAAGTGATCATCGTTCAACGTGTTGAGTGTCCTGTCTGGCAGGTGGAATCCTGTCAGATAGAGCTCGTTAAGACTCGTATGAGAACCCGTCACGTCTTTTGAACGAAAAACGGTCAGTCCGTTATAGTTTGCATAGCAAATCTTGTTGTCGCTGGTAAGAAGACCCACGCAGGTGATATATTCCTTGGCTGAAAGACCATTGCCATAAACATGTCCGATAGTCTGACCAGTAGCAGGGTCATATTGCCAGATTCCCTTTGAGGTGGAGCACCATATGAATCCTTGCTCATCCTCAATCATATAGCCCACAGAAAGCTGTCCCAAGGCTACTAATTCAGGACGTTTCTCACCATCCAGACGATATATGCCCTGCTCTGTTCCAACAAAGGTAGAGCCACTGCGTGTTTGTAACACGTTAAAGCACATGACATCAAAGAGATGAGGACGGTTAAAGGTTTCTGTTTTGGGGTTATAACAAGAAACACCTGCTGCAGTGGCCAACCAGATATTACCCGACTTGTCGGTGGAAATCCCCATAATCCAATCGTTACAAAGACCGCTACTCTGATGACTATACTGGCGTAGCTCGCCGGTATTAGTGTCGTACACACATAGTCCACGAGAGAATGTGGAGATATACAGTCGTCCATGTGCATCGTCGGTAATGGCATTAAACTTATCGCAGTCGATGGTGGCTTTCTTTGTAGATACACCAGTCAGCGGGTTGTAGGCATAGAGGGCATCATCAGTACCCACCCAGTAGTTACCCCTGCGGTCACGGAAGATACATTCTGCCTTGTCGGGCGCCGTGGGATGGGCTTTCAAATGTCCCTCTGCATCAAAACCATAGATACCGTTACCCTGAACTGAGCACCAAATATAACCATTGTCGCCTTCACAAACAGCCGTGATGGTAGAGGCTAGGTCTATGCCTTGGGTGGAAAAAGACCAGGAGGAGAATTGTGGGTTCTTGGTTGGTAGCATGACAAGTCCCTTGGACTGACAGCCCAGCCAGATATTATGCTGACGGTCTTCTGTGATGGCCCAAATCTTCGTGGTACGAAGATTCAGACCTGTGGCAACTGCTGGCACACGCTCCAACTTTCGACTATGGGCAGGGATACAATAGAGCCCGTCGCCTCGGGTTCCGATATAGGTGTTGCCTTTGCTGTCGGTAAATACACAACGGATGATAGCGCTGGGCTCCATTGCACTCATGTCGTAATTGGGTATGGTGAGTTGGCCATCGCGATAACTGTGAAGGCCATGCATACAGACAATCAGAAAATCACCGTCGTGATAGACAAAGTCAACGACGAAACCCTGAGTGGTGCGCATCTTGTGAATACCGTTAGCGTCTTTCATGGATATCTGATCGCTAAAGCTGCATTGCCAGATACGTCCTATGTCGTCTTCCATCACGCTATTCACAAACAGCATGTCGAGGTCGCCCTCGGTATAGTCGTCAGCCATTCCGTTGGTCACGTAATAAAGACCATGATAGCCGCTGGTAGCTACAATCATTCTGCCATCACTCAGATGCATCATCTTTGTAACACGTGGCTTACGACCTCTGGCGAAAGGGTAGTGGATAAACTTTCCCGTGGCATAGTCGAAACGGTCAAGGCCCTTGTTCGTTCCTACCCAGAGCTCACCATCCTTGTCGCAGAATAGGGTACATACCGTACTGCTACTGATGGTCGTAGAGTCGTTGTGCTGATGCAGATACTCTGTAAAATGATAGCCGTCGAAACGGTTTAGACCATAGTCGGTGGCTATCCACATATAGCCGTATTTATCCTGGCACAAATCATTAATGAGCGCACTGGAGAAACGTTCTGAGGAAAAGAAAACCCCAGTCTGACTATAAGCCAGCCTGAAAAATAGTTGTAATAATATAATAGTCAGTGTAAAACGACGCATAATCTTTTTTATGTGGTTAAATCGTTGGTCCAATATATGAAGGGTGTAGTCCGCCCCAGTCGATGATAACACGCTGAATCATCTGACCTGGGTCGCCAACAAGTCGAAGCTGATGGTCAGATCGATTCTTGTCAATAGCTAAACGCAGACGGCACACAGCACCGTTGCGCATCACCTGATCCTTCCACGTGCGGTCGTACTCCTTGAATTTGTTTTCAAAGACCTGCACTGGTGAGTCATCCACACATACACCCACACGATTCTGCTTGCCTTTATAGATAGGCCAGAAGGGCACCGTATAGACAATAACATCAACGGAGTCACGCTTTGGACAGTAGAACGAATAGTAGATTTCTTCTGAGGATTCGTCTTTGGACTCCTTTGAAGGATCACCAAACTGTACCACCTTTCCGTCGTAACCCAGACCGTGAACGATACGGACACCATCCGATGCATTTTTGCATTTTTGCAGGTCAATGACTTTACAGTCCTTTGTGCTCCGGCCTCTGAGTGGCGTCAGCAATACGGCTCTCTCGCCTGCACCCTCAAAGCGTTTTACCTCGGGCTTCTGGTAATACTGGCAGGTGTTGGTAAAGCTAGTAGAGAGTGCCATCATACCATCCCATTTACCATTCAATTGCTTGTTGTAACGTTGGTTTAGAGCGTTGATGCTGTCGTAAGCAAGTTCCATCTGACGGGCGGCCCAGTTGGCTTCAGCATAACGGCCTTCTGCTGCCAACTCTTGGTTGAGTTGGGCCATGAGGAACTTGCGGTTCATCTGATAGGCACCCTGAACGGAGAACTGCAGCAACTCGAAGAAGGCGGCACGGGATAATTCATCGTCAGCGGGAAAACCGCTGACCGCAATGCGCTCTACTTCATCGCTGATGCGCTGGTAGTCGGCCAATCGATGTTGGGCTTCATCGTAATACAGGAAGGAGAACTCGGTAGGCTTCAGACCCGTATGTGCCTTGTCGTCCCACTGATATTCAAAGCCCATAAACTCGGGCTTGCGACTCCAGGCAAGGCGATAATAATCGTCAAGGATGATCTGAAGCTGAGAACTGAGAACTGAGAGCTGAGAGGTGTGATTACCAAAGGTGGTGGCAAGAAATTCTGCCTGATGCTGATAGACCTTTTCAAAATCAAAGGCATTGATATTCCAAGCCATATCAAAGAATGTCTGCATGCCCAGTTCCATCGGCTTGATATCCCCCACATTGAGTAGCCAATAGCGGTCGGCACTGTTGTCATAGGCCTTGCGCAGTTCTTCGTACATCAGAACGGGTGGGGTGGTGTTGAGCCACAGGTAGTCGTGAGGGGCTCCTAAATAGGATAGGTGGTAATAGACACCTGAGCGCCCAGAGCGTTTCTGCTCCTCAGGATTAGCCACACGTTTCATGTAGCCATAGTTGTCATCTACCCATACAAGGGTGATGTCATCGGGCACCTTGAGACCGTTCTCGTAGATATCCATCGTTTCCTTGTAGGGAACGAAGATTTGGGGAGCCTCACCCCCAGCCCCTCTCACGGGGGAGAGGGGAGTATATGCCTTATGCTTTTTCAATAATTCGCGCTGCTCCTTGATGACCTGCTCGATAAGAGGCACGCGCTCGCTCATAGGCAGATTGCCACGTATACCCTCATCGTGGACACCACGCATGGCAACCGTGTAGATGTTTTCATATTTTGCGGCCTCGCCAAGGCGGTCGTCCCATTTTTTATAGATAGTCTCGCGATTAGTCTTGTAGTTCCATTCGCCGTCTCTTTGGCTATCCCACTCACTCTTCGCTGCATTATTCAGCAGCAGGGGCTCACAATGCGAGGTGGTGATAATGATGCCGAAGGAGTCGCAAACCACCTTGCTCTCAGGATGTGAATAGAACGCCCCAGTGCAGGAATGCATGGCAGGTGCTAGCATGTTGGCCTTGAGACGAAGTAGCAGTTCGCAGACCTTCGCGTATGTTTTAGGACCGATATCGCCCAGATTCTTCTCATAGTTGTTGGATGCCCAGGGCTTCAGTCCCCAGTCCTCGTCGTTAATGAAGATGCCGCGATATTTCACTGAAGGTTCGCCAGACGCATAGTAATCATTCTGAATATCTATTTTTGCGTCAGGATTCTTCTTCACGGGTACATCTGCCCACCAGTACCAAGGTGATACGCCTATGCGCTCAGAGATGTCGTAAATGCCGTAGATGGTGCCACGCGTATCGCTGCCAGCAATGACGAGACGAGGCTCCTGCTCGTTGGTCACGGCAAGGACGTAGCTTTCCCACTTGCCTTTGAGATCGGCTTCCTTGATAACGCCCTGTTTGATGAGCTTCTGGATAAGCTGACTTTTTCCGTATGTGCCCACTATGATTTGCTGTCCATGCATTCCTTTTGAAAAGAGGGCGGGACGGCAATTTGTCACCCGTTCTATGTCGGTTCGCAAGTCGGTAATGGCCCTTTTTATCTGAATCACCTCTTGCTTGTCATAACAGATAGTGGCGTTTTTAACCGAAAATGTGCCACCCATAGCTCTTATGGATAGCAAAGTCAATAGTATGAGCAGAAATTTATTCATTGCTTTTAGTTATTTGTTGCAAAGGTACGAAAAATTTTGGGAAGATGAGTTCAAAATATGTTTCATATATCTCTGAAAAATGTCTCATGGGAAATGTTTCGTGCTTACACACATGGCATTTTTTTGCATTATGTCTTGTATTTCACTTGTTTATTTCGTACCTTTGCAGCGAAGAATTTGAAGCAGATGTGATTCTTGGGTTAAGAAAACCATGAGATGGATTAAACCCTTTTGTCCGTTTCGCATCTGTAGTAATAGTAGAAGTCGATAAATAAAAACCAAATAAATTAAAAATCAAAACAGCTCTATGAAGAATTATCTGAGGACAATTGTGTGTGGCGCAGCATTGCTCGGCGCATCATCATTAATGGCTCAGCCTGCTGGTGGTTTCGGTGGCTTCGGCGGTTTCCAACAACAGGCAAGTATTGAGACATCACAGCAGTGGAAGGATGTGAACTATGCCGGCGATGACCAGGCTTTCCATACCTGCGACATCTACCTGCCCAAGCAGGAAAAGGATGCTTATCCCGTAGTGGTACATATTTATGGCAGTGCATGGTTTTCTAACAATAGTAAAGGTGCTGCCGATATTGGCACTATTGTGAAGTCGCTTCTCGATGCAGGCTATGCCGTGGTTTGTCCAAATCACCGTTCTAGCGCTGATGCCAAGTGGCCTGCTCAGATTAATGATATCAAAGCCGTGGTGCGCTTCATTCGTGGCGAGGCCAAGACCTATAAGTTCGATACCTCGTTCATTGCTACATCAGGTTTCTCTTCAGGTGGTCATTTGGCTACCCTCTGTGCCGTTACCAATGGTGTAGGTCAGACCAAGGTGGGCAAGGAAGAATTGAATATTGAGGGCTCCGTTGGTAAATTTACCAAGGAGAGCAGTCTGGTGAATGCCGCTTGTGACTGGTCGGGCCCTGTTGACGTGACGGATATGGAATGCGGTGAGCATATGTCGTTTGGCCCCTCAAGTCCTGAGGATGCCCTTGTGAATAGCAAGAAGGACGTAGATCCCGATAAGTATCTCTCCGTTAGTTTCCTACCATATATTGACAAGAACGATGTGCCTTTGATTGTATTTCATGGCGTGAAGGATAATGTGGTGCCATGCTGTCAAGGCAAGAAACTCTACGAGGCTCTGAAGCAACTGGGCGTGAAGACTGATATCACTCTGGAACCTGAAGGCGGTCACGGTATGGGTATGTACTCTACTGAGAATCTGAAGAAAATGACCGATTTCCTCGATGCTGTTCGCACAAAGAAATAACCCCTTATAAAACAATATGATACGAAACCGTTTTACATTTTTTTTCCTGCTGGGCTTCCTGTCTGTAACAACGATGGCCCAGCAGCATCGTTTGTGGTATTCAAAGCCTGCCAGCCATTGGTTGGAGGCACTGCCTGTAGGAAACTCTCATATGGGTGCCATGATCTATGGTGGTACTGAGACAGAGGAAATTCAACTCAATGAGGAGACATTCTGGAGCGGACAGCCTCACAACAATAATAGCACGGAGTCGCTGGAGGCTTTGTCTGAGGTGCGTCGTCTGATTTTCCAAGGCAAGGAGGGCGAGGCTGCCAAACTGATAGACCAGCATTTTGTCAAGGGACCTCATGGTATGCGCTTTTTGCCTCTAGGTAGTCTGAAACTTTCGTTAGGTCATAAGGACGTGACCAAGTATGAGCGTGCCCTGAATCTGGGTGATGCTACGGCTACCACCTCTTATATATATAATGGCGTGAAGTATGAGCGTACAGTATTTGCTTCACAGGCCGATAATGTGATTGTCGTGCAGTTGAAGGCCAGCAAGAAGGGAGCTCTGTCGTTTGATGTAGATTTCACATCTCCGTTGCAGATAGCAGATCAGAATGCTTTGATAGGCAAGATTGACGGGTATGCTGATGGTTGGAATGACGCCCAGCTTTTCACCACCGTCAATGGCGTGGAGCAAGAAGGTGTCCCGTCCGGACTAAAGGCTGTAAGCAATGTATATGTGAAGACAGACGGTAATGTAACCAGCAAAGACAAGGCTATCACCGTTAAAGATGCCACAACGGCCATGTTCCTTATTGCGGCAGCTACCAATTTTGTGAATTACCACGACATCAGTGGCAAGCCTTTGAAGAAGACGAACCAGACACTGTCCAGCGTGACAGGCAAGAGTTTCGACAAACTGCTGAAGGCCCATTTGAAAAAGTATCAGGAACAGTACAACCGCGTCGTGCTGAACCTCCCAAAGTCGAAGAACTCTAGCTTAGAGACAGATAAGCGTGTGGCTGCCTTCGAAAAGGATGCCAGCGACTTGGATATGGTGGCCCTGATGATGCAGTATGGACGATACCTGCTGATTTCTTCAAGTCAGCCGGGCGGACAGGCTGCGAACCTACAGGGAGTGTGGAACAATAACGTTAATGCTCCCTGGGACTCGAAATATACCATTAATATTAATGCAGAAATGAATTACTGGCCTGCATTGGTGGGCAATCTGGCTGAGACTCAGGAACCTTTCTTCTCGATGATTAAGGACCTGAGCGAGACAGGTGCGAAGACTGCTAAGGAAATGTATAACTGTAAGGGTTGGGTGGCTCATCACAACACAGACCTTTGGCGTATTGCTGGTCCTGTGGACGGTACACCTTGGGGTATGTTCCCCACTGGTGGAGCTTGGATGACTACTCACATTTGGCAACATTATCTTTATACGGGTGACAAGGAGTTCCTGAAGCAATGGTATCCTGTGCTGAAAGGCGCAGCCGACTTCCTGCTTGACTATATGCAGGTATATCCTGTGGGAGGTGAGGTGAAACAGGCTGCAGGATGGCTGATGACTGTTCCTACGGTATCGCCAGAGCATGGACCTCGTGGTAAGAATACCAATGTGACCGCTGGTTCTACCATGGATAACCAGATAGCTTTTGATGTGCTCTCACAAGCATTGCAGGCTGCAACGGTGCTGGGTGAAGATGAGAACTATATCTCTACGCTCAAATTCCAGATATCAAATCTTCCTCCTATGCAGATAGGTCGTTACGGACAGTTGCAGGAGTGGTTGATGGATGCCGACGACCCCAAGGATGAACATCGTCATATCTCGCATCTCTATGGTCTGTATCCCTCAAATCAGATATCTCCCTATTCTCATCCCGATCTCTTTACGGCCGCAGCTAATACGCTGAATCAGCGTGGTGATATGGCTACAGGTTGGAGTTTGGGCTGGAAGACTAATTTCTGGGCTCGTATGCTCGATGGCGATCATGCTTTCCGTATCATCAAGAATATGTTGCATCTATTGCCCGACGATCGTTCTGCGCGCCAGTATCCTAATGGACGTACCTATCCAAACCTTTTTGATGCTCATCCGCCTTTCCAGATTGATGGAAACTTTGGCGTGTCGGCAGGTATCTGCGAGATGTTGCTGCAGAGTCATGATGGTGCCGTACAGCTGTTGCCTGCTTTACCCAGTGACTGGAAAACTGGTGAGGTGAAGGGCCTGCGTGCGCGTGGCGGATTCATTGTTGATGAAACTTGGAATGGAGGAGAACTTAGTAATGTTGTGATCTGCTCAACTATTGGTGGCACGTTGCGTTTGCGTTCGTATGTGCCTTTGAAAGGCAAGGGACTGAAAGAGGCAAATGGAGAATGCCCGAATAGTTTGTTGGCACCAGCCGAAATCCGTACCCCATTGAAGTCGGCAGAGTTGAAAGACTTTACTCTGCGTCCTTTGCAGCGTGTTTATGAATATGACGTAGAAACTGTTGCAGGTGAGGTGTATCGTTTCGCAAAACAGTAAAATGAGACGAAAAGAAAAGAAAGCGACACATCCGACTTAAAGGTGTGTCGCTTTTTTTGTGTAATTTTGCAACGCAAATATCGTTAGTGATAACTTTAAACCATTTTTAAATCAACACAATGAGAAAAACAAGATTGTTTGCTCTTACTGCATTAATTGCAATGAGCACTGCCTCATGGGCACAGTTTCGTCAGGTTGATCCCAGGGAGAATGTCGGCCTGAAGGATGCTTACAAGGATTATTTCACCATTGGTGTAGCACTGAATCAGCGTAACATTAGTGACGATGCTCAGAAAGCTCTCACTATTAAACAGTTCAATAGCGTTACTGCTGAGAACGACTGGAAACCAGGTGAGATTCATCCTAAAGAGGGCGTTTGGAACTTCGAACGCGCTGACAAGATTGCCAACTTCTGTCGTCAGAATGGCATCAAGATGCGTGGTCACTGTCTGTGCTGGCACTCACAGTTTGCCGATTGGATGTTTACTGACAAGAACGGCAAGGAAGTTTCTAAAGAGGTGTTTTATGAGCGCCTGCGCGAGCATATCCACACTGTAGTGAATCGCTACAAGGATGTGGTTTACGCTTGGGACGTAGTGAATGAGGCAATGGCCGATGATGGTGGTGCTCCCCGCTGGGGCCGTCGTGGTGGTCAAGAGCCTAGTCCTTATCGTCAGAGCCGTCACTTCCAACTTTGTGGTGACGAGTTCATCGCCAAGGCTTTCCAGTTCGCACGTGAGGCTGACCCCAACGTGCTCCTGTTCTACAATGACTATAGCTGCGTAGATGAGGGAAAGCGTGAGCGTATTTATAATATGGTGAAGAAGATGAAGGATGCTGGTGTGCCCATCGATGGTATCGGTATGCAGGGCCACTACAATATCTACTTCCCTGATGAGGCTCAGCTTGAGAAGGCTATCGTTCGTTTCAAGGAAATCGTGAAGCACATCCATATCACAGAGCTCGACCTGCGTATGAACAACGAGAGTGGTGGTCAGCTGATGTTCTCTCGTGGAGAGGCTAAACCTCAGCCTGCCTATATGTCTACATTGCAGACCGACCAGTATGCTCGTCTTTTCAAGGTGTTCCGTAGACACGCAGACGTCATCGACAACGTTACTTTCTGGAACCTTGGTGATAAGGACTCTTGGCTTGGTGTGAACAACCACCCACTGCCTTTCGATGAGAACTACCGTCCAAAGGCTTGCTTCCGTGCTATCCGTGACTTCGATGCATCACTTGATAACTATCAGCCGAAGGAAGACTTCGTGCCTAACTTCTGGAATCAGCCTGGTCAGGAATGGCCGAAGGTGAACAGCGAGGGTTATGCTCGTTTCCGTATTGAGGCTCCCGATGCTAAGTCTGTTATTGTTAGCCTTGGTCTTGGTGGACGTGGCGGCACTGTATTGAAGAAGGACAAAGATGGCATTTGGACTGGTACAACTGATGGTCCTATGGATCCTGGTTTCCACTATTATCACCTCACCATCGACGGCGCTACAGTGAATGATCCTGGTACAGGCAACTTCTTCGGTTCTTGTCGTTGGGAAAGTGGCATCGAGATTCCTGCTGCTGATCAGGATTTCTATGCTAACCGCATGGATGTTAAGCACGGTAAGATGGTGCAGGTTCAGTTCCCCTCAAAGAGCACCAACTTGGTGAAGGTTGCCAACGTCTATCTGCCTCCTACCTATGATGGCAAGAAGAGCTTCCCAGTACTTTATCTGCAGCATGGCTGGGGTGAGAACGAGACCAGCTGGCCTGTTCAGGGTTGTGCAGGACTAATCATGGATAACCTTATCGCTGAGGGTAAGACAAAGCCTTTCATCATCGTGATGACCTATGGTATGACCAATGATATTAAGTTTGGTGGTATTGGACAGTTTACTGCGAAAGAGTTTGAAACCGTACTCTGCGATGAACTTATACCTTATATCGATGCAAACTTCAAGACTATCGCTAAGAAGGATAGTCGCGCAATGGCAGGTCTGTCAATGGGTGGAATCGAAACCAAACTCATTACCTTGCGTCGTCCTGAGATGTTCGCATACTACGGTCTGCTCAGTGGTGGTACCTATATGCCAGAGGATATCAAGGATCCTAAGCAGGTGAAGGTAATCTTCGAGAGCTGCGGTAGCAAGGAGAATCCTGATGGTATCAAGGCTAGTGTTGATGCTCTGAAGGCTGCTGGCTTCGCTGCCCACGGCTTCGTGTCAGAGGGAACTGCTCATGAGTTCCTGACATGGCGTCGCAGCCTGCGTGAGATGGCTCCACTGCTCTTTAAATAAATAGTGATTGTAACAATTTACAAATATAACGAAACAAAATGCGGCACTTTATGCCGCATTTTTTTGTTACCTTTGCACGCAAAAACCAATAACAATGAAAAAATATCTACTACTTGCAGGACTGTTGTTTCTTTCAGCTGCTTGTTTTTGTCAAACAAAAAGTACGGTGCGATTTGATGTTTCTGTAAAGCATCAGAAAATTACCGGCTTTGGCGGTTTCGTTTGTTCTCCACAGTTTACATATAATCATATGTCAACCACAGAGATAAAAAAGGTGTGGGGCGCATCGAGTACTGTCGGTTGTAACATCATGCGTCTCTATATTCCTATTGGCAAGAATGCGTGGTCTCAGTCGTTGGCAACTGCCAAACAGGCTAAGCAGATGGGACTCATCGTTTTTGCTTCACCTTGGGGACAGCCTGCAGAGTGGAAGACCAACAATTCCAGTAACGCTAAAAATTCAAATGGAGAACAAGGTTATCTGAAAAAAGAGAACTGGGCTGACTATGCCCAGTATTTGGAGGACTATGTTCAGTATCTTCGTAAGAATGGAGTGGAGTTGGATGCAATCTCGATTCAGAACGAGCCCGACTGGCCATGCGAATATGCTGGTTGCTTGTGGTCTGCCAGTGATATGGCCTCATTCGTGAAGACCTATGGTAGAACTATCTCTTGTAAGATCATTACCCCTGAGACCCTTGCTGTAAGCGACTCCTATGCCAATGCACTGAATAAGACTGATGTGCTCAATAGCTTTGATATCTATGGTGGTCATCAGTATGGTGGTATTCAGTCGGCCTATAAGAATTTGGCTAAGAAGGGGAAGGAGGTATGGATGACGGAGTATCTGATAAACTGGAATGAAAACCAGACGACTGCTCGTAACTTTGATTTCTCAAAAGATTTCTTTGATTTCTTCCGTGCTATAAATACTTGTATGCTAGGCGACTTTAATGCTTGGATACACTATGCAGCCAAACGATATTATGGTATGCTGGGTGATGGCCAGCGTGGCACAAGCAATGGT
>Ga0310691_10004073_pt1 | contig 16749 bp, 18 predicted proteins | sample 176DNAGHGlowgp2_FD_203887 | JGI IMG/M metagenome (GOLD analysis project Ga0310691, IMG submission 203887) | Sheep rumen microbial communities from Palmerston North, Manawatu-Wanganui, New Zealand - 1766 DNA GHGlow gp2 (v2) (version 2) | ecosystem: Host-associated > Mammals > Digestive system >...
TATCCGAATATACCTCTACGGCATCCTTACTTGTCGAGTCCACCAGTTCCTCCTCTTGGGGGCGAGGCGTATGGCGGTGTTTCTGCGATGCTGCCTGCATGCCCATTGTAAGAGCCAGCAACAGGGCCATTGTCATTAGTACCTTTTTCATTTCTGTAGCGTTTAACGTTTGTAATGTTACCTTCTAAATTGTTTTCTTCTTACTCATTAGACGCAACAAACCGTCTTTTGGTTGCAAAGATACGAAAAGTTGTGAGCAAAATAATATAATCCGCATTATTTTTATAACTTTTACTTCGTAGAGGTTACTTCGGTCTCGGAAAAGCTCAAATAAATTTGGCTTTTCACTCTACTTTTCGTAACTTTGCAAGCAATATGGCAGAGTTACCCCAGGAATTTGCAGAATCTACGCGGCAGTTAATGGGCCACGAACGCTTCGAACGCTATCTGAAAGCGTTCGAAGAGGAGGTTCCTGTCAGCATACGTCTGAACCCGAAGAAGACGATGGTGAGAACCAATCGTCCGATGGTGAGAACCATTCGTCCGATGGGGAGAACCAATCGTCCGATGGTGAGTACCGATCGTCCTGAGGGTCTGACGGTCGTTGACGGTGAGCGCGTGCCCTGGTGCCAGGACGGCTACTACCTGAAGCAGCGGCCTGCCTTCACGATGGATCCTCTACTGCATGCGGGCTGCTACTATGTGCAGGAGGCCGCCTCGATGTTTCTGGATGAGGTGCTGCGCCAGCAGCTTTCTTCTGGCTTCAGGCCTCTTACGGCATTGGACCTATGTGCTGCCCCGGGCGGCAAGTCGACGCTGATGAGGGCGGTGCTGCCAGAGGAGTGTACGCTCGTCTCTAACGAGCCCATGCGGCAGCGCGCCAGCATCCTGGAGGAAAACGTCAGGAAATGGGGCGGCAGGAACCACACCGTCACCAGCCAGTACGCAAAAAACTTCCGTGCATCGAAGTCATGCTTCGATGTCATCCTGGCCGACGTGCCGTGCTCAGGTGAGGGCATGTTCCGCAAGGACCCTGCCACCATTCAGGAGTGGAGCCCCCAGCATGTGGAACGCTGTTGGCAGCTGCAGCGTAGCATCGTCAGCGATATCTGGCCCTGTCTGCGCCCCGGCGGACTGTTCATATACAGCACCTGCACCTTCAACACGAAGGAAAACGAGGAGAACATCCGATGGATAATTGAGGAATACGATGCCGAGGTGATGCCTGTCAGCGTGAAACCCGAGTGGAACATCACCGGCTCGTTGCTTGATGGCTTCACCAACCCCGTATACCGTTTCATCCCCGGCATTTCACGCGGCGAGGGACTCTTCATGTGTGTACTGCGCAAAGCTGGGGCTTCCTCCGATGAAAGTCCCACTTCACTCCGTGGAAAGTCGCACTTTGCTCCGGGGAAAGTCGCAGACCACAGGGATGCGGTCTGCGGACAGGCCGCGCTGAGCTATCAGCAGGCCATAGCCTATCTGCGCGGCGAGGCCCTCGTGCTGCCCCCCGACACTCCCCGTGGCATTGTGGAGGTAACCTTTATGGGCCACCCATTAGGACTGGCCAAGAACATCGGCACACGTGCTAACAATCTCTACCCCAAGCCCTGGCGCATCAAGACCACACATATACCTAACGAATATGAAGCAATACTTAGACATACTTAACCGCATCCTGACCGAGGGCACCCAGAAAGGCGACCGCACCGGTACAGGCACCGTCAGCATCTTCGGCACACAGAGCCGATACAACCTGGAAGACGGTTTCCCCCTGCTGACCACTAAGAAGCTGCACCTGAAGTCCATCATCTACGAACTGCTATGGTTCCTTCAGGGCGATACCAACGTACACTACCTGCAGGAGCACGGCGTACGCATCTGGAACGAATGGGCCGACGAACAGGGCGAGCTGGGGCCCGTCTACGGTCACCAATGGCGCTCATGGCCTGACTACGACGGCGGTGTGATAGACCAGATACAGTACGTCGTGGACCAGCTTAGGCAGAATCCCAACTCGCGCCGCATGATAGTGTCGGCATGGAATGTGGCCGAGGTCAACAAGATGGCACTGCCACCGTGCCACACCATCTTCCAGTTCTACGTCGACTACCCCGACGGACAGGACCAACAGGGCCGTCTCTCGCTGCAATTGTATCAGCGTTCGGCAGACACCTTCCTGGGCGTGCCGTTCAACATTGCCTCGTATGCCCTGCTGCTGCAGATGATGGCACAGGTGACGGGATTCCGACCAGGCGACTTCATACACACCACCGGCGACACCCACCTGTACCTGAACCACCTGGAGCAGGCCCGTCTGCAACTGACCCGCCAGCCACGCCCACTGCCCACCATGAAGCTGAACCCCGACGTGAAGAGCATCTTCGACTTCCACTATGAGGACTTCCTGCTGGAGAACTACGACCCCTGGCCACACATCAAAGCGGAGGTAAGCGTGTAGAGAGTTAAGAGTTATGATTAGTATTATTGCAGCGGTGGCCAGGAACAGGGCCATCGGTTTCCAGAACAAGCTCATCTACTGGCTGCCCAACGACCTGAAGCGTTTCAAGCAGCTCACCACCGGCCATACCATCATCATGGGCCGCAACACCTACCTGTCGCTCCCCAAGGGGGCACTGCCCAACCGGCGTAACGTAGTATTGTCGACAACGGTGAAGGCCATTCCCGGCTGTGACGTCTATCCCACCCTCGAGGCCGCCCTGCAGAGCTGCCGGTCTGATGAGGACGTCTACATCATAGGAGGCGCCAGCGTCTATCAGCAGGCATTACCACTTGCCGACCGTCTGTGTCTGACCGAGATAGACGACACACCCGAGCAAGCCGACACCTTCTTCCCTGACTACAGCCAGTGGCGCGTCGACAAAAAAGAAGCCCATCCCAAGGATGAGCGCCACGCTTTCAATTATGCTTTTGTTGACTACGTGAAGTAGCCGAGTAGTTGATTTGCAAGGCACCGGCCTTGCGCAGCTCCTGTTTCACGTCGTTGATAAGTCCCATCTCGGTGTCGCGGTCGGCACGTATCGACACCGTCATGTGCTGACGGTCGTCCTCCGACATCTTGGCACGCTCCTCGCTGATGGCCTGTCCCAGCTGGTCCAGCGTCACGTAGCGGTCGTTCAGCTGCAGGCGCGTCTCGTCGGCCACCACAACGCCACGCTCGTCGACGGGCTTGCCGATGAACAGATACACCATGCCGGCCTTGTTGGTCTTCTCCACCTCCGTACCCTGCGGCACGTCAGTATGTACCATAGGTTTCACCACTCGCATGTGCGTCACTATCATAAAGAAGAACAGCACCGTGAATATCAGGTCGGGCATGGCCGCCAGGTTCAGCCCCGGCACCTCCCGGTTATGTCGTGTACGAAACCTGCTCATCCCTATCTTCCTCCTGATGCTTCGTCCTTACCGGCGCTCTGCGCTATTCCCTCCCTTATCCTTATCGGGTGCCGTCCCAGCTTCTTATACGCTGCCACGATGGCATTCTGCATCTCGAAGTAGGCATCGTAGCTGGTCTGGCGGTCCGTCTCCACGTTCAGCACGTAGTTCTCAGTCTGTCGCGAGGCCAGAAACGACTCCACCTGCTGCTGCATCTCGGTCAGGGTCACGGGCTGGCTGTCACAGTAGAGCGAGTCGGAAGCGTCAATCCTCAGCTGCAGCACATTGCTGCGGTGTATGTCCTGCACCTCCTGCTGTGCCGGGTCGTCCAGGGCCGACAGTTTGCGGCCCAGTCCCTTGTCGCTGTCCATCGACGAGGTGACCAGAAAGAAGACCAGCAACATAAACGATATGTCGGCGGTCGACGTCGTATTGAGTTCGGGAACGTCCCTATGCTTTCTTCTGATGAACACTACGGTCTATCCTCCTATTCAGTCCCGAGACGCCAAAGACCACGAAGGCCCCTGCCACCACTATCAGTATTACACTCGACACGATGAGCATGTCAGTCACCTTCAGCCAGAAGGCATCCCTGAACAGCGTGCCGTTCACCACGAGAGGCTGGTCAGACCCCAGCACGTAAGTCACCGCCAGCAGCACCACCGTCAGCCCCATCACCAGCCAGCCACGATTACTTGAGCTGCGGCGCGGAGCTATCAGCAGAGGCCGCACGGCAGAGACGGCGGCAGCTGCCACGGCAGCTCCTAAGGCCACATACATCAGCCATAGCATCACCTCGGACAAAAGAAAACTACCAGCCTCTTCCATAGCGTCAACTCTTCTTATACTTCGCAATCGAGTCCGTCAGCGAGATGGCACTCTCCTCCATCTGCGACGTCAGGTGTTCTATCTTCGATAGGATATAGTTGTAGAAGAACTGCAGCACAATGGCCACAATGATACCGAAGATGGTGGTTATCAGTGCGACCTTCATACCCTCGGCCACAATGGTAGGACTGATGTCGCCTGCCGTCTGTATACGGTCGAAGGCCATCACCATGCCGATGACCGTACCCAGGAATCCCAACGACGGTGCCACGGCAATGAACAGTCTGATCCACGAGCAGCCTTTCTCCATATTAGCGATCTGCACCGTGCCGTAGTTGGTCAGCTGGCGGTCTATCTGCTCCAGGGGTTCCTTGATGTGCAGCAGGCCCTGATAACATATCGAGGCCACAGGACCGCGCGTGTCACGGCAGAGAGCCTTAGCCCCCTCCACGTCGCCGTCCTCCAGCTTCGCGTCAATGTCCTGCATCAGCTTCTTGGCGTTAATCTCCGACAGCGTCAGGTACACCAGACGTTCAATACAAAAGGCCAGTCCCAGCACCAGTGCCAGGGCCACCAGCGACATAAAGCCTGCCGAACCCTCCATGAACTTACGTTTCAGCTGCTTATGCAGCCCGCCGCCCTCTTCCAGAGCCTCCCCGTCAGCATCCGTCAACTCGGCATCGATGGCAGCCATGGCCGAGTCGGCCACCACCGCTGTCGTGTCAGCCTTGATGCCCGTTGCTGTATCCTTTGCTGTCTGCTGCGCCTGTGCTACCGAGGGTAGCATCAGCGCCACTGCCAGCAACAACATAATCATCGTTCTTTTCATTGTCTGCGAATTTGCCTGCAAAGATACACATTAATTCTGAAATCGTCGCACGATTAACAATAAATAGCATTACCGCAAGAATCGCAAGAAGGGGATGCACTCTCCCCGTGGTGCATCCCCTTCGCTGTCGGTCGTATCGTTCTTCCCTAATAGCCCTATGGCATCAGCTGCTTGATGTCCTCATCGCCAAACAGGTCGTCTTCTGAGAAAAGCTCAGGAGCTGTGCCTACGCCAGGAGGCGTAGCATCAGGCAATACTGAACCTGTCAGCAACTGTTGGCGCGCCTCTATCTCTACTATTGCCATTTCCGGTTGCAAATATATCTTCTTCATAATCATTCCTCCTTATTTGATAACCACTTTCTTACCATTCACAATATACAGTCCCTTCCTAGGCTGGCTGACACGCTGACCGTTCAGGTTGTAGATGCCCTCACGCTTAGCTTCGGGCTTAGCCAACTGCAACGACTCAATGCCTGTAGATATACCATCGCCAAAGCCAATGCCCAACGATGTGGCTGTAGCCGCAGCACTCGTCCCTGCAAAGTATGCGCGGAACGGCTCCACCGTAGCTGTACCCTTCGTAAACTTATCACCATCTCCATTCAGGGCGTAGATATCATCAAGCGAACCCGTATTGGTCATGGTACCGACGAACTTATACTTCGACACCGTAACAGTAGCCTTTGCATTCGCCTTGATGTCAGCATTATCAGCCGAGAAGGTCAGTGTATGCTTGTCTGCGGCTGTCAACGAGAGGGCACCTTGGTCATCACCAGGCAGGGCAATGATATACGGAGTATTTGCAGCCAAGGTCGTAGGTGTCGTGAAGTTCACCGTCGACCCCGTCTCACTGCTGAACTCCATCAGCCAGAACTTACGGTTGGCCACATCCCAGGGTAGCGTCGTGCCCTCTCTGTTCTCCACCTTCGTAGCAGCAAACGGCAGCACGATGGTAGTCCAGCCCTTACCTCCATTATAGAACTTGTCAAACGTACGGGTGTAGGTAACCTTCGTCGCCGTAAAGTCCACAGGAGTCACAAAGCCGTTGGCATTGTCCTCAAGCACGATGCTGGCAGCAACACCGCCTTTGATGACATTGTCAGTAATCTCTATATCCATATTGTCATACAACGTCTTTCCCGCATCAACAACATAAAGACAGTTAGGATTGGCACTCGGCGTTATCTTTGGCAATGTGGCAATACCCGTCATGTCAACTATTGTTGCTGTGGCAGGTGCCACATAATTAGCAGTAGGTGCAATTGAATATGAAGTACCATCCTGATTTATCGTTACTATGCCTGGTTCCAAAGTAACCACGCCAGCATCACCATCTGTTATATCTATAGAAGTTCCTGGCTTACAATAGACTATCCAACATTTGTAACCGACTGTAAGTCCTGTTATTTCATAAGACACATCCCTAGACTCACCTGCAGGAATAACAATAGGGACATCTATAGCTTCATAATAAGAATAGCTTTCACCATTATATTTATAGACAGTTACTCTCAGACTATTGTTAAACTCGTAAGTATCATTATTCTTAACGGTTACAACTCCTTTTAAAACAGAGCCATAATTCTTCCGTGTCGAATAATCTCCTGTAAGAAGGGTTGTTGACATTGCCTGTAAATTTACGGTACCCAGAGCTGCCGATGCAATATCAACCGTCGTGGTTCCTATTACATTGTCTCCTTCAGAATCTGTAGCTACCCAGATATTATAAGTCCCTGTCGAGGTGGGGTTAAAGATAAAATTCATAGTTGTCGTCGCACCCTTAGTGACTGTTACACCTCCATAGTTCTTTGGTGAGCCCTTAGTTTCTGTCGTGCTTGCAAAGAAATATAATATACCGTAAAACTCGTCTCCGTTATTCTTAATCGTCACATCGACAGGCTGATCCTCATTTACAGCCTTGCTTCCTGTAAAGTTGAATGCTGTAGCCGATAGAGAAAATATCGGGTGCTTAGTCAGTGTCACCGAAGACCCATCAAACACAGCCTCTACGTATTCCTTTTCGTCGACAACCCATTCGCTGGCACTCGACAGCTTGCTCACGCGGACAATCTTGTATGTTCCGGCAGGTTTATCTGTACCATTGATTGTGGCGCTCCAATTAATAGTTCCATATGTATCATTGTAAGTCTTTCCTGGCGCAATGTTTATGGTTTCTATGTTAGCACTGCCATCAATATAGGCAAAGCCATAATCAAAGGTATTTGTCTCACCTGTCCAGTTCCAGGCTTCGGTAGATATAACATTTCCCACCACCGTAAGATTCTGGAATGACATATATTTAGCTTCCTCATAGGTTTCTCCTGTTCCTATCTGAATGCCTATAACTGCATCCTGTCCGTAGCTGTAGCCATCGTTGCTGGTTCCAGCACCTATTCCACTTTTATCTTCAGGGTTTAAAACCGAAAGAACAAAATAATTGTCTTGGAAGCCTCCCCAGCCCCAATTAACATGGAACAATTCGTCGCCATCATAACCATCTATCACAAAAGCATGACCTCCTCCTGACGACTGTCCTCCATATAACACAGGGCGTGCAGCATTAAGTTCTGCATAAATTAAGTCTATCCAGTTGGAGTAAGAATAATAACTCCTGTCAACATCTCTGACTGTCTCGTCAAAGCCAAAATATGTTTTCAGTGCATTAGGGACAGCCAAAGTCGAAGCTCCAGAACCACCTTCTTTATAATCCATCCTAACAGAGGAGGCACATGCCTTCATCAACCTTGCAACCTGAGCTTTATGGTCGGCATCAGAACTACTATTGTAAGTCTCATCCATCTTTGACCAGTCAAATGTTGAAGCAGGAACCTTAGCTACCTCTATACTTTTAGAATATGAAGTATATCCCGGTATCTCTAAGGAAGCAGAAGGCTTCCCCGTGGTTTGACCATGATAGTTAATAATTTGAGCCATAGCAGTGGCAACACAACCTGTAACATAATGAACGTCACCATAGATGGGATTCTTCTTAGCGTCATAGCCTGTAACTCCATAATAAGTGGGGGTTTCATCATTGTATGGTGTACCCTGTTTCCATTGTGTCTGAATCAGCGGGCTGATGGCTTTCTTGACGCCTGAGGCGCGGCGGGTGGCATCAGCTTGCGGTTGGTAGCCAATGACCTTCAGGTGCTTCATCTCTTCAACATACCCCTGTAGCCAGGCACGCATGTTATCGGGCATATTGGTCGTATCGAAGCTCCCGGTTTTGCTATATCCAAGAACACCACGAAAACGGTCGTCGCCACTCACGATGACAAAACCATTGTCTTTTCCCTGAGTGACAGCATAGAGGTAGGGATGGCCTTCCTCGTCGACAGCGTCCAACACCACCTCCGTCGTCATCTGGTCAAGCGACGGGGCACGATGGGTCATTCCTTTGCCCTGCAGGAACTGCCGGGCCTGTTGTTGTGCCTGTTCCTTGGTTACGGGGCCGGCGAAGAGCACCGACGCTGTAAGGAAGCAAACGGTTAATAGTAGTAATCTTCTCATAATCTAAATCATTTTGTAGTTAATGCTTATTAGGTTTGAATGGTGCAAAGATAATCATTTTGTCCGATAATTCCAAACTTCTGTCCATTTTTTTAATAACGGTCTATTCTTTCTGTATCTAATAATCCGTCCGCATCATAACTTTTTTCCCTTTTTCTTTCGTTATTCTCATTTTTTTCCGTACCTTTGCACCCGCTTCATACAAAGGAGAGGTGCTCGAGTGGTTGAAGAGGCACGCCTGGAAAGCGTGTAACCGGCAAAACCGGTTCGCAGGTTCGAATCCTGTTCTCTCCGCAGGTATAGACAGGATTCAAAGCTCCGAGGCAAAAGGCCGAGGAAATCCTGTTCTCTCCGCAATATCACCTGATTATCAGTGATTAACGAGATTTACACCCAATTTTACACCAAAAAATGTAAGATTGGGTGTTTTCTTTTTAATAGGCCAGAAGGTAGCATAAATCGGCTGAGCTGGAGCATCAGTCGCTATCTGCGAGTTAGCCGTTTGTTAGCAGGATAATCACTCCACTTACGCCGATATAAGCATAGACAACATATCGGAAGGCCCGATTGGGAATGCGCCTGAAAACGTAGGCACCAAGGGTTGTACCTATGATGACACCGCCAAGACCAAAGCAGTAGTCTGTCAGGACGGTTGTTGTGAAGAAACCGTTGTAGGCACGAACCAAGGTCATCATCGCATTGCCTATCAAGAAGTACGTCTGCGCCATCGCCATGTAATGCTCCTTGGTGGGTTCCGACTGGATGAAGTAAAGCACCGCTGGCGGGCCTTGCATCCCAAAGAATCCTCCCATCAGTCCGCTCAACGTTCCGGCACCCACCTGCACCTGCTTCGTTGTCGGCAGCTTTATTTTCTGGCTGAACAAGGCAAAATAGATGCTGATGACAATCAGTGCCACGCCAAGAATCTGCCTCAGAATGTGGTCTTCAATGCGTGTAAGCACAAAGATGGCCATAGTCGAGACAACAATAAAAGTCAGCAATATCGGCCACAATCGCTGCCAAGTGACATATTTCCTGAGCCGCCAAACGATGACCGCCGAAGTAGTAATGGCCAGAATGCCCGACAGGGTTGTTGCCTCACCATACGTTGGCATGAAGTATGGCAGCATCGTCATGATGAAGATGCCAAAGCCGAAACCAGTTGTGCGCTGCACGAAACTGGCTCCGATACTCAGTAGGAATATGGCAATCACGACGCTGTTCATTTAAGCCAATATCTTCTTCGTATACTTCTCCCTAAGTTTCTTCGGCAGTTTGCTCAACACCAGTTCATACGACTGGCGAATCCATTGCTTGGTCAGTTCGTCATCTATCCTATCCAGATAAATATCGTTCCAATGCGTCTTGGGCATATCCTCATTAGCTCCCGCTAGCGTCAACGCATATTCACGTACATCTTCTATGTTCATGTCCTTCCCTTTTTTTATAACCATTCTATCGTCCAGCATCCGTTCTATTTTATCGAGCCAAAATCCGGCCAAAATCCGGCCAAAATCGAGCCAATTTATTGTTTCCATTTCAATCCATCAAGGCATCAACGGGGCGGCCGAATTCGGCAGATGGTAACTCGTTTGTCTCATTCCGTTTGAGACATAACTAAATAATAGATTGCAAAGTTACGAAATATTATTCAAATATCCGTTAATGAACGGCAAAAAAAGACCGACAGCAATTCGTTGCTGTCAGCCTTTTCACGATGTCATGAGTGCGGTAGCATTGCGTGCCACACTTTGCACCTTTAGGTCAAAGAAATTATTCACTCTTCACTCTTCACTTTTCACTCTTCACTTTTCACTTCAGAAGGGCCCGTAGCCCATGCACGACGTGGTGCTCAGTGCCGTGATGACGGAGGCGATGATGCTGCCGATGATCTGGAGGATGGTCTTCCACGTTTCCTTTTTCATGGTATCAAATGGTTTTTAAGTGGGTTAATAAACTTCAGTTCTCTCTCGTTGTATCGGGGTGGGAGGTGGTCGGTCAGTCTCCCACCCCGTCTCGTCTAAGGCTCCGGCTCGGGGTCGGGTTGCTCTTCCTTCTCCTTCAGCCACTGCTCGATGTTGATGAACTCAGCCTTCTTCAGGAACTCGCGCGAGCTGATGTTCTGCTCGGCCTCCTGCTCGGGCAGGAATCGGATGTGCAGCGCCTTCAGGTGCTTGTTCACGTTGAAGTCCTCCTTCTTCTGGGCACCGCCTTTGGTGTTCTCCACCGTGCAGTAGAACGTGCCGAGGCCCTCAATCTTCACCTTCTTCGACTCCAGCAGCATCTCCAGCAGACAGCTGCGGAACTTCTCCAGCACGCCGTACACTACATCGGGCGTGTAGATGCTTCCGTGCTCCGAGATGTGCTGTGCCAAGCGTCGCGTGTTCAGCGTCTCCAGCGACTTGATCTGGGCGAACCACCGGCCGAATGCCGTGCTCTTCATGTTCGTGTTTTTCTTTACTTCGTACAAAATCTTTGCCATAGTTTTTCTTTGTTTTTAAGGGTTAAGGTTTATGGTTTGTTGTGTCTTCCGGATGACAATGCAAAGGTACAACATTTTTCGCCATGTTCCAAATTTTCGCCTCCGATTTGGGGCGATTTTGATGAAGAATTCATCGAATTTGCTCACGCTCGGCAGAGCTCATGCAAGCATAGCTTTGCTCTCGCTTAATCGCAATTTTGAGCACGAATTGACGGCATTTGCCGTCGAGCCTGCTCACGCTCGGCAGAGTCGATGCGAGCATCACTCTGCTCTCGCTTAATCGCAGCCTTTGCCCGATTTTTACGAGCCGTAATACACGATGCTCGATGTCGTAATTTTCACGTCAGAGAGATTACTTTAAGTTGCCAGCGGTCAAGGTGGGGCTATCATACGCGCAACATATCGCCACATTGCCACATTGCCACATTGCCACAATAAGGTACTTCGAGCACTGCACCTTTATCCCCTTTTAGAATATATAATAATTATAATTATTATATATTTATAAATACCCTGCACTTGCCATCCTCTACCAATTGCCAGATGCTTAATGTGGCAAAGTGGCAAAGTGGCGTTGTGGCAAAAGCGAATAAGCTGTTTTTTTATGCGATTCTTTGTTGTTTCAAAATAAAGTTCCACTTTTGCAGTGTGTCTTTTCCTGAATACGGTTGACTCCTTTCAACCCTTGTTTTTTAACATTTGCCTATCCATACGGAAAAAGTTGACTCGCTCTACTGGAAAAAATTGACGTCCATTACTGAGACGGTTGACTCTTTTGCTAAGAACGTTGACTTCCGACGGATATTGTTGACTCTTCATACTATTTTCGTTGACTTCGTACTGATCTGGTTGACTCGCTCTCATCTCCGGCGCCAGCCCCAAAACTATGAAAAACACTCGGGGGGTGCCCTGCGGCAGGGGGCAGACAGCCCCCGAGAGCCTTCTTCCTGTCAACCCCACATGCGCTGCTGGATGCCATGCTCCTGATGGGCCTGCGAGGGTGCCTTCATGCCAATGCTGGCGTGCGGGCGGCGGTCGTTGTAGAAGCCGATGAAGCCGGAGATCCGCTCCTGTGCGTCACCGATTGTCTTGAAGCGCCGCTCACGGTAGACGACTTCAGTCTTGAAGGACATCTTTCAGGCCTGCATGATGTTCGAGGTGGAATATCTAGTAATTGCTGTGCTAAATGAATACAAGTTCAATTCTGGTGGTCGTCAAATTGTTGGGCATGACTATCAGGAAATCAAGACGTTCCTCGAGACGCTTTATGTATCAAATCGGTTAAGGTTGCCACTTAAAGGGATTCTTCTGATAGGGTATTAAGTAAGTTTGAGGCATATTTAAAATTCTTAAAATTCGTTTTTAGATACTGTCAATTCCTAAATTATTTGTATCTTTGCACCCGCAATGAGAAAGGGTTCGGAAAAGAAAGATGTAAAGGTTCGGCTGCAAGTCTTTGAAGGATTTGCAGGATATGGTGGCGCGTCTTTTGCCTTGCGCAGGCTGAAGCGTAGGGGCTTCCTTGACTATCAGACTATTGGCTTCTCTGAGGTTGACAAGAAGGCTATAGAAATATACCAGACAAACTTCCCTAAAGTTCCCAATCTTGGTGATATAACTAAGATAAATGTAGAAGAACTCCCTGATTTCAACCTGTTTACTGGCGGTTTCCCTTGTCAGCCATTCTCAACAGCAGGAAGCAGAGAGGGCGAAGATGACGATCTCGGGAGAGGCACTTTGTTCAGTGATATTATTAGAATATGTGACTATAAAAAACCACAGTATATTTTCCTCGAAAACGTGCAAGGCTTGACAACAGGCAAACTTCGCCCTACCTTTGAGAAAATAATGTCTGAGCTAAGAAGAATAGGCTACGATTGTCAATACAGACTTCTCAATTCAAAGGATTACGGCATCCCCCAGAACCGTCTGCGCTTATGGATTTTTGGTGTACTTGGCTCATTGCCAGAAGGCTTTGAGTTGACACCGCCGAAGAAGAAACTCTATCGTAAGCTAAAAGACTTTCTGGATAAGAATCCCGATGAAAGCCTTTATCGCAGCCCGCAGCAGATGGCTCATATACATGAGATACATAATAATAATGTGTTTGATGTGCCAGAACCTTTGTGCTATGACTATTACAACCGTAAAATCAGGACTGATGGCATCTGCATGACAGTCACCCCGCCCCAGCATAATGTGGTGCGCATTATAGAACCGATGGTGAATGGTCAGGAGAGATTTCGCAAGCTTACTATCGATGAGCACTTCCGTTTGATGGGGTTTAGAATTGACGGGCATAGACGAGAAATCAAGTATCCACCTAATCAGACTTATTCGGAACTTGGCAAGAGAGCTGGTAACGGATGGGATGTCAACTTGGTGACAGTTCTTTTCGAGCACATTTTCTCTCAGCTCTAGTAGTTTAAGCGAGCGAGGGTTCGTTATCTGTATATAATACGAATTACGGTTCGTAAATATTTTAATTTGCGAACTATAGTTCATTGTCATTTTCTATTCTTGTTATATCTTTGCAGCATCAAAACAAAAAAGATATGGAATTGCATGAGAAATTTAGGAAATCTCTTTTGATGCTGAGAAATCGTGATGGCATCAAATTAACCCAAGAGGATGTAGCTGGAGAGGCAGAGTTGACTCTTCGGTATTATCAAAAATTAGAAACTGGTGAGTGCAAAAATCCCTCACTGGACGTAGTCAATCGAATAGCCCGTGCATTCGATATGACATTATCGGATTTTTGTAAATTTATGGAAGAACGTGATTAATAGTTGTAATTTATGGAAATTAATTTAAAAGATTTTGCAAGAGACTTTATGGACCTCGTCAAAGAAGAGGCCGTAGAGAATGGAACTTCCGTAGAACAGCAGTTTACGGAAAACGTACTTGACTACATCAAAGAAGAAGGGGCTGCTGTAAGTCCGGAGTTGTTCTACTGTGTAAACAAGGAATGTTCTCGCCCTACCGAGGCTGACTACTACAAGATTAATGCATTTGACTATTCTGAATCAGCTGGCATTCTTGACCTTTTTATTACTATCTACATTGAATCAGAAGGATTGACTGAAATAAAAAAGAACCGTATTGATCAGGCCCATAATGCTTTAGCTCATTTCTTGTCTAAATGTGTCAAGGACGATAAAATGTATCAGCAATATATCAATGAAGATACTGAGGTCGCCGAAATTGTTGGAACTATTAAAGAGGAATTCAAGAACAAGAATATCAGTTTAATTAGATTTTTTGTCATTACTAACGGACAATTGAAGACAGATTATAACTCATCTTCTGAAATTAAAGTTGGCGATGTTGACTATGATTTTGAATTTAATATTTGGGATATCTGTGCTATTCGAAATAGTGAGGTTGCCGCACAGCATGACGGTGCAATTGATATTGATTTTGAGTCAGAGTATGCACACTCTATTGAATGTTTGGAATTAGGAGAGAATGGAGGGGTTAAATCGTACCTCGCTATTATGCCTGCTGAGATACTGGCCCGTGTTTACAAAAAATACAAAACACGATTACTCAATCAAAATGTCAGAAACTACCTTGGTGGAACAATCAAGGTTAACAAAGGTATGGCGAAAACCTTGAGGGACGATCCTGCTATGTTTTTTGCATACAATAATGGTATATCAAGTACAGCTTTGAAGGTTGGATTACGCAGAGACGAAGGTGGAAAGGTGTATATCACTAATGTCACCAACTGGCAAATTGTAAATGGTGGTCAAACAACAAATACTATTTACAGCATGTTCAGCAGAAATATTGATATGCAAAATGCTTATGTCACATTGAAAATCTCTGAAATCAATTTCGAAGATGAGAAGAAAAAAGAAGAGGCAATATCACACATAGCACGTTTTGCAAATTCACAGACCCAGATAAAAGAATCCGATTTGGCTGCAAATATCGGCTATATGCTTAAACTTGATGAAATTTCAAAATCAGAGTGGACTCCTGTAAATTCTGTTAGACGAAATACCCAATGGTTTTTCGAACGAATGCGTGGTCAGTATGATAATGCTAAAGGTGAACCAAGAACCAAAAAGGCCAAAGACTTTGTCGCACAACACCCTAAAAAGCAACGTTTTACTAAGACTGATATTGCCAAATGGGAAATGGCATGGGCAGGCCGTCCAGATATTGCAAGCAAAGGTGGCGAGCAAAGTTTTGATTTCTTCCATAAGAAATCTTTGAAGACCGACAGCATTATTGTAGATAGAAATTATTTCCACCAGTTAATTGCAAAGGCTATTATCTACCAATCCATCTCTGAAATATGCAAGCAAAATGGTATTAAAGGATATGTAAATATTATATGTAATTACGTATTGGCTACATTGGCATGGAAATCACGCGAGAGCCTTGACCTTGATTATATATGGAACCATCAGGAAATCCATCCTGCTATGCGTGTAGCTATTGAACAAGAGGCTGATATCGTAAACAAGTATATATTAAAACTTGGACAAGAAGGAGTAAATCCTTCTGTAAAAGCTAAAAATGAACCTTTCTGGAAAGATATAACTTTAAGGATGGTTGGTTTGCCAGAATTAGACAAGGTTTTGTTGTCTTCGAATGAGGATGAACTTACAGCAGAAAATCAAGCAAAAATAGAACAATTTGAGAAACTACCCGCTGATATTTGGCGACAATTGTCAGTCTGGGGAAAAGATGCCAAAAAATTGTCTCTTCTCGAACGTAAGAAATTAGATCATGCTTATGCCTTATCGAGTGCAGACAAGAAGTTGCCATTCAATATTATCTCAGATGTGATGGATATATATAAGAAATCGCAAGAATTGGGCTATGCCCAACAAGCATCGTTATTCGATAATGAATAGTGAGGAGGCTGATAACATTTTGAACTTCCGAGGGTCGTACTTACGCTGTTTAGTACGGCCTTTTGAATAGATAATATGCAACAAAGGGTCAATAATGATAGTGATGAAATCTTTATAACGGGTGTGTCCCCATGTCTTACCTTCGCCATACATTGCTATTACAATAGTACCACTAGGATATAGTTGGCAATTTGTTTCCTTTAGTGCCTTTTCTGTAATATAATCGTTGGGGGTCTCGACATATTCGTATTTGGTCGAGCTACTATTTATCCAGGGTATATTACCGCCATAATAATCTCTATTAGTAGTTTTAGGGGTGGCTCCCGTTCCTATTGACGCTATATCTTTTAGTCTTACCCACTCCCAACTCTCAGGTATCTCGAAAGGCACGTTCTCATAATGGGACTTATCCCAAACGCTGATATGCTAATCTTTCATCACCATTTGCCAGATATATAATGCCGCAATAAGCAAAGCCATGCTTGGCTATGTTATGCTGCATGATATGGTTGTCCCGGTGGGTGTCTATGCGGATGTTTGGGTCAAGTGAGAAACAGAAGTCCATAATGCTACTGAATATACCGTGAGCATCTGGATAACTGGCAATACGATGGATGACATGATATGGTTCTTCATCATCAAGCCACTTACCTTCATAAATCCTGGCATAAGTGGGTTCAGGGGATTTTAGGAAAGCAAAGTAGCCAACAACCTTACCGTCATCTTCAACCACAAAACCACCATGCGTTTCCATATCAGACAGAATTACAGCCTCTGAAGGATAGCCGTCAGTCCATTGGCGTATATTGCCCGATGACCGCATAATCTTCT